>Ga0116231_10009129_pt1 | contig 16939 bp, 25 predicted proteins | sample S1TSphgellanicum_2_FD_89695 | JGI IMG/M metagenome (GOLD analysis project Ga0116231, IMG submission 89695) | Host-associated microbial communities from peat moss isolated from Minnesota, USA - S1T2_Fd - Sphagnum magellanicum MG | ecosystem: Host-associated > Plants > Peat moss > Unclassified...
TTTATCGTAGGTGGTAGAAAAAGAAGTGGAAATATAAAAAACCTAAAAAGTTTCGGGGGCGGGGGGGGGGGGGGGTTTGGGGGCCCTCCCCCCCCCCCCCCCCCCCCCCCCCTCCCATTGGACCTTTGCACTTGGGATGAATGCACAAATGTGAAATTGGATGATAAAATAGTGGGGATGAGAGTAACTTAGAAAACAAAGAAATCTAAAATTTGATAAAATGTACAAAAAGGAAAACAAGGAAACTAATTTTTTTTCTAAAGCCAACTATTTAACCCTTTTTAATTTTTCTATGAAATAAGTGGGTCCAATAGGTGCCCATTTAAAATCATGGTTCACATGAATAAGCACATCAAAAAGACATAAAAGGAAAATAAATAAATAAATAAATAAATAAATAAATAAATAAATAAAAATTCCCCAAATTCTGTACAAATATTAAAAAAATACAAGGGAAATAATCAAGAAAACTCAAGAGTCAAAAAATACCCAAAAAAACGAAAATTTTTTTTTAAAAATTCCCCTCCAAAAAACAAAGGTAGGGGGGGGCGGTGGACCTTTTAAAAATATTATGTAATAATTAATATCTTGTATTTTTTTATTTAAAAAAAAGGCAGTTTGGAAATCCATTTATTCAAAAATAAAGGGACATACATACAAAGGGCTTGAATAATCTCTCAAATAATTTATAAAAATTCCACGAAAACCCCGAGTCCATAACCGCTTGATACCCGGTTTGATACCCGCTTGCCCCTACTAGACTGCCCAAGCCCGGGCAGTACTGACCGGCATATAATAGTAATGATAATAAGAAGAAGAAGAAGCAGAAGAATATTCCAGAACACGGCAGCTGAATTTCTACTCGAGTGTGAAACCCTACTTTTGCTCACTGTTTGCTTGCTTGCTTGTTGTTGTTGTTGGAGAGCTTGGGTTGTGATTTGTGATCGATCCGAGCTTGGAAGTTGGATTGCAAAGGAGGGAGAGAGCTTTCAGTTTGTGATCAATCCGAGCTTGGAAGTTGCATTGCAGAGGAGGGAGATGGATTTCTAGGAAGGAAGAGCTGATGAGTAAGGAAGAAGAACAATTACAACAAGAAGCTGCATTGGTGAAGGAAGGACAAGCTGATGAGTGAGGAAGAAGAACAATTACAACAACAAGCTGCATTGGTGAAGGAAGGAAGAGCTGATGAGTGAGGAAGAAGAACATTTACAACAACAAGCTGCATTGGTCAAGGAAGGAAGAGCTGATCACTGAGGAAGAAGAACAATTGCAACAAGAAGCTGCATTGGCGAAGGAAGCACGAGCTGATCAGTGAGGAAGAAGAACATTTCCAACAACAAGCTGCACTGGTGAAGGAAGGAAGAGCTGATCGCTGACGAAGAAGAACGTTTACAACAAGAAGCTGCATTGGTGAAGGAAGGAAGAGCTGATCAGTGAGGAAGAAGAACATTTACAACAACAAGCTGCGCTGGTGAAGGAAGGAAGGGCTGATCGCTGAGGAAGAAGAACGTTTACAACAACAAGCTGCATTGGTGAAGGAAGGAAGAGCTGATCAGTGAGGAAGAAGAACATTTACAACAACAAGCTGCACTGGTCAAGGAAGGAAGAGCTGATCAGTGAGGAAGAAGAACGTTTACAACAACAACAAGATCAGAGACTGCACAGCCGTAGCTGCTCCCAGGAAATACTAGATCAGCATGCCAGTCTACGACTTTGACAGCCTTGAGGGTGCCCTCAAGGACAGGAACAAAGCGCAATCTAGTCCTGATGGACAACAGCAGGAGTTTACACCATCTCCCCCCTTGCACGTGATCATTCGGCAGCGGCGGCGAGTAGTAGCTCATGATGATGCAAATGAGGAGCGAAGATACGTGCCTTTCCTCACTCCCATCATCTCGCTTGCGAATGTTGCAGTGTTCGTCTTCACCATGTACCTCAATAACTGCCCCGGCAACACTGTCGAGAATTATAGCAACAACAACGTCAAGCACAGCTCCACCGGTTGTGTCCTGCCAATGTTCCACAGATTCTCCTTCCAGCCCTTCCAGCAGAATCCGCTGCTAGGACCGTCTACACTCACGCTCCAGAAGATGGGAGGATTAGAACGTAGCTTGATCCTTAGCAAGCATCACCAAGGATGGCGTCTCTTGACTTGCATCTGGTTGCATGCGGGAGTTTTCCATATCCTGATCGACATCATAGCGCTCCTCGTCGTCGGGATTCGTCTCGAGATCGATTTCGGAGCTCTTAGGATTGGATCCATATACTTTTTGTCGGGATTCGGGGGTAGTCTTTTGTCTGCGTTTTTCGTCGAGAATCAAATCTCGGTGGGCGCGTCTGGTGCACTGTTCGGGCTTCTGGGTGCCACTCTTTCCGAGCTTCTCACCAACTGGTCGCGGTATGAGAAAAAGTGTGCGCCGATCGTTACGCTCTTGTTGCTCGTGTTGATCAATCTCGTGTTTGGCTTGATGCCGCATGTCGACAATTTCGCTCACATTGGTGGCTTTGTGGTTGGTTTTCTGCTCGGCTTTGTACTCCTCGTCCGAGTCCAAGATTCCTACTATAACGACATGGTCCAGGAGTACAAATACGCAGGAGACGATGATCTTCTGCCTGGAGACGCGATCGAGGATCAGCAGCAGCAGCAGCATCATCATCTGGCGAAGATCCGGATCATCATGAGAAAATACAAAGTGTATCAGATTGTTTGTCTAGTGTTGTCCGTGATTCTTCTGCTTGCTTTCTTCGTTGCCGGTTTTGTCCTGCTCTTTATGGGCATAGACCCAAACAAGAAATGCTCGTGGTGCCATTACCTGAGCTGCGTTCCTACCCGTCAATGGCAATGCAACAAGAACAACAGTATACCATCATAAAAGAGGTGAAAACACAGCAGCTATGGCGCATGATATGCATCTATAAGCTAGTGTCGACACAAGATCTATTAGGCATGCAGCTTGTTTGTTGTTGATCGATCTCTTGCAACAACGACGACGACAACAACAACAACTACAGAAGTCGAGTCAAGTCGAGTCGACTATCTAGTTCTGAATATGCAACAACGACAACAAGTCCGCGAGTCTCAACTTATACATCTAGTGATTAATCTGCAGCAAACAACAACAACAACAATTTCATGTCTCGAGCGGCTAGTACTTCTGATCAACCCAGTTGCTGCTGCACAACCACAAGACACGACAATACAAGACGATGTCTCGACTACTACTGCTACTACTAGATCTGAACTTGATCATCGACATGATCATCTGCAGCAGCAGCAACAACAACAACAACAACATGGACAGGTACTAGATCTGCTGCAGAATCTGCAACAAAAACAACAACAACATGAAGTCTCGACTAGCTACTACATCTGCAGAACCATCTCGACAACTAGGTGCTAGATCTGTTAAGTAATCTGCAAACAACAGCAACAGCAACAACAACAACAAATGATGATGATCTATGCACATGAAATCAAAATTATCAACAAACTGGAGGACGTTGTTAGATCTTGCTCTAATAATTGGAGCCAATTCACAAAAGTTCTTAGAATTTCTTCTTCTACATCAACAGCTTCCATATTGAGCTCAGTCTGCAATTTCCAATTCACAAAAGTTCTTAGAACTTCTTCTTCTACATCAACTTCCATATTGTGCTCCTGCTGCACTAGCCACTGCTGCCGCTGCTGCTGCTTCTGCTGTTGTTGTTGTGCTTCAGCTGCGTCTTCTTCTGCTTCTTCTTCTTAGAAAGCTGCTGCAATCTACTAATGCAATAGCAGATATATATTGCAGAGAAATTCTTAAGGGATTTTTTTTTGTTTTCCTTCTTTCTTTTCAATTGGAGTGTTTTTCAGTGTTTTTCTTGCAAAATGTTTGTTCGAAGTATACACTCTGTTTTTTTTGGTTCTCTAGTGTTTGCAAGTATTGAATTTCATGTTTATCTGCAACTGGAAGATTTTTTAAGTAGAGGAAAAATTGAAAACTCAGCAACTATTGATCATCAAAGCTTATTGATTGATGATGGATCCAACAAGTGCAAACTAATTCCCCCAAAAAATTCCCCAAGAAAATGATAAAAACATTCCCCAATAGAATGACATTGACAATCAGAAGCTCTTGATCCTATGGTTCATAATTTGTTTTAGTCTTCTTTTGTGTGGAGAGCAAGATCAAAGTAGCAAGCTATCGAGCAGCAGCAGCAGCGATTTGTGCAGCTCGAAATAATATAAAACCAAAACTATCAGGACTAAAGTGTTCACAAATTCAAATGGAAGTAAGGATACGAATTTTGAATGTTGAAGCAAAACTAACTTGGGGAGCTTTTTGTGGGCTTTGCATGAAACCAGTGTTGAATAATTAGAATGCAAAACTTGAGAGAACTTTTTTAGTGCAATTATTGTGACTGCAGTGAAAGGCTAAGGAAGGAGGTGGGTACATTGGCAGCGAGTGCTACTTTCTCAACCGTCGCTGGAGCACTTAATGAGCACCAATCATTAGCACCAATCTCTTCTCTTCCAGCTGCCACTGCCTGTTGTACTGCAAACAGAACACTGCATTTTCCCAACATCCCCCCCCCCACCCAATGCACTTGGTTAATTTCTTTTGTCCTCCAGCCTCCAAGGACAAGAAGATGCTCTCTACCAGCAGCCCAAGGTAAACCCTAAACCCTACCTCGCACAATTTCTACTACTTGCAACCACCACTAGTTTATCCACAACATATATATGCTCGGATTCCACTAAGCACTTTGCTGTTGAAGCTTCTTGAAATCCACTGTAGCATGTGTAATGGATCTGCTGCCATTGCCCCAATTGTAACACATCTGAAATTTCAGTTGCAACCCCAATTCTCACTACTGATATCTGTTGCAGTTTCTTATAATATAGGTCTACTCTAGATTGCCACACTTTGAGATCGATCCACTGTCAATATGTAACAAGTCCGACTTACAGAAAGAAAGAAGGAAGCAGTAAGAGAGATTCTGATCAGAACGAAATAGGCTGGGAAAAACAAAATGAAATAAAATAAAATCATGTCAACATTTGGAAATGGCAATGGGTTGGGTTTTTTGCCTGCATGCTGTGCCATAAGGTGGCTCCCCAGAGAACTGCAAAAATATACAACACATTTGCTATCAAATTTCTCTCCTTCATGGATTCTAGTAAATGGCCCAGTGCTGGAATATTTCTTCCTTTTAATTGAAGTTGCTAACATTTGTTGGCAACCAAGACAGCACAAATCATGGCAAAAGTGGGGGAGTGGAACTTGATGATTGTCATGCTTTCCACTATCAGCAATTTTGTATCCACCATACAATAATGAGAAGCATGAAGAGGAAAGGAAAACTCATATCTGGTGGGGGAATTTGTTACCTTAGAACGGAGAAATCCTGACGGGTTGGAACTATTTGGCAGAAGGGAGGCTCGGAAATCATGCGGGATGTCTTTCGAAGAAGGAACTTTGTAATTCCAAGTGCTGTTTGTGGTGATCTACAATATTCTCAAGCACAATGAGCACACCCACACTGACTGTCAAGTTTGGAAAATTATGCAGAAACCACCCATCACACTAGCGCAGCAAAAGAAACCAAAAAGACTTCATCTCCAACGTCATCAAGGTTTCCAATTCTCTAGCATCTACACAGGACAACAAAATGCTGATGGAAGCCACCAATTCAAGCTTGTTGACCACAACATCTTGATGTCTGTAAAACCCATATCTCTGAAACACACAGTGATCGCTTTTGTTTCTAATAAAATAACAATGTCAGTTCAAAAAATAGGTATTTGTATACTAGGATCTGTATGACAAACCTTTCCATTAGCTGCGTCTATCTGATATTCTTCAGACAGATAGTAGCCAATCCCTTGTATATATGCTCCATGCACCTGCCATAGCCCCCATTCCCCAGATTTTATTTTTCGGTCTGCGTACATTCGCCTTTAGCTCACTGAGCCATAATCCAGGACAAAACTTACAACAGTATTCAAGGAGGTCATTCATAGGAGGCAATCAGGTGAAATTTTTGGAACCAGAACTGAAAAAAAACCAAACAAACAGAAAAAACAAAGAAACCAGCAAAGAAGTCAGAAGAAATTCCCAATGGCTGAGATTTAGTAACCAAAGAAAAAACAGATGCAAACCTGCCCAATGTCAATCGCTGGGTTCAAGCTTTTCCCACAGTCCAGTAGAACTTCACCTCGAAGAATCCGTGTATCACCTTCACAAACACCCACAGATAAATACACCATGGAAATGTAAGAACTCCAGAAAAAAACAATGTAAAAGAAAGAAAAAACACCACTAACAATCACTTTGCTGGGTGGTTATGGGGTTTCCGGTTTAGGGTTCAAAGTTTAAATTCTAACATATTATTTTCAGTGCAAACGTGAGATGGTAACAAAATGTGTGCCGACTTCCTTCCTCACCTGTCAAGATGTCCACTTCCACCTCAGTCACAGCAGCTGCAAATGATAAGTATCTGAAAAGGCATAAATAAGTATTTAGGATTGAGTTATGGGGAAATCAACATATATAGCATCATCAAATTCAAGGAACCTCATCTAAAGCTCTCTTAGATTGCATGAAAAATCAAACAGAAGCCAGAAGAAACAACAATTTGGTTCCACAAAGAAAGGAGCTTTATTTACTGGAAAGGCCCATTTTGGTTTGGCCCCGGATAAATACGACCCCGTGCTTGGAGGTCGATGCCACTTGTTAAAGCAGCTTCAATCAACTCATGCCAACTAGGCTTTCCGCACAACGTTGTTAACATCCTGCTTGTGACACGCAACCGTTCCACGAGCTTGTTGCATGCAACCTACATCAAACCCGATAGTGTGAAAATAAAAGCAATCTTTAGTTGGGTTTTGTAATTGGGGTTGTGCTGTTGGGTTTTCAGTTGCAGTTTTGTAGTTGGGGTTTTGCTGTTGGGCTTTCGGCTTTTGGTTGTGGGTTTGTAGTTGGGGTTTCATGGTTTTGCAGTTTTGATAGTTGGGATCTTGTGGTTGGTTTTTTGGTTGTGGTTTTCTTGTTGGGCTTTTGCAGCTGGGTGTTTTTGGGTCTTCAACAAGAAGGGAACATGAGTTCTAAGAACCTAAAAAGCCATCAGGATAAAGAGGAAAAAAACAAAGAGTGCAAGGATATTACAAACCTGGACAGCCATTGCACAAAGCTCTGATGTAACTGAGCCCCCAGATTCTCCAACATTATTTGCAATCACACTTGTTGTGGTCTGGACTTTTATGTTGGCCATATCCAATCCGCCTTCCACTATGCTCCCCAAACTCATGGCCGCCACCTTCACATAAAAACCAACATCATATATATATAGAGTTCATTGATAAAGATGGATAATATGACAACCTTCATGGATGAAGATTGAAGAAAAAAATTACAAAACTTAATAGCTTAAGAATATGTAGGAGATAGCTAGCTAGCTGCCATCAATGACTTCTTTTTAACATTAAGGATTATTTTGGTGAGGACATTGGTTTTGCCTCAAAATGGCTGCGGGGCAAGACCACCCACCTGAGCAACTTTAACATCAAGGCCTTGTCCCATTTCACAACCTGATTGGTGGATGCTTACACTACCATCCGGATAAATGTTCACAAGTGCAATATGTTGTACTGCTGTCCAGCTAGCTGAGAACTTCACAGGTATGAGTGATATTCCCCGCTTCACCCACTGGTTTGAAGAATTGAATTCCTTAACTTGTTTCACTCGAGTTTCATAACCACTCGACTCCTGGCACATACAACATCATCATGTGAAGAAGATGAATTCCAATTAGCAAAAACTTTACCCATTCTCTATCTCACTCACTGTGGAAACACAAGTGCAACAAACAAACAGTTTACAGCTTCACAAACCCTAAACCCAATGCTGCTCAAGGTTGACAAAATTGCTTTGACTTCCCGGAAGGGTCATTTGAGTCTTTGACAATAGTACCCATGCGTCATGTACCTTGATTGAATCTAAAACCTCCTTTACATTGCAAAATTCCAAGTATTGTCCAGCCAATGTGGTGTCGCCTTTCTTATACAGGTTTACTTCTCGCACAAGGTCTGGGGCCATACCCAAGACCGATGCAACATGCTCCACCATCGTCTCCATCATGAACACAGTCTCCACGAATACTGAAATTGATATCCACAAAAAGAAAAAGAAAATAAAGTACCCTGTCAGTAATCATGGGAAAAAAAGATAAAAATCATGAGAAAAAATCAATTCCATTTCGGACAAAAAACAATTGCATTTATGAAGTTGTGATCAGGTCCTCCCTGCCTCCTTCCCTACCTTCCCTCAAAGAAAGCAAGCTCTGGGAGATTTTTTTTTAATCTGCTTTTTTGAGTTCATGAATAAATGGTTGGCCTTTTCTCACCAGGTCCACGCATCCAAGTGCAAGCGGGAAGATTTGTGCGAGCGACTTTCGCCTTAATATCCCAGTTGGGAATTTTATACACATTGTCCATGAACACAGGAATAGCCTCCAGCATTGGGTACTCAAAGTCAAAATGTGCACCCTGTCACACATGTTCAGGTGATTATGAGTAAAAGGCAGATCATCCCTTTAAGAAAACCTTAAACACCAGCACTTTGCAAAGCCAGAAAACAAAAACCAAAAAAATAAAAGAAACCCTGCGCAACTCATGTAAAAACAAACAATAACTATCACATGTATGTACACACCCAAGTATTATTGTGAGCAATGCACAACAAAGACAGGATTTTGGGAACCACACCCAAGGTAATGATTCCTCTTGCAAGGTTTCTATGAACTCATCACCCACAAAGCTAATTTTTTGCTTGATGCTAGCTACCTAGCTACCCTTTGATGGCAGATTTTTATTGAACAAAACAGAAAAGGAAAAACTCACATGGTTGTTGAGAATTTTCAACTGCAATGATGTAATACGCCCATCCTTCATGACACCAATCTTATAGTCACAACGATACGGGCTTCGACCACCCACAACCTGTCATCATTCATTAATTTTATTTTATTTTTTTGTCAAAATTCATTTCATTTTACAAAAGCTCTTGTATCATCATTTTCATGATAAAAAGATGTTGTCGCACTCCTCAACAACAAAGAATTCTCATTTTCAATTCAATATTTATCACAGTGATGGTTCTAGGATTTTCATCAACAGATTTTCCAGAAATGGGCATCCCCTGCATGTCCCAACATTTGCAGGTAACAAATCATAAGTTTGAGATAAGGAAAAATCAAAGGGCAGTTCTCAGATGTATGGGTTTAATTGTGGGAAAAAAAATTCTGAAACCTGCATATTTGTGCCTATGTCAAGGATGAGTTTGACAGGCTTCTGAAGCTTGTCAGCAGCCAATGCACAAGCCATAGCAATGGGTACTGAACGGTTAAGCTTTGATCCATATGCACCACCCAACCTCTTCACATGCACCTGTAGCACCCAAAAGTGAAGTCCACACCCAAAAAGTTTACACCTTTCTCCATGAAGATGGGAAAAAAAGAGAAAAAACTAAAAACTAATGGGGAAAGTCCCACTCTTTCAACAAGGGAAAAAACAATGTGCAATAGTTGCAAAACAGCAGAATAATTATATACTGAGTGAAAATGTGATGTTCCACAAGTGAAAGAAATCATGCTGCTGTCAGTGGAAAACTTTCTCCGAGAGTTTTTTTTGAGTACAAAACAACAGGGGAAAGGAAAAAATAAAACATTTGCACATTTTTCACTTACGGTGATTTTGTGTTGGGGTCGATTAAGACCAACTCCAACACAATGTTGCACCTGCACAAATCAACCCAACTACCCATTTTATGAAAGGAGGAGTACATGCAAAAAATGAAAGAATCACAAACAAAAAAAATTATTCCTACCAAAGGATGCAATGAAAAAACATAGTTTAAATTTGGCAGTATGAAAAAACCCACAATTTCATTCAGTTCCTCATATATACCAAGATGTGCTTCAAAAAATTTATCAGGAGGAGAAATTGCAATTTAAAGATTTTGGTTTGTAATTATGTGTTTTTATGCATGTTATTGCTATTATTTTTACCTGGCTCGGGTTCTGCGTGGAGGAGTAAACATCCATCGAATTGTCTTCTCCTGGAATGCATATTGCTCGTTGTGTTTCAAGGTGGAAGTGATACTGGTGACCCAAACTCACCTGCACACCAACCCTTTAATGTCAGAAAACAAATTGCATCTTTTATCATTTTGCTTCTGAAGATCCCAATTTGGATTCACTCTTGCAATCCCACTTTACCCTAGTGCTAGTCTTATGAAAATTGAATCAAATCTTTTCCGATTCAATATAAAATCCTGAAAGTGCAAAACTAAATCCCACAGATGTCTTAGGCATGTGCCTGTAACACTAATAAAATCCAACCACAAGTTTCTGACAATACCCGTTTCTTGGAATCACAAACATTTGTCCTTCGAATTTACCCACCAGAAGATACAAACAAACAAACTTCACCCAACAAACCCTTTTGGACTCCATACATCACTTAGCAGCAGCAGATTTCCAAAAGCAGAAAAAAAAAATGAGTTGACCAGATCAATGGAAGCTGTGAAACTTACCTCCCCCTCAATGACAACATCTGCAGACTGCATGGCTATCTCAGGAGTACCTGCATCCAGTCCAGCGCAAGAGAATTGCACCCAACAACAACACTTTCATTAGACTACCGAAAATTCAGCGGATTATACCATTTTCAACTTTCCACAGTAAACAAAATTGAGTGTCTCACCAATCTGAAGATCTACCCTACGGTTCTCATAAAAGGAGTCTGCAGCAATGGCATCTTCAAACGTGAGGATGGGTTTTTGCACATCCGAGTAAGTCACCACCACCAGTTTGGCCGCTTCATCAGCTAAAGCCTGAGGAAAATGCAATGTTAAAACAACACATCACATTACATCAAAACCTAAAATGGGTAGTTTGAATTTCAAGGCAGCACTAAAAGTTAAGGAGCTTTGTTTATTTCATTTTATTTTTAAATAAATCAAGTCATGGGAGTTTTAGTTGCATTTATGTGGAAAAGAGAAATCATCAAAGCAAAATTCAAATGTCCACCTTTGTGTTTGCTACAATAAGACCAACTGCTTGGCCATAATAGAGCACTCGCTCTGATGCAAAAACTTCCTCATCTTCACTGTGTTCAAACACACAAAAGAAATATGATAATAAATTTTCTTTACAAAAAAAAACCCCGATTTCAATCAGAGCAGCACCTGCCCACATGTAGAAAGCCTTCAGACAAAACTCTTCCTCAAGGACTGCAACAAGGAATGTCTTCTAGGCATGATCGGTACTCATACCTTGCAAATGATTGCAACAATCTGCACAATACTATGTAATCTATTGAAGAACTCCAAAGTTGTGAAGAACAGAGTCAAATCTTATGTATAATAAATGTTACGTATAATCTTTACTTATAATGGTTTGTGACGTTGTGTTGTACCTGACTAGGTTGCAATACTTATCAGCTCTCAGTGAAGCTGCTGATATGAAGGTAATTACGCCTTTCATTGCAAGTGCTTTTGAAGGATCAATTGACTTTAAGGCAGCATTTGCAACCGTAGCTTGCACAAAAGTTGCATACAAGCTGCCTCCAACAACCATGTCATCCAGATATTGTGCCTCTCCTGTCGCCTGTTCCCAAAATTTCCCACCAGATCAGACCCAAAGAAACAAGAAAAACAACCCAGAAAAACCCTAAACCCTAAATGCCCACACAATTGTGAACAAGTAGTATATGTCTGATTCTCACACAAATGAAAATTCTTTGAAGATACTGTGAGATACCCCAACAGCTGTAATTCAGTACTTCATGTAAATCTAAGGAAAATACAAAACAAGTGCTGTGTCTCAAAAAACACAAGTCATTAACTCATGACCGTGAAAAACAGTACATCCTACAAAAGAAGAAAAAGTGTTGGTGTCCCAAGTTGACCTCAAAACATGGTGATGAGGAAAACGAACCTGTAGGCCAGCTGATAACTTTGGAATTGGTTTTGACACAGGGTATTCTGATGGATCCCCCTGCACACAAAAAATAAAAAATCATCAAACACCCCACCAATCCAAGAGTTGCAAAATGCAAGCTCCAAAATTTGCAAATCTTCCTTTCATTCACCACATCACTGCACATCCCCAAAACTCACAACAGGATAACAAAACAACCTGTGCATTTTATTTTATTTCTTAAATGCTTGAATGCAATGAAAGCTTTTTTGACACCCACAACAACAAGCTCAATTTTTCTGATGGAAATACAGAAACAAATCATGTAAGTTTGTAATTGGAACACATTACCTCATCAAAACTGATCTCACCCTGTGAAACAGGCCGAACGTACTGGAACAAAAAACCCATCAGTTCAGGTCAGTTATAGCTGGGTTTTCCAATTTAAAAACACAGAAAACAACAACAAAATAATAAACTCATGATGTTTTTGGTCAACAATAACATTTCTTAATGTTTCTTTACTAGTGGTTTTCCAAGAGACAAAATCATAAGAGTTTGAACACCCAAACCAAGCACTTATAAGGTTGAAAATCACCCAACCCAATATACTTTTTGATTGATGCAATATGATGGGCAAGCCAATGAATGCTGCATCAAATCTAAGAGAGAAGTGAAATGAAAGGGGGAGATCTCACAGTTAAGGTTCAGGGACTTAGAGCCATGGACTTTAAAAGAAGCACGGAACTTAGAGCAGGAAAAAAGACACCATGGTCAGATGATCTTTTTGATGTTATATACCTCAACAATTGAGGAACGCAAGCGTGGCGGAATTGTGTCTTGAGGGAAGAGTGAGAGATACGCTTTGTAAAAAAATGCAGCAAGTAGCCTGGTGCGATACTCTGTGCGACCCAATGCAGGGTCCACGACTAACTCCCTTTGTAGAATTTGAACAGCATCAGCAAATACCTGTGCCCCCCAATCGGAGTCCTGATCAATGTTTTTTCACCTGATGCACTATATCTATTAACAAAAACACATTGAAGGCTTACCTAAACCCTAAACCCTAAACTCTTACCTGACAATATGTGTAGCCAAAAAACATGCACAGGGACTCCATTTCTGTCTGCATGCAATTTCAATACTACAAAACCCAAGTTTCTGAGAGAAGTAGAGACTACTCTGAGCCTGACAGTAGCTGTCTCAGACCTAATGCATGCATCTAAGACTATTGAGTTTTTTGGGTTTAGGGTTTCAGTTATGGTTCCAAATGGGTAGCACCTTTGGGTCGAAGACCTTTTTGCCTGCAAGGTAAGCTTCTGTCTTCCTGGCACGTTGTGGATATGGGCGGACTCCCCCATAGACAATCACACAATTGCTCTCAAATACACCTGAAAAAGCACTTGTTGGATGTATTGCTCAGCTTTTGTTTTTGAAATCCTGAAACTTTTGTTACAACATCAACAATGTGATGATCAAAGCAAAAAAATGACATCAGTTATGTAAGTCAAAGCGTGCAATCTGAATAAACCCAAAAAAGAATAAACCCTAACCTGAAACTGTGTGCATGTGTGTCTTCCTTACCTTTTGTGGAATTGACTGCCAGTTTGAAGCCTGCATTAAGCAACGCATGTGCATTGACTCTTCTCAATGCAACTTTGTATGTGAAGAACTGAGCACTTGCTTTCATGACAGGAATGAAGATCTCCACGATCACAGCACCGTCCAATGACAAGTTAAAGAATTGCTCCAAGCTGATCACATGCTCGTCTCCATTTTCCCATGCAAAGCCCACTCGTAACTTGGCTTCAGCCGCCATCAAAATCGTGGAGATATCGGATGCAAATTCACCATGTGCATGTGTCAACATCAGATTCCCTGCAACACTTCCAATGTTACGCACTTGGTTGTGCGCCACCTGCATTCAAAAACAATAATAAATGAGTGGTCAAGAACTTCAGCTGCTTGAATTCAACATCAGATTTCAGCATTGGATTTCAAACATTTCTCCCAAAAATCATCCAATCAAGCCATCAACATTCAAATGGGTTGGAGAAGAACAACAATCAAAAAATAAAAGACTCACTCTTTTGAGATGTTTGAGAAGAGGACCATAACTCGGAGAAAGGCTTTGGTTCCGCTCCAACAAGACCATGAAGTCGGTAATAGGGACTGCACCACCAATTGAAATGCCCTTCTCTTGAACAGAGAACTCCATGAGCTTTGAGATGCGAGAGATATCTGCCAACACATCAACAGCAGGAGGAGGATAAATCCCGCTTGACGTATTCCCCCTCACCATCCTGATCGTCCGACCCTTATGCTTCGTGGTTTGCAAAAGTGCATAGAGCTCATCCAACGAGACAGCTCTTACCCACTTCAACCCATCACGTGAGACCATCAACCTTGCATCTGGGAGCTCCCACCGTTCCATCCTTTTGCTACCAAGCTCTTCCATGTCTCCTTCTTTGTCACATCCGGATGCACATTGCTCACCACTTTTATTGCACATTCTCTTGTTGTTGTTGTTGTTGTTGCAATTGGCAAATGTTTGAAACCCATCCAAAATTGGTCGATATCCTGTGCACCTAAACACCATGAAAACCAGAAGAACATGAGTTTGTATCTATCCCCTCTAACCCCACCACATCCATTACCCAGGAACACAACCTGGTGGAGAACTCTGCTCAGAGTTTCTATTCAGTGTGTACTAGTGCTCAGGGCAGGGAAAAGAACAAACAAAAAATCCCATTAGGTACCTGCAGAGATTGCCATCCAACTGGTCCTCAACTTGTTGGGCAGTTGGCTGAGAATTATTGACCACCAACCCGTACATGCTCATCACCTGTTTTCACAAACCAAGCCAAATTAATAGCTACAACCTTCATGTGTCAAATTAAATTACTGAAAGATAAATTGCCATTGTCAGTAATTGGAGACATAACGTTATATCATTGTTCTCAGGCTTGGGGAATTTAGGCTACCTACCTAACGCCCAAGAGTAGTAGTAGTAGTAGAGGGAGAGGTAGTAGGAGTAGTAGGTACCATTCCTGGAGTGCAGAAGCCACATTGAGTTCCATTATGTGTGACAATTGCTTGTTGGACAGGATGAAGACCATGCTTTGTACTGCCAATACCTTCCACTGTTGTCACTCTCTTGCCATCAACAGAACACAGTGGCAGTAAGCAAGCATTGACAGGTCTGTGTTTCAAAGGCTCATCATCATCTCCACCACCACCGCCACCATCATCATCATCAGCATGATTTGCAGCAGCAACATGGACAGCATCTTTTTTCTTCTTCTTCCCTGAGGAGGAGGAGGAGGAGGAATCAGAGGAGGAGCAGCGAATGGGTGACAGGATTACAGTACAAGATCCACATCCGCCTTGGCGGCATGGCATCTGTAAGCCAGTAAGACCTCTTTCCAAGCGCAAGTAATCTCCCACTACAGCTTTTGGGTCGGGTTCTTCTACTGTCACATGCTCCCCATTCAGCTCAAATTGCACATGCGATTTCGTGTAACTGGGCATCTTGTTTGTCCTGAGCTCTCACTCCCAAAACGCTTTTCAAAACCACTACACCACACAAACATATAGAGCAATCCCCCCCTGAAAGCACCCACACCCAAAAAAAACATAACATTACAAAACTTTTACATACAAAAATCCAAAAACACACAAATTCGCAAAGTCCTCCTTCTTCTCCTTCTTTTGTCACTAAAATTCCGACAACAACAAAAAGCAACCAGGGAAAAAAAACAAAATCATGTTGGAAGAAGAAGAGAAATGGATTTGGCACCAAGATATGTTTCTGACAATTTTCTCACAACACTCAGAAACATACCGTATCTCAGTGTAGAATCTGATTGGATTGCACGAACAATCTAATTGGAAAAAAGGGTCCAGATTTCTTCCTTTCTTTCTTTTGTTCTTCCACAATACTAGGGTTTTTGTATGAACTTCAGAAACTCCCAAATTTTTTGAGGCAAAGCAAACAAAGCAAAGCAACCAAGACCCATGAAACAATCATCAAGCAAGAACAAAAGCACGGCTGATGATGATGATGATGATTCTCCTTTTGATTTGTCTAAGCATACTTGGTGATGGGTGTTGCTGGGTGGTGAATTTACACTCTACTGGATGCCTTCAAAAGCTGTCACAGCAACAAGCAAGCAGCTCCCAATCTCTGCTGCTGCTGAGCAAAACTCAAGAAAGCAAATTTCCCAAAACCCAAATCCTCTCTCTCTCTCTCTCTCTCTCTCTCTCTCTCTCAGACACAGACTACAGCTCACTTATTCATTTCCAAAACAACTTCAAAGCTTCAGAAGCTTCCCCTAAACACCACAATTTTCCCAGACAACAAAAAGATTACCAACAAAAACTCCAAAAACTCTCTCTCTCTCTCTCTCTCTCTCTCAACTCAACTCAACTCTCAAAAACAGTCTGTCTCAACTCTCCTTCTCTCAACTCTCTGTGTGTGTCTGTGTCTTTTGTCTGGCCAATGCTAAGAGAGATTCTAGAAAAAACCCAAAAGACAAAATAAGAGAGAGACAAAAGAGAGAGACGACCCCTATTGGCTGCAATGCTCTGCTATAGTGCAACTCCTCCTAAAACAGAGAGTTTTGGTTACATTATTGTTGTTACTTGGATGGGGATGTAGCTGCACAAAAGACATACACACAAATTGTGCACTTTTGGCCATCTCTCTCTCTCTCTCTCTCTCTCTCTCTCTCTCTACCACCCAAAAAAAGAGAAAAGTGGGCCACACCCATAACAGACAAACATACAAAGAAGAAGAAGAAGAAGAAGAAGGGATGAGCTCCACTTTGCCAAAAAAAGACAAAAAAAACAAAAACAAAAAAACACCCATAAGACACAAACATACAAAGAAGAAGAAGAAGAAGAAGTGATGAGCTCCACTTTGCCCCCCAAAAAAAAAAAAAAAAAAAAAAAAAAAAAAAAAAAAAAAAAAAAAAAA
>Ga0116231_10009130_pt1 | contig 16938 bp, 16 predicted proteins | sample S1TSphgellanicum_2_FD_89695 | JGI IMG/M metagenome (GOLD analysis project Ga0116231, IMG submission 89695) | Host-associated microbial communities from peat moss isolated from Minnesota, USA - S1T2_Fd - Sphagnum magellanicum MG | ecosystem: Host-associated > Plants > Peat moss > Unclassified...
ATTGGCAAAATTGTAATTCTGGGCAATCTGATCATTGCAATTACCAATATATCTATTAAGTTTGTGTGCTAAAATGGCAACTGACATCCATTGCCATTATTATTATGGCAAATGCAAGCCTTAAAATTACCAATATCTAATAAAAATGTGTTTAATGGCTGCTCACTCTGGCATCCATTGAACTATAATAAAAAATTATGGCAATGTAAAAAGCATTGAAAATTTCCAATATTCTAAATAAAATTTCAAAAAGAAAAAAGAAAAGCCCAACCCAACTCTTTCAATTTTTGAGGAAGAGACAGGATGAGTGTACCTAAGTCCAAAAACCCCAAAATAAAAAAATAAAAAAATAAATTTACAACACTAATATATATTATTCTCTGTCGCACTGCATCTATATTCCACTCTTTCTCCGCCCCGTCGGAGTAAACAGACCATGACGAGACGGATGGATGAAATGATGCTTCACGTCACAATTGAAACCCAAAATGGGTTTAGGGTTTATATCTCTTTTTCATTTTCTCTTTCTTTATTTCTTATGTGGGCTGGCTCACATTGAAGAAAAGTGCTATTTGGTCCACAACTGCAACTGGTTGCACATTCATAAGCTAGATCATCCATCGTCTGTATCACATGAAAGCCACCCAAAATTAGACCCACACACACATCACAGCAATGCTTTAAATTCCAACAAAGAACTAAAAAAAGGCAGAGACAATCACACATTTGCTCTTGGAGGTTCAGAAAACAACACTTCTGCAAGGCTTCTTTTTTTTGGTGTATTTGTTGCCTTGCCTGTTAGTTAGACTCCTTGTTTTCTTCTGCTTCAAACTCACCCTCTTAGGATCAGTCTCCCCCTTGTTTACACAAAACACTCCTCATGGTGTGACCAAAATCACTCTCTTAGGATCAGTCTCCCCCTTGTTTACACAAAACACTCCTCGTGGTGTGACCGTAGAAAGTGGGTCAAACTTATTCAAATATCTCTCCACTGACAGCCTTATCCTGGCCCACATCAAAAGGAAAATAATATTCTTTGAGAAATAGTGTAAGTACCGCACACACTCTCACCGCAAATAGGGCCCGTAAGAAGCTTTGGCTTTTGCATTGGCCAGGACTTAGACTTGCACTAAAAAGCTGATAGTGTTCATTAATTTCTCTTGTTCCTTGGATTTATCCAAGGTCTATGGTTTCAAGTGGTATATATATATATATAGATAATAGAAACTTGTAATATGATGATATTAAACAGACCATGACAGGACAGATGAATGATTGGACGAATGGACGGATAAATGACAAAACAAATAGATGAAATGATGTTTCATGTCATGACATCCTTTACTATATGTAATTTTTTAAGTGTACTCCCCTATTTATTAAGATGTGACTGTTGATTTTTTACTTACACTCCCTCCATAGAAAAAGAGAGTTTAATCCATATTAGGTAGAGTCTAATAGTTGGCCCACTATACAGTTAGATCAGCTCTGTTCTGCCCTCATTTCGGAGGCCTATCTACAAGGATTTTTTTTTTGAAGGAGGTACCCAAAAAACATAGAAATCGTGGTGCTTACATTTAAAGCACTAGTTACAGTCAATTGCTTTTGGGTAACCTATATTCAATATTTCACATTTATAAAAATATACAATGTTGTATTTCAAACATTGTTGTAGAAACATTACACATTTTTAACATTAACTTAATTTATTGCTTTAAAACATGTAAAATCATCAGCGGTTATACTTGGAGTGGGCTTTTTCACTTTGATTACACCCTTATTCCACAACCTACAATAAATGAAGCATTTCAAATAGCAACAACAAAATTGACAGATCTGTCAAGCAAGCATGACTGAGTGAGTGTTGTTGCCTCATTCTTAACATTGCAGACCAGAGCTGAAACCTGAGCTTGAATTCAGAGTTTACAAACAATATTCCACAGCTCAAAAATATAAATCTCCAAAGTTACATTCATGACCTGACAATTGCTGCAGTAAGAAGCAATCCAAAGAGCTTCCATATCCAGCAGCATGGTATCCATGATCATCAGAAAAAGGACTTGGTTCTGGTTACACAATAAGTCATAATCTCTGCCTCCTGGTTCGTGATACTGCAGTGCTCGTACTTTAATGTAAGTAGCTACAGATCAGTGTGTTCTCTTGAGGCTGCTCACCATGGCCACAATCACAGATCAAGTCTCTGAGGAGAAAGTATTGGCTCACTTGATCCATGCATTGAAAATTTTCATACACCCATAGTTCTGACACTTCCCAAAATCCAAATCATTCCACAAGGGACCCATCTTCTGTACATGTAACATCAGTGTAAGATCAGTTTCTGATTCATTGTAAAGTTCACAGCGCTGGAATCTAGCAATCATCTAGCAATGATCACTATATTGCAGCTGATATTGCAGCTCCATTGGACCAGGTGAAGAAGAGAGGACCGGAATCCAGAGAATCCATGGGAGTCTGTTTACCAGCAAGGAAATGGATGAACCGCCCATGGCAGCCATCCAGACCCAAAGCCTCTGTTGCAAATGGTAATATCCACCATGTATGTATGTGCACCAAAATGACTCTAGTGGCTTATCTCCATAAGCTTGTAGCGCTTCTCCTGCACGCCTGTTACACCCATTTGGATCTCGATAATAGTGTGTAGTGGCACCTGCCAACCCATGTGTATCTCTGTCAATTTCTCATACAGAAGTGGACAATGCAGGGTGATTGTTTGAAGACTGTTCTCTCAGGTGTAAATGGACACTCCATAACTGTGGAACTGGATTGTTTCTTAAAAGAAGAGAAGTGGAAGTCTGATGAGTAATTGAACAGCTCACTGGAAAACGGGATGGAGAAAAAGGACCTCAATATGTGGAACTTCTTTGAGTGGTTTATCCATGAAGTACGCATACAAGGCGCGCAGTACTGCCTGATTTCCAGCCAACAAACATCAAGCAAACAAGCTCTTTAGATTGTTTTTTCTGATCTGAATTGCTTCACACTCAGTAGAGTCAGTGTTTACCAGTTCCAGTTCACTCTCAACAATGCCAATATGTTTTTACCATGAGCAGCAACTCTCAATTATATCCAGTGCAAAGGTGGGCTTTATTACTTGATGAGCAATGACCACCACTGGTGAGCGTTGCCTCTCGAGCTCTACAATAACAGGCTCTAACCTGCAGCAAGTACTCCGCCACAACCAGGTATCAGAGATGCAATGTACGCTACTTGACGAAAAAAACTAAATTATTTGCCTTATTTTGAGTAGAGCAAACCTTCAGGCATTTAGAGAAAGACACCTCTGAATAACATCCAAGTACGATTCACCACGTGGGTAGCGATATCTCAGCTTGTCCACCTTGCGCGCCCTGAGGAAAAACAACTCAAATGAGCAGAGAAGATTCAAGCTTGAAATAACATTGGGTCATCAGATCATCAGACTGATTTTCATGTACTAAATTACTGCAAGACAAGATTTTTTGATATGTGGGTTGTCACTGGGAAAAAGTTCCCCTTACCGGTATTCCTCGGGCATGGATTCTCTGATTTCTTCATAAGTCATTCCATCACACACACCAGCATTTATTTCATCTAGTGCACGCCATTGCACCTTCACAAAACCAAGATTCCAAACTGTTAAGCATCGTTAGGCATGATTCTCCCAAGCCATCCATGACACAAGCATGGTTGAATGCTCTAAATTGTTTTGCAGTGCTCAAGTACAGTGCACATGAGAACTGAATTGCAGCTGTCCAGCATTGAAAGTAGTCACCAACCATCTCTGGGTTGTGTTGTTTGTGTATAGTAGACAAAGAGGATACTAGTCTGTATTAAAAATCAATATCAGATATGCATTGATGAGAAGAAGTGACTCACTTTCGGGAACTCAACAATGTTGGCTGCTGTCAGCACTGTCCTGTGCAAAGTGCTTGTCCAGATCTGCAACCCCAAACCACAGCAGTTATATTGCCTAGCATAATATTAAGTTTTGGCTGATGTGTGATTACAAAGTGTGAAGTTGGAGCTGCATGATTGCTACTGTTAATATGCAAGAGAGAGTTGATTGGCTTTACAGAAGCTGTCCGCTCAGATTTGAGTCTCTTGTTGACAAAATCTGCCAGCTTCAGTGCATACCTCTCTCCAGCCTCACTGCAGCAGAAGATATTATGTTTGATCTGTCAGTTTACCAGCAAACTATCCGCACACAAAATGAGCTTTTGTGAAGCATGATCAAGCAATATTCAAACAGAACACTATGCATGTTGATGCCCACTCCAATGTTTTCTGAACCATCAATATGAAAACTATTAAGAACTGGACTACCTGAGAACTGGGTCACCGCCAATGCGACCCCTCACATTGTCACAGCTCTCGCCATGACGAGTGAGCAAGATTGGCCTCGGTGTAATGTGTGTATTCACCTAGAAACATGTGAAACTGGAGGCCAGTTAGTAACACCCCACAGCTAATAACAAAGATGCCTCCTTGTTGAGCATGCCCGAATACAAGAGCTCAAACAGAGCATTCTAACCTCTCAATGATCATCAATGAAGAAGAAAAAACTTAGGATCTTACAAGCAGTTTCAACTTCAGATTGAGGACCCTGGTTACATAACAAAACACATACCAGGAAGAAGACAATGCGGCCAGGTAGGTAACCACTGATATTGTTCACCTTCAAAATCACCATAGATTCCACAAAGAAATCTTCAACCCTCACTGTAGTACAGAAAATGCTTTGTGGTATAAAATGGAGTTCATAACTAGGACCCACAAATCAGATCAAGCACTTTCTGTTTATGAAAATTCCGTATCTGGTGTGCTTTTAAGCTCCTTGTGCAAATTTTCATAAAACTACTTCATGGATTTGGGTAATCTGTAAATCAGCAAACTTAGGATTTGTCAAACCAATAGTTCTTACCTGCATGTGTCCACCCTCACCACTGACCATGTCAATCATCTTGATATAGGACCCCTCTGTCACAGGTTCATACACCTGCAATCTCATCATCACAAAACAGTTCAAGCCCAGAATGCAATGTCTTCTCTGGCTATGGTTTTCACAGAACTATGACAGTCAGTCTGAATGCTGCTTCACATTGAGGGATATCAATCACCCATTGAAATAGGTCCGGAAATGGGTCCACATTGCAACAAAGCACTGACAAACTGAGAGAAATTTTCAACCATGAGAGATCAACCTGCCAACTTGTGTCAATTGTTCAAAAGATGTTCCAGAAATCAGAGCACCTTTTCATAGTTTTCCAGGCGGGCAGTAAAATCCGCAAGTGCAGTCTTGTAGTCAGACCTATCAAAAATGGCAGTGAGGCACATATGAGCTGCCTTTTCATTGGGGCTGACATCAGATCTTTCCAGAGAAAAACCTCAACAACAATCTATCCGACAAGTTTACATAGGGATTTGAGGGCAACTGGGCCCAACTGTGACCACCAGCCTTCATGTTCAACAAACATTTAAACATCTGAAACTATGGAAAGAAGGAACTTGTTGTGGCAAGTGACTTACATATCAGCATAGTCAGGGCTTTGCTGGATCTTCAGGCGAATATTGGTATCAATGACCATCTTGTCATTGCAAATGGTCTCCAGAAAGATTACCTGCAAAAAATGCAGCAGAGAACAGGCAGAACCAACAGGGCCTTGATAAGGCTATGGAGTTCATACGTAAGAGCATACATGGCCACTCACACTAACCCACAGTCAGGACTTCTTCATCTTTTCATGACCTGCTTCTCACCACAAATCCATAGTCCCAAGATTCCTACCCATCTCAGGAGATCTCAATCTTCTTGCTCTCTCTCTGTCTCCCATTACACACATACTACTGGTACAAAGATGTTGTGGGGGACATTTCCCACCCATGATATGCACACCAACCAGTGAAAGCTATTGCACATAACATCACATTCACAAGAAATCAACAGCAAGCATACAACTTATACCTTGCACTTTCCCTTTGCCAACTTCATGAGCAGGTTGCGACGAGTGTTTGTGCTGTTGGTTGCATCAAAGACACCCACCTACAGCTCAACAATGGATCAATGGTGTGCATCCACACCTTTCGTCAGAAGCTTGGCATAAAATTTTGTTCAAAGAAAAATAGACTGCTGCCAGGTGGTATAAGGAAAGAGTTACACACTTCCCAAATGATGCAATACACGGCCCATGCACTTTGTACAAGACATGTCTTCCAAATTTCCATCTAGCAATTTTTGGCATGCTTAGTGGATTCAAGCCTGCAGTAAGAGGAAGATAAATGTACGAGAGGAAAATAACAGAACAATCAATGCCATTTTCTATAAAAAAGATTGAAGAACACCTGACCCCCTTCTTGCATCCAAGCAAGCATGTCCTCCATTGCCAGAACTGCTACCTACACATGTGTCAAGACACAGGACAACTTCTCAGGCTCAGAATTCCTGCAAGAAATGAAACATCCCAAAAAAACTATCACCATATTACACTTCCCTTGCAAAATCTGAATCTCTATCGTACCCTCTCACACAATGCAACCAGGCTCTGTACAAACGAGACTTGCAGATATTAACTCAATCTTCACATTTTGGAATTTATATGCTAACCTCATTCCTGGCCTCCATGCCCTCCTGATTATCACCTCGGAAGAAATCTGCAGTCTGCGCAAGCCAGCAGACTCATTGCTGAAGGAAGGCAGATGCATATATACAGGCCACCAGTAGGAACAAACACTTCTATTCTGGAAACTTCGAATTAATGACTGTAGAACTGTGCCACAGTTAGCAGAATACCCACTAAATGAAAATCACAAAACTGCAGGACCTGTGCAACAAAGAGAAGGGTGGTTTCCATGGGTTGACAATAGCTAACCTGACTGCAGCCATGCTTCAGACGCCGATACTGCAAAATTCACCATGATGCCTATGTCAAACAATTATTTTTCAGGAAGCATGCAATGGGTAATTTCAGTTTCCTGCTCAAGCAAGATACATATGTGGCATAAACCCAAATCCAAACAAACAAGGACAAAACTTTGCACAATTCATGTACAAACAACCCATGGAACTTACTTTCCCAATATTGAAGTGCTTGGTGTCATGGCCTAGCCACCGCAAATATCTAGTCAGTTTTGCTGCAGTGAATGTCTTCCCACGTGCAGGCAACCCAACCTTCAACAATGCAAGAGCAGCATAACACTTCAGTCTAAAAGTGCGAGCTCAATGATTCACAGAACAAAAGAAAGCTGACTTCATTTGATTCTACAACAAAACATTGGCACCATCCCATTTTGTAGTGAGTGTATTTTTGACAATAAAGATAATTGGACAAGTGTTGACAATCTGTATTTTACAAGGAAAAATTCTCTTCTTTCAAAAGACAGAAGTGCACTTCAAAAAGTTGGAAAAACTGTACCAGGATGATTGCCAATTGGCGATGCTCCCGAGGCCCCAATAGTCGATCTGCCACAGCTGCTGCAGCCACAGCACCAGCTGCTTCTGGCATTGTCTGAACATCACCACTCAAGTCCCTTCAAGAAATTCTTCATGTTCACACTTTTGTGACCTCTGTTTTCTTCCTGGGTCTTTAAGAACTTGTGGTGGATGGTTTCTTCAAGTTATACTGTGGGTGGGTTGTTCCAAGAAATTTGTTGTCTGCAGGAAGAAAACAGTACCTCAATCACACAGTCCAACTGAAGATCTCCATCAACAATGCTGTGATCAGTAATATTACCCATTGTCACATTGACCAATTCGGAGCAGTAACATGATGCACCCATCTCAACACTTTCTGGTAAACCTGAGCAGCCATTTGAGTGCTTCTCTGCTTCTTCATTTCTTGAAGCATCTTTTAACACTGGAGACAACAGGGACTCCAAGGTCCCTGGCACAACAAGGTCCTGCACAAAAACAGTACTACCAGAGCTACAGTCTGCAAGTCTTCAACTAGATCAAGATCCCAGATTGGGATCCATGAATATCTGAGAAATCTCCAAGTATCACACTTCCATGTATGTGACTTTCATGTTCTACCCAAAACCCACCCTAAATCCTAAACAAAGAAAAAGATGTGCATACCTTGATGGACACAGATCGATCTTGAAAATTGGCCATGTCTGCACCTGATGAAGTTTGATCCAGCAGAGACTTGGAGGGATCTTCAGCTCCATTAGCTGAATATTTGATGCCAACAGCACTCATGTTTGATGTTGGGGTTGGGACTTCGTAATGCTGCAAATCCAGCTCTAGTGCATAGCGAGGGGAGCAGCTGCTGATTTGGGCCTCTGAAGCACAACGTCTATGTTGCAATTTCCCCATGCAAACATCAGGGATTCCAAGGACTGTGGAACCATGTGATTGTATATTCTTCTTCACCACCTGCCAGCTTGCTGCAAGGGCAAAGGGAGACACAGGATCCACTTCTACACTGACCAGCAACGTAAGTAGTAGTGGTGCAGTGTACTTCTCCTCCTCCTCCTCTAATGGGAGCAGCTTGAATTGTGCATCTGGACCTGCCTCCCCTGCTGCCATGCTGCCTGCATGCAGCACTCTGTTGGTTCCTTCTTCAGTTGCAATTAAGTTTGCTCTATTGCCAGGCTTTGCCTTGAGGATAAACTTGAATTCCAGTTTCTCTGTGTTTTTCCAGGTACACAGAGAGAAAGAGGGAACACAATTATGTGAGAGCACAAAATCCACAGAATCCTGCTGCTTGGTTACCACACCACAAAGGCTGTAAACCCTAGAAAAACCCCACTGAAAGACAATTGGTCCATGTGCTACTCCAGGACCTCTGCAAGGAGCAAAAACTCGGCAGGAAGTAAGTGCTTGCACATAAATTACCATGATCAGCAGGCACAACAAAACTAAGCTCCCATGTATTTGTCGATTCCCGCTCCATTGCAATCTGCTGAAACAAACCCAAAATTGTAATCTCTACTACATGCAATAATGTCACAGATCCATCACAAAACCCAAAAAACCTCAAAACCTCAAGAAAAGCACTAAACCGAAAGGGTGTTCCTCCAAAACAGCATCAGTGACGAGTTAGAGAACTGGAGAGAGCTTCTACTGTTCTGTGTGTGTATGTGTGTGTGTGTGCGCGTGGATCAGGACACAACCTTCTACCCAACAAGATGATTGCAAGAAAAACCAGGCAACCAATTCTTTCTCCACAAGAAACTCAGAAGCTCCAGATCCAGTGATCCTCCCCATTGTAGCTAAGCTTGATGGATAACGCCTAATACCAACGAGCTTGCAACCCATTTGGGAATTCTTTCTAGACAAAAGTCTGAGGAAGAGGAATATGAGCTTCAATGGGTGAAAGGAAAATGCACTTGTGTGCTTACAGCTCCTGACGGATCCCAAGAACCGAACATTGGCAACGAGCCTGTGACGTGCGGGACCAGATCTTTGAGACGCAACGGCTGCACATGATCGGCCGGCTTGTGAATCTTGAGTGCCACGAAATTTAGCTGCCATCCTGATGTCGTCTCCATGTCTCTCTCGTCTCTCTCCTTGCACTCTTGGGCTCCTTTCCGTCACTCTCTTCTGACTTTCTTCTTCTTATTCTTCTTCTTCACTGATTGCGAGTTTTGGCGTAGACCCAATTCTCGTGAAGGAATTTTTTTGCAACCTCTTGGACGACGAGAAGGAGATTTGGATCTCCGATTTTTGTGCATTAGTAGCAAAGGCACTACTAGTGCATTTGTTGCATTGCGAAGCAGGCTTGAAGCTTTGCGAGTAAATTGCCAGGATTCAAACTTCAAACCGCGTCATCGCCCTTGCTGCTGCTTGCTGCATGCATGGAGAAGACGAAACCAACGTGACAATACACACATCAACAATCCTCCCGCCGCGGTGATGGAGGGATCCACCAGCAGTGTGGGTGGGACCCAAGCTGCGCACCAAAAATACTGGCATAGTAGCAATCCTCGCGCGTCATCAAAGCTGATTTTGTGGCACCAGATTTTGCGGTGCTAAAACTTTGTTGACAATCCTGGAGCTAACTTATGTAGCAGCAGTTTGTATGTGAATCTTAGGAGTTTTTCAGAATCAGATCTTTCTCTCATCACAACAAACAGGCCGGCGGGTTTCACCCAAGTTCGGATTCCATGCATACAGACAGAAGAGTTGGCATTGAGATCATTGTTTTCTCGAGCACCTTCTTCTTCTTCTTCTTCTTCTTCTTTTCTGGCAAGTTGCTTGTTGATGATGTTTTGTCGCTTCAGAGCCTTTGGATATAGACTTTTCTGATCTCGTCAGAAAAAAAAAGGGTTGAGACTTGAGACGACCATGTTGAAAAGTGATCTGATGACTGTGATGAGAGTCGATGTCGGATAATGACACATAGATGGAAGAGCTAGCCTACATCTCTTTTAACTCCACTAAGCCACAACCAGCTAAGTACTACGTCTTCCTCCTCCCCTCATCGTCATCATTATCATCTCTTCCTCCTCCTCCACCACCACCACCATCACCACCACCATCTTATCGTATCTTCTTCCTCCTCCTCCATCATCTTCATCTCTTCATCCCTGCTCCATCATCATCATCAACTCTTCTTTCAGCTCCTCCTTCATCATCATCATCATCATCTCTTCCTCCCTCCATCATCATCATCATCATCATCCTCATCAACAACAACAAAAACAACAACAACAACAACTCTTCCTCCAGCTCCTCCTCCATAAATCATCATCATCTTCAACGTCATAAGCACATGTGAAGATTTCAAACTGCCCCCCGCCCTCAAATAGCTGTCACTTGAGCTGAAGATAAGGAGAAAACAACGGCATCTGGGCCCCACTGATCACGACGGATGCTCATCTTCTTGTTACACTGCAGGAGAAGCTAGATTTCGAGAAATTCTAGGTCTCCACAAAGCAAGCTGGTAGTTTGCAGCTCAGCTGCAAGCAAGATCATCAACCAAATTCTGCAGCTTGCCTTGCTTGCTTGCATGCTTCTCCTTGCTTCTCCTTGCTTCCCTCCATCATCACTTTCTAAAAGCTCAAGGGCTACTTTAGTGTCATGTCAAGAGAGAATGTTGTGTAAGGTAATAAGGCCTTGTAGAATCAAGGGCCCCACTACCACCCAAGGCTATAATCAAAGAATAGGCTTGCATTTTCAGATGACCCAACAAGCAAGGCCTTTTGGAAACAAGGGCTCGTCCTTGGGGATTCAAGAAAGCCTAGTAGCTCAACATTTTGGATTGATTCAAAAGGAATTCAATTCCAAAGAGGTTTAGGATCAAATTTAGTGCATGTAGGTGTTTGCATGGCTGAAAATGTCCTTCAATACTACTAGAGACTCTTCTCAAATTGGCTTGCAAGTTATAATAAGATTGCATGGAAAACAAATTGAATACCACCAGCTCTCATCATATCTTTTCAATGTCACCTTAGCATTTTAGCATTTCCTTACGTTCCACACATTTGCTAGGGTTCCAAGCATTTTAACTTAGCCCTCACCTCCTCCAACACATATACTAAGAGTGTCACAAAAGAAGAAAAGATGGAGGTATGATTAATGGAGGTAATTTAGCACATCCTTATACAAATTTGTTTGGTAAATAATATTACTCCTTGAACTTTCATACCCACATAATCCAAATATTGACACCAATATTTTCTAATCAAATATCAATTTGATTTTATCTTTGAAACACATAATTTATGTTATGTTATATACCGTTTAATAAATTATAGACTTGTTGTAATCAATGTTGTGTTTGTATATGGTTTAAGATATATCAATTGAGTAAATGTAAGAGTGTAACCATGTGAAGCCATATGATGCCATGTAAAAGAAGTTCAATGTAAAACATAGTGCATATCACATTCATTCTTGCACAAGAATTTAGGGTTTTAGGGTTTATAACGAAATGGGAGTACCACACCTCCCAATGTCAATGAAAACTATAGTTTATTATTTTTAAAAATGATAATATGCCACCTCCCATTGTCATTGAAGATTATGATTTATAAAGAATGATGATATTACATTTTTTATTATCATTAACAATTATCATTTTTTGAAATACCATTGTGCATGATGATGACAAAAAGTATGTGCAAAATGGTAATGGGGTTGAACCCACTTGAAACATATCGTTGATGAAGGTCCTAATAACACTAGGAGTGGCAAAATGACCATGACACCATCATTTACATTTTAAAAAACAAATGTAAATGAAGGGGGAACAAGGAAAAAATCCATCTTAAACCTTGCTATGCAAAACTAAAACAAAATGAAGTTATAAGATGACCATGAGAAAATGGAGTGCAAAATGACAAAGGGTAACAAGCTCACATAAAATAGGTCAATGTTAGAGTTTGCAATAGTGCCAATCAAAGTTGCAAAATGACCACAATGACATTAGTTACACTTTTTAAGAAACCTAGATCAAAAGGAGCAACATGGGCATTGGGAAGGAGCTCAAGCAACCTTTTATGCAAGACCATGATAAAAGGGATTTTATAACACATTTCATTATACCTAATTTTTATTCTTCTACATACATTTTATTCTTCTCCTCCTTCCTAATCATGTTCACCTTTTTCTCCCTCTTTTTGTGGTGAACCATCTCCATTTCCATAGCCAACATCTTGAATCCTATGGAAGAAAAAAAAAGAAAAAAACAATATGTTTAGGCAAAAGGTATTGAGTCATGTGTTAATAATTAAGATTTGTAACAAAATGGTCGTACCTATTACACCTCCCAATGGAACTTGAAAATATGATTTTTCACAAAATTGAAGGTACTGCACCATACTTTACACTTGCACACCTTTAATCAAAAACTAAATGATTGGCATGTTGCTCGTCTTGTAGTTAGGTTGAAGATGATTAATATTTGATCCATGAAGCCTTTTAGGAGGTGTAGATGAACCCCCCATGGAGGATTTCTAGTTTTAAAAATGAAAAGTGTAGTTGTAAAATCAAATAAAAATTGGGAAATAATATGTTTGATTTTAACTATGAACCTATTATGTGATCAGGTGTGTGAAGAACAATGATAACAACACTTTGTGGTTCATTGTAAAATCTTGGAATGTGTGACAAAAGCTTGAGGAAGAGAAGTAGGAGTCATTAGGTTTAAGTCTTCTAAATAAAAAGACAAAGCAAATGATGTCATATAATTGTAGTGTTTGCCTTTAGATAAACTTTTACTAAATACATTAACTACCATCTCTAAAATGGGTTTGCATTCCAATCTCACTTATTAAGCTTGAATTTATCCACATGTAAAATGATATCGGGTGTCTATGTGTTTGTTTAGGTGTGATATTTTGGGTTTTGAATGAGGGCGATAACATTTTGGTTATCAACATAAATTAAAATAGGACTCAGTTGAAGAAAACCTAATTTAGAAAGTAATTTTTCAACCAAATAGCTTTCATTTTTGCTTTAGATAAAGCCATATATTTAGACTCAATGTTGGAAAGAGTTGCTAATGTTTTTTTTCAACTTCCCAATGATATAATAGCACTAGTTAATAAAAATAGAATTTAAAAGTGGAATGGCATGTGTCTTTATTGCCCTACCCAATCAACATTTGGGTATTCATATAAGGTGTGTCCATCTTGTTGCCTTTGAGATTTGATGCCAATGGATAATGTACCTTTGATGTATTTGAGTATGCATTTGGTAACTTGCTAATGATTTATCCATAATTAGAAAGGAATTGGGCAAAACTACACATGGTGTATGAATAACCAAGACAAGTGTGAAAAATTGCATACATTAAGCTCCTCACTATTTCAACATAGGTTTTTGTTGCATCAAAGACTGAGTCATTGAATCTTCTAGATAGTCATCTTGGGATAATTTCATAGTTTTTTCCATGGGTGTATAAATTAGATTACAATTCAGCATGTTGAAGTTATGCAAGATTCCTATTATTATTATTTTTGTGATAATGTGAACCAATCTTGTTGTCTATTTCAAATGATGTTTATGCCAAGACAATAATTAATGACTCCTACATGAGATATTTCAAACTCCTTTTTCAACAATTGTTTTAAAACAAATATGTGATGTAAATGGTTGTCAACAACAATGCAATCATCAACATAGACAAATAGAATAATAAATTGGCCATTGTCATAAGACTTGGTGTAATTGTTCAAATCAACTTCTATCTTTATTAAATGATGATGTGTTAAATAGGTATCAAATTTTTGATATTATGCCTGTGATGATTAGCACAATCCATAAATGAATTTGTTCCTTACATACTAGATTTCAATCATGGGGAATGTTAAATCCTTTAGAAGGTTACATAACTATGTCTTCTTCCAAGACCCCATATAAAAATGTAATTTTGACATCAAATTGATGAATTTCTAAATCAAATTGAATTGTCAATGCCAATAGAATCCTTATTGATGTACAATAAAGGAAAATGTTTTTCCAAAATCAATGCCAGGAACTTTATTAAAGCCTTGTGCAACAAGATGGGTTTTGTATTTGTTCACACTTCCATTTGCATTATATTTAACTTTGAAGACACATTTATAGGTGACAAGTTTTATATCTTTTGGTAATGGAGCGAATGTCCAAGTATTATTATTTTTTAAAGACTATAATTCTGAATCTAAAACTTTTTTCTAGTGAAAATTTTATTACTATCTAAGGCTCAAATATGGATTAAGGTTCTCGTATGTGTGTTGTGCAACAAAAGTTTTAAGATATAGTTTTTTCTTAGGAGGTTTGCTAACTTTTTGACTTTCTATAGTTTCCATAAGTCTAGTAGGTTCTTGTAATTTTCTATGTGATTTAACATGTGTCATTTCACTTAAAAAACCTTCATATGTAGGTCTATTGATAATGACTTCATTAATTTGGTTAAATATTTGTGAAAGGGTTGAAGTAAAATCGAAAATGTGTGAAGGTGAACTTGAAGTTTATGCTTCATTATTTTGTTCCATTGCTTGAGGTGCAGTTTAATTCAAACTTGATACATTCATTGGTATATTTCTATTAGGTCTGGTTGGAATTGATTGTTGATTTAAATCTGAAATTTGTGGTTGTATAGGTGGTAGAATAAGTGGAGGAATATTATGGACAATAGGCAATTTATTGGGTGTTTGTTGATGGTTTAGTTGTGTGCTACTAGTTATTGTGTTAAAAATGAATAATCTATTTTATTTTATTTAGTTTGGTTTGAACTATATTGAATCAATATTTTATGGCATTTCATAAAAAATTACATCTCATGATATATTTATTTTCTTAGTTTTTTTTTTTATGAGAATATAAATGACACACCCCCAAACTCCTTAAGAGACCCAAATTTGATTCACACCCCTTCTTTTGATCATAATTCATGCAAATTAGATCTAAATGAACAATGTGAAGACACTTTAAGCATCTAAGCTTCAAGACCTTTCCAATGGTGTCCTAGAGGCCCAATTTTGTGCTTCTTTGCCTTTCCAACCAAGACTTTGAACATTCGTGACTCCCACACGAGTGCAACTCCCAAAGTGGGAATGCATTTGGGAGTCATTATGCTCCATCCTTGCACTCTTCCCCATTTGTGAAAATATGTTTCACCTCTAAACACACTCTCTTAGTCTCATGGGCCCTTGCACTTCACATTTAATCGTGCACCCGATGTTAGGGTTGTGACAATAAGCTTTCAATTCCTCATTATATTTTTTATAAAATGCATAATACAGAATATGAGTTCAGCTTTTGCCTATTGTATTTGTGAATTAATGCATATGTTTCACACCTAAAAAATATAAGATGTGATAAATTAGGTTTATGATCAATCCAAACTTCATAAGGTGTTTTGAATGTTTATAAGGATTTTGTAGGTCATTAATTTTGCAAATAGTTGATTGTAAAAAAATGCCTCAAGCCAATAGGACTTTGTCAATCCAAAATGTCCTAGCATGGTTAAGATTGTTCCAATGAGGGTTTTGTTTTTCCTTTTGAAAACTCCATTTTGCTAGGGGGGATAAATAATGGTAAACTTTTTTCTAATTGCGTTTTCTTGGCCAAAAAAATTTGAATTCATTAGATTTATACTCTCCCGCATTTCATTTTGTAAAACCTTAATATTGGTTTGATTTTGAACCATTGCTTTATAAAGTTAAAAGTTTTCAAACGCATTTGATTTGTTCTACAATGTAACAAAATTTGTCATGTATAAAAGTGAGAAATTATTTGCAACCCATGTGTGATGGTGTTTGAAGTGGACCACAAATGTCACTATGGACTAACTCTTACAAAACATGTGCTTGAATACTTAGGAAATTTAATTCTATGTTGTTTTCCTTTTACACACAATTCACAAAATGTCAAATCTTATTCATTAAAACTTGTTAATCCAACTAGACTTTGCTGGACTTGTTTCAATCTAGTTTGATTTATATGACCTAACCTTAGCTACGATAAATTTGCATTATTTAATGTTAAATTGTTTGGTGTAGCATACATAACTTGTAGTGGAGTGAGTATATGTGATTCCTAATCTATAAAGATCATATTTTAACTTACATATTGCAATGATATTTCCTTGAGCATTGTTAAGAGTACATTGACCCATTTTTAATCCTTATTTCTCCCTCACACTTGGTCAAGTTATTTTGCTGAAAACAAATCTTTCTTAAAACCTAGCACATCTAAGACATGAGAAATCTAATATATTAATTCAGCAAGTCTGTCAATTAGTCAGTTTGTGACGGTGGGCTAGCACGAGCGGGCTGGGCACGGGAGAGGTTCAGGTTCATCCACAACAAGTTCAGGCATCCAGTGGATGGATGGTGCACTGATGGGTGCTGAATCACTCTAGCCCAGTGTGATCCGATGGAAACCGGTGTTCAGGCATCCAGTGGATGGATGGTGCGCCAGCGGGTGCTAAATCATTCTGGCCCAGTGTGATCCGATGGAAACCAGTGTTTAGCAGCAATTGGAAAAATATAAAGAACCACCGGGGC
>Ga0116231_10009133_pt1 | contig 16934 bp, 13 predicted proteins | sample S1TSphgellanicum_2_FD_89695 | JGI IMG/M metagenome (GOLD analysis project Ga0116231, IMG submission 89695) | Host-associated microbial communities from peat moss isolated from Minnesota, USA - S1T2_Fd - Sphagnum magellanicum MG | ecosystem: Host-associated > Plants > Peat moss > Unclassified...
CCCCCCCCCCCCCCCCAAAAAAAATTCCCTTTAAACCCATTCACATCTCCACCTATTTTGTTGACAACACACAATAAATTGCCAAAAATTAAAACACTCAATGCTACCTCAAAATTGGTGTTGAAATTTTGAGGTAGCATTGAGTGTTTTAATTTTTGGACATATAATTGGAAGGGGACTACCTATATTTATAAATGTTTAAGAAGATAATTAAAAAGAAAAATAAATGCTTACATATATGGTCTTTTGATTTGAATAACCATTTTGAGCATCTTATTAAATATGTGGCATGGATGAAAAATGAATGTTGATGGATCAATTCTACCAATGAACATTGAATTATGTTAATTACAATGACTATCTTATTTCTGTTAATTTGTTAACATAGTTAAATAAATAGAACATATATGCTTAATTAACAAATGTTGGGGTTTGATTGTTGGGTGGATGTCATCTCTCACAATGGGCATGGGACATGATTCAACTCATCCCTTTTTTCTTAACACTTTTTATGCATTCAACTTTTCATTAAAAATACAATCATTGTAATTGTGATGGTGATGTCATTGTCATTCTATCGATTGTGTGTGCTCCTCAAAGTGTTTCATTTGATGGGCTAATACTTGGCTTAACTCATCATCTTTGGACACTTTGCATTACAAGTATCCTCTATTCTAAGTCAAATAATAGTGATATTTGATTGCCTACCTTTTGATGTCCACCCCATAGGAACAAGAGAAAAATGCTTTTTCTTTGGGGCAAATTTCGCATTGTGACAACAAACAAAATCTAGTGCAAAGGGAACAAAAAACTCTTTTGGGAAAAAAATACCAAAATCATCATATTTTGCGAAAAAATAATTTGAAGTTGCCAAAACAAAATAGGATTCTAATTTTTAAAAACTTTCATGTCTGACCTTTAGCCAACTTTGGTCTATTCCTCTTCTTGATAATTTTTACTCCACTTACCTCACAAAATGGAAGAAAAATCCCCTATTTAGAGTAGCTCATTCATATTACCTTTCAACAATATTTTTCACATTTAATATTACTTGTTTACAATTTCTCATGCTTCACCCATAAACATGAAACTAGTATTGCAAAGTGTCAAAAATCAAAACTTACACCACTTAGACCAATCAATGTATGTGACCAATCAAGAATAGGTGTTAGATTGTGCAATAACTTTTTGCTAGCCTCATCTCAAGTAAAGATGTTGAAATGTTGAACCAAAACCATTTGATTGTTAGACAATTATTTTGTTGATTTTCAACCAAAGTTGATGGTAGAGACATTCTAAGGAACTCACATTTCATTTTTCACTTTTAATTCTTTTTTTTCTTTTTTGTTGTTGGAACAATTGGAAAATTGACAATTGTGAGAAGGAAAAATCAAACAACTCATCACCTCCAAGAACCTCGAACCAAGTCTAAAGTCTAGACAAGGGAAGTGAAAACCAAGTTAACTAAAAAGCCTCATGAAGCCTTTTGACCACTCCACATGACTAAATGCAAAGAATAGACTTAGAGCCCCTCATGGAATCAAATTCTTCTAACACCCCTTTTCACTTGCAAGGAGATGCAATATGTTACCAAGTGTTTTTGGCCAACCAATCCTACCATGGTTAATGAAATCATTCCAAATCATTGATTTAACTTATCTTCATACCATCTATTATGAATAAACACCCATTGACCATTGCATTCAATGCAAATGGTCCACACCACCATCCATTTACAAGATGCAAAATGAAGTTGAACTTCTTTAACTTGGACTTGATCTCTTCACCAAAATGGCGCTACTTCCATGTAAATGGAGTTGGTGGGCCTTCATTTGAAGGTTTCACATTGAGTTTGTAAATAATCATACAAACCCACTTCCATCCATGTGTTGAGATTTTGGGCATTCTTAGAATCTATGATATTTTGATCCATTAGTAGAATGTCCACAAAATGGACGATCCTTTTCTACATTAGAATTGACTTCTATTGTCCAAAGACTAATGGCAATTGATTTGTGCCACATTGACAATCAAATAAAATGAAATCCCTTCTTATCCCTACCCTTGCGCCACAACTTGTGCCACTCCAATTTGTATTGTATCCACACTAAAGCCCCTTTTGAAAAAGAGACGTGGCTTTGTGCATTGATAAACCAAAATTAATCCCTATGTAATTAATATCTCACCACTAGTAGCACATAAGAGCCTTTGACGATTTAGATGGCTAGAATCCTTTTAGGTTCCACTAATCCTTTCCCATATTTTGGATCCAATAACCACATGATGCTTATTATTGAAAATGTATGCCATATTGAATCCTCACTTCCTACTTTTTATTAGGTTTGGAGTTATTGATAATATAATGCAATAAAAATTGAAGATTTGATTCCCCTAGTTGAAATGCATAACCTACCCATTAGAAGAATAATGCCATTTTGGGGGAAGTCACTTCCATTTTATTTCAAATGTTATTGTAATTTATTAAAAAAAAAATTTATAAATAAATAAATAAATAAATATGGTGCACATAATTCATTATGAAAATACATTTAGAATATATTACATATATATTACATATATATCTAAAATATTTCATTATTTCATAACATACAAAAAAAAATTTCAAGTGCCTACTAAAACATACAAAGAATGGTCTTCCCAAAAATGCCATGATAATTTCATCTGAATCAATCAACTTAGCTTAACCTTCTAGTTTTCTTTTTGACACAACAATCTTTCCAATTTACTTGGGAATATGTATTTGATCTTTTCCAAATCATAAGTAATTTCAAAATACAACTCTAATCATTTGAATCATTTGTTTAAATAGTGCACAAACTAATGTAAAGAACCATAGCAATAGGAGCAAAACCTAGTTCACAATATTAAGTTTTTTGACCTTTCAAGTGCGAGCCTAGTTTTACATCAATGTGTGAGCTTCTTCTTAACTTTCCCAAGCTTTGCAAAAGCTTGTTGGTATCATGTGTTTCCCAAGCTTTGCAAAAAGCTTGTTGGTACCATGTGTTTTCATGTTGGGATCAAACCGATGTTTCAAGGTTTGTTGTAAGTTTTTGATCTTTTTAGCCCACGATAGTAGCTATGGGACCAACCAAGCAAGTCTTTTCTTGATCTCGCAAAGTATGCCATGGTTTTATCCCAATTAATAATGGTGCAAGCAAGCAACCTTGTTGTACCTCTACAAGCGTGGTGTGGTAGGAACCATTTAGGTTAATACCAAAAGATGAGTAATTTGATGTTTTGAGAACCATAGTTATGGACTAGGTAACCAACGAGGAGGGTTGTTGGTGCGATATTTACAAGACATAGTTGCTAACGATCCCTTGTGAGAATTGAGATGCCTTCTTTTCATCCCTCGCGAGAATTGAGATGCCTTCTTTTCATTCCTCATGAGAATTGAGATGCCTTCTTTTCATTACTTGCGAGAATTGAGATGTCTTCTTTTCATCCCTCGTGAAAATTGAGATGCCCTTTTTTCATCCAAAAAGAGAGATTATGAGATCTTCATCCAAGCATTGAAGGGTTGTGGAATCATTGGGCCAATGAAAGGGTTTAGGGTTTAGGGTTAGGTGGTAGGTTACCTTGTGTTAACAAATAGCTCACTAATGAAATGGAGGTCAAAGGTTTTGAGTTATGACTTTGTAGTAACTCATGACTTGACATGATAGCCAAAATTATGACTTGACATGATAGCCAAAATTAGAGTGTCGAGATTTTCATGATGGATGGTTATTATGAACATTAAAAAACCAACCGCCTTTGCACTTGGTGTCGGGGGTTTGGGTGAAGGTTTTTAATACCCTAGTAGGGTTTACCATTCCTTCATTTTCTTGCTGAATATTTATCTATTTATTCTTTTTTTTTTGTCGCTATTGCAATAATGATAAAAAAAATTCCCCGAAAATAATTTTGGCACTTTCAAAAAAGATGTGACCATTTTAAATATAGACTTGGAATAAACAAAATAACCATGTACAAATAATAAACCAATTATAATTTTCTTAAAATTTCCAGCATTGTGGACAGCTAATTTTGGAAAAAATAAAATAAAATAAAATAAGTATTTATTGAAAATAATTGAATTATTGCCAGAATTAATAGTAAAAGGTGTTAGGGTACTCCCCCCCCCCTGAAGCTGGTATTACTTACTATAAGTGGCCAGGCCGATTCTGGATTGTGGAATGTACCTACGGACGAGAGGGGTAGGATGGCCAGGCCGATTCTGGATTGTGGAATGTACCTACGGACAAGAGGGGTAGGACGGAACGGGACGGGACGGGACGGGACGGGAGCGTTGCAGCGAGCAACTGGTGAAAGGTGGCGGATGAGCGTCAGAGGCGTGCTTTGCGGCGCTCTTGGGAAGAAGAGAAAGGAGAGGAGAGAAGCTCCCTCTCGCGTGCATGCAACAAACGCAACACAAGCGCCATCGCTACATCTCGTCCCCTTCCTTTCCTTTCCTTTCTTTTCTTTTCTCTCGTGGTGATGTACTTCTTTTCCTTCTTCTCTCCTTCTAATTGTCGTTTGTCTTCTAATTTTCTCCCAGGTGATTCCTTTGCTCCAAAAAACAAAAAAATGAGCCAAAATCTGCCGTCGGAGTCTTGTCTCATGTTGTGAATTGCATCCCGTTCTTTTTGCCACCTACCTCTTAGATGCTTAGATGCTTCGATCCTTTGCTTTTCATGCAATTATATCAGAAAGTGTCTTTTGTCCTCCTGCATGTAGCTTCATCTGTCTCTTGCATCAAAACACGTGAAAATGCTTCTCTGAAACTAGGATGTTAGTAAGTCTTCTATGCTTTTTTAAATTTTGGATCATTGTGCGCTGAATTTGCTGCATGGCTCCTTCAAGAGATCTTCCGGTTTTCGTGCAATATCAGAAGTCACGTCTTTTGTCACGCTGTTGCTTTCTGTCTCTTGCGTCATAAAACACGTGAGAGAAATTTCTGCTTTACTATTGATGTTCTGTATGTTCTAATTTCGCTCCTTGTGGCGCTGGATTTGCATGGCTCCTTTGTGAAATGGAGTTGAACAAAGGCGCCGGCCGGTAGTTTTCGGAACTTCGAGGTCAGGACGCGGAGTCTGCCTCTGTTATTGTAGTTTCGGGCCTTTTCCTGTTTTCTGTCTCGTCTCACGATGCTCAATTGTGAAAGATTCTCCTTGTGTTGCAATTGATCGAGGTTTGAACCGCGTTTCCGAAGTGTTTAGAGATGCATACATGTCTTCTCCGTTTTCCTTATGCATGTTGCAGTGATGAAACGGGGACTCTTGAAACCATAGGCTCCTTGTTCCTTGCATGTACTTCGAGGCCTCATTGTGCTGTCGAGAACTCTAGTCTCTTTTGCGACGTTGTTAGTTTCTTTTCTTGCTTGCTTTTTGCATGTCAAAAGTCCAGGAGACATGTATAGGACAGTCCTGCACAAGTCTCCTGCACTTGATCTGACCTCCAACAACTCTTTCTGTGGCTGTGTTGAATCCAAGAAAGTTTTGAAGTGCTCACACAGGTCTGTTTTCTAATGCTTCTAAGGCCCAGGCCGTTCCATACTCTGCATATAAAGTCTCTAGAAAATCTGTCCATGGCTAGCATTTACTGCTTCACAAGTTTGTACTCTCTCTATATGCCTGAATTGTACTAAAGTTTGCATTGTGGCTAGATCCTCTGTCATGCAGACTGAGAATTTGCACAATGTGCTAGGTTTGCATACACGACTGCAGTTTGTATCACATGAACACTCTCTACACTGTGTCATGTTGGAGCTGCAGAAGCCATCACTTGAAGGCTCTCTTTTCCTGTTTTACTCACAAAATTGTATTGTACGACTCAAGGGACTTATCAGACACATGCATGTCTTCTACAGCCCGCATCACCAGCTGGTTACAGTCTGTGGCTATTGTCATTTGCACCCAAACTCTTATTGCTCGTGATCTTGTTGTGGTTGGCATGTACAGATGTCTTTTGTAAGGTCTTTTGTAAGTACATGCCTGATGGTGACCTGTTGGATTTCTGCTCTCCTGCTGCAGAACATAAACTTTGGGACATGGAAAAGTTTCAGGCTGACACTAGGGTGCAAAAGATGCCACAGTACTCATATTTGTACTCAAAGCTGGCGCCGAATTGGCATGTGTATTCTACCCATCGACATCAGATTACATATGAATCTCCTTTTGTGACAAGCGGGCTTGTAAGGGACATGTGGCCACATGTCACTGTTGTCAGAGCTGCTGGGTTGAGCAGCCTCTGCCCCATTGACTTGACAGGAGGCCAGAACTTGGTACCCTCAAGTTTATGCATGCCAGAACTTCCAGTCTTTGTCCCAGCATCAAAGGAAAAGGATCATGTCCAGGATTTTATGACTGATTTCTTCATGGGAGGAATTGCTGCTGCTGTCTCAAAAACTGTTGCAGCACCCATTGAGAGAGTCAAGCTCCTCCTCCAGAACCAGGACGAGCTGCTGAGACAGGGTCGTATTAAAGAACCCTACAGGGGCATTCTTGATTGCTTCAGACGAACTGTCAAGGAAGAGGGTGTCCTTGCCTTGTGGCGTGGAAATCTTGCAAATGTCCTCCGTTACTTTCCTACACAGGTATGAGAACCTGGATATGTTTCTTTAGGTCAGGTACTAGATGCCATTCTGAGAGCCTGCATCAAGTCACATCCACCATGGCATCTGACAATTGTCAGTAGGTGCAAGATGCAAAATCACCATGTCACAAATGCACCTGCTGAAGGTATTGAAACAGTACAAAATGCATCACAAGTGTGATAGCCAGACAACACCAATTTATCAGTTGCTTAAGCTGCTCCAGACTTTTCAGTCAAATAGTCTGTAGAATGACTTTCAACTCTGCACAATGCAGGCACTGAATTTTGCATTCAAGGACTACTTCAAGAGCCTCTTTGGATATAGGAAGGATAGGGATGGCTACTGGAAGTGGTTTCTTGGAAACCTTGCATCAGGAGGCTTAGCTGGTGCTACTTCCCTGCTCTTTGTGTATCATTTGGACTATGCCCGTACTCGACTAGCTGCTGATGCCAAGTCTCCTACTGGTGAGCGTCAGTACAATGGTCTGTTGGATGTGTATAAGAAGACACTGCAAACTGATGGCCTTAAAGGGCTTTACAGAGGTTTTGGTATCTCTTGCACTGGTATCATTGTGTACCGAGGCCTCTACTTTGGACTTTATGACTCCTTGAAGCCTATTGTGTTAAAGGGAGAACTTCAGGTGCATTTTCCAAAACCACTCTCCAAGTATAGCCATGTTGTCCAGCAAACTTTTCTATCAACACAGTCTAGAGATAGCAGTACAGTAGGATTCAATAATTTCTGATATTGTAACTTGTCTTGGTTAGATGCTGAGGCTGAGAAAGGATACTCTTAGGGTAAATCAGTGTTCATGAAACAAGTTTTTTGCAACTAACACAGACTACATTCCAGTCACACACAATTGAAGAATGCCATGATGATCTATGATGTAAACTTCAAAGGGCCTGTCTGAAAGCTGATGGTTTGCATGTCTGTTTTCCACAGCAAAACTTCCTAGCCAATTTCACGCTAGGATGGGTGGTCACCATAACTGCTGGGTTTGCATCATACCCATTTGACACAGTCAGGCGCCGGATGATGATGACCTCTGGAGAGGCTGTGAAATACAGGAACTCATGGGACTGCTTCAAGCAGATTGTTGAGCGGGAGGGTTTCAGGTCATTATTCAAGGGTGCTGGTGCAAATGTTTTGCGAGCAGTTGCAGGTGCTGGAGCATTGGCTGGATACGATTATCTCCAGGTTCAATTCCTTGGCAAATCATATTCAAGTGGTGGTGGTTGAGGAAGGAGTGCATTTTGTGATCTGAAGCAGTCTTGCTCTTCTTTCATCTTGCAAATCCGAGCTTGCAAGGAGCGCAAATGTCATTTTTTGCCTCATGTGGATAACCTTGGTGAACTGCTGCCAATGATAACAGAGCAGAATGGATCATAGAATGTCCAGACTCTACAGTGAGTGCTAAACTCATTGGCAAGCTGAAAAGAGTCAACATAAAACTACACTTTTTCACCATAGTTTCTGCTATGGAAACAGCAGGATTATGTCAGGATCACTACAGTTGTAGACCTTGCTCCTTAAGGACCTTCAAATACCAACATGGACACAAGTGTGAGCTTATGCTACATCACCAGCTGCAGCAGTACCATCAAAATCCAGGGATCTCCCACTATCTTCACACCTGCTTTTGTGTGCTGACAAAGGTACATGTTCCTATCGATAGAAACACAATGGCTAAGCTTGCAAGTGGCATTGCTGTGATTTATCCATGTCTAAGAGATCACTGCAGAGAAAACTCTAGAGTGTGTGCTCAAGAAGGCTAATACGATGCCAAGGTAACTGAATGGAATCCCAAGCTCTTAAAAACAGCTGCTTCTCCCACAATCATATAAACATGGATAATCAAGCTGTCACGCACTTGGGAGAGAAGAGATAACAGAGGTACCCACTAGGGCAAACAAACAAGAGAGCTTCTTCTTTCCCATGGAAAATCTGATGTGGTTCAGACACTAGTGCATCCTTCACAAAAGCTTCCTCTGTAATGCACAGCTGATAATGACAAACATTCATTCATCTCTGACATCGATTCTTGTAGAAAAAATTCATGTGATTGCAGAGAAAAATTGCACCTGAAAAACATTTTGAAATGTAATCTGTTAGTGTCAGTTCCAACCAAACAAAACAAACACGTGAATTGAGTGCAGTCATAACCTTAAAATTGTCACCTGCAAAGTATCAGACAATCAGCTTGTTTGATTTGTGGAAGGGGCAGGGATTAGCTGCCATTACTCCCCCACTGACTTCATCAGCTCCTGATAGAAGGTGTAGATTAGTGTATGACCATCTGCTCAGAATTTAGGGCAAACAATTCTACTGCTTTCTGTTGCAGAATCCAGGAAGCAAAAGGGAAGATTTAGTCATTATATTGGTTTGCACTCAAGCGGCATCATCACTCATTAAAAAAAAAGCTAAATAGTATCCTAATTCAAGCGGCAACAAGGTTATGAGGTTAAGCTTCATTTCGCTGTTACTCATTTCCTCAAACTGCCTGAGCAAACAAGCAATTGAAATAGCACAAGCTGTAAGAATTTGAGTGAAATTGGTAATGGATATGGTGGTATTGAAATGTGTCTCCTCCTTATGCAAGCAGCAATATTGGCACCAAACACTCCAATATAGTCCACACAGAGTCTTTCCCTCTGCTTATCTTATATATATATATTGAGAGCTGAGCCAATTCAGGAAACTTTGTAGATCTGCAAACTGCTCAGCATCAGCATCTGATTTCTAAGGCTTGGAAATATCAATTCTGTATCCCTCACTTGGATTCAAGAATAGTCAAACAAGCATCACCATGCACCTGCTGCACCAATTCCACAAGAATTTGGCAATAAAGATCTCATCTGCAGTGGTCTGAGTTTTGCTCTTCAAGGTAGAAATCCTGCTGAAAAGAATCTGCAAAGTTGTCGACCTTGTATGGGGTTCTCATCTTAATGATAAGTGTGCAGAAAACTGAATGAAGTACAACTCAGCAGATGACATCTCTTGATCTTGCAAAATATCAAGAGCAGGAAGCTACAAGAAGAGTTTTACAAGAAGAGCTTTCTGCAGGAGAAGGACACCATGAAAGTGATTTTAGAGAGAGGATGATGGCCTATGATCCTGCCACAGTACTGTTTCTTCTCTGCTCCCAACCAGATATAGCAATTTGTCTTTGGAAACAAAGCCAAGGATAAGAGATTCCATCCCTGGAGCTCTCTCAGAGAACATGACCAAGTTTTTTTTGCAGCAATGCTTTCAAAAGACAACGCTCCCAAATCTTGCTTGCTTGTTTTTCTGCAACAGAAGAATCCTGCACCACTAACCGGCAAATATTGCAGGAAAATACAGCAAACAAACCTAATGCAGAGTTTCAGACGTTCACATCATCATCCTTGATCCATGAGGAAGCTGGAAGAGAGAACTTCTGTGTGCAACAACCTCTTGCTGAAAGATAAGGATTGAACAGATCATCACATACGGAAGATTCACACGCCCATCAAATGCACACACATTACATCTTCACAATCTGCACAAGTTGCGAGAGAACTCTTCTCAAGAAAAATGCGAGAACTGGATGCAGCAACTTGAGCTGCTTGCTTGCACAGCATCCACAGCATCAAAGCTTGAATGGGTGAAGGAGAAAGAGGAGCGCTACTTTCGCTGCAAAACATGGTTAGGACTAAGTACCTACGTGCGAAGAAGGAATGTGAAAAGGTCGTAGGGGAAGAAAGAAGAAGACGTACGTGATCTGTCGAAGTTTTCGGAATCAGCTTTGGGTTTGAGTCGCGAGGGATTCATCTTTTGCGTCGCAGCAAACTCACTACTGTTTCGCTATTGTTGGCCATGGCAGTGTTGTTACAGCAGTTTGCTGGTGGTGGTTCCTGCGCGCCGCCATCGTTTTCTCTTTGTTGTTCCTCCTCCTCCTCCGTGGTTCCTGCACCGCTCCTACATCTCCGACCCATCTCCTCCTCTTCCCATCTTTCTTCTGTCTCTTGTCGAGTCTCCAGTAGTGGGTCTGCTTCCTTGGGAAGAAGAATTGGCGGGTTTTGGCAACGACCCATTCCTTGTTTCCGGAGATTTAGGTGCACGAAAGCTTTGGGTTCCAAGGTGGGTGTTGGTGGTTGTCGAGCGGCAGGATTAGGGATTGGTGCAGGAGGAGGAGGGGAAGGGGCTGCTGTTGCTGCTGGTGAAGGGTATGATGGTAGAGGTGGAGATCTGAGGGAAGTTTTCGAGAATCTGAAAGTGAAGCTGAAGGAGATTAGTGCGCTTCAAGGTGTGCAGAGTCTGCTCACATGGGACCAGCAAGTGTATATGCCAGTGAATGGAGTGACGGCCAGAGGAGAGCAGCAGGCGGTGATTGCGCGGGTGGTACATGCGCATCAGACGGATGAGGAGCTGGGAGCATACCTGCGACCGCTGATGGCGGAATTTGAGCAGCTGAGGGAATTGGGATTCTCGCAGCTGGAGATTGCGTCCGTGCGAGAAGCAGCTAGGGATTACAACAGGACGCGGAAGAAACCAGTAGAGCTGGCTGCACGAGCAGCAAAGCTAGAAGCCACTGGAGTGAATACCTGGCAGAAAGCAAGGAAAGAAAAGGATTTCAGTCTCTTTGCTCCTGTGCTTCAGGAATGGATTGACATCATCAAACAAGAAGCAGCAGCAGTGGAACCCATAAGTGATGTCTATGATTTCTGTCTGGACAAATTTGAGAGAGGAGCTTCAACCAAGCGATTGGATCCCTTCTTTGCTTCCATCAAAACCCCACTCATCAGCCTGGTAAGACAGATTCACAAGACAAGACAAGGACCCAATCGCCAATTCCTACAATCCAAGGACCTCTTCAGTGGCACCTTCTCTTTAGAAACACAGAAGCGACTGGCCAGAAGATTCTCAGAGGAGCTTGGATTTGAGTTCAACAGTGGCAGATTTGATGAGTCTGTACACCCCATGACTATCAACATCATGTCTCCTTCTGATGTCAGAATCACTTCCAGATTCAGTGAGACAGAGCTCTCTTCTGGCATCCTCGCCACACTACATGAAACAGGACATGGATTGTATGAGCAAGGACGCAATGCACAAGCTTGCAAGGAAGGATTACCAGTTTCAAGGCCACCAGGAATGGGTATGCATGAAAGCCAGTCACTCTTGTGGGAGAAACAAGTAGGGATGAGTGCAGAGTACTGGGAGCATTATTGGCCAATCATACTCAGGAGTTTCTCGTCCTTGCCACACAGTGAGTTCACAGAATTCCACAAAGTTATCAATGAAATCAAGCCTTCTTTCATCAGAGTTTCAGCAGATGAAGTCTCTTACCCCCTACACATTCTTCTGCGATATGAAATTGAGAAAGGATTGCTCCATGGATCGCTCCAAGTCGCAGATGTACCTGCAGTTTGGAACCAGAAGATGGAAGAGTACCTGGGAATTGTACCTCAAAATGACGCCGAAGGATGCTTGCAAGACATTCACTGGGGGATTGGACTGTTCGGCTACTTCCCGACTTACACATTGGGAGCTGTTTATGCAGCCATGCTCTTCCAGGCAGCTGAGAAGGAGATTCCTGAGCTTCGCAAATGTATCAAGGAAGGCAAATTCAAACCACTGCGAGAATGGTTGCGTGAGAAGATTCATACTGTTGGTTCATTGTATGAGACTGCAGATGAGCTTGTCGAGAAAGTCACAGGCAGCAAGCTCGATGCTTCATGCTTCCTCAACTATCTGTCAAATAAGTATGGAGCTCTGTACAATCTGTCAAGAGCAGAAGTGGACGCTGTCGCCATTGGAAGTTGAGGCTGTTGGCATTTCTTAGAAACATAGGTACAAGAATTTCTTGATCCAATCTCAATAATTTTGAGCTTTTCTGAATGTCAATCTCTCTCAAGCAAAGCTTGAGATTTTCTCAATCCAACAACAATGTGCAACCAACAATGATGCACTTGTTCAATATCTGCAAATTGTGAAAGCTCTCTGTTGAATTTGTGCAAATGCAACAAGTAAAAAGCTCTCATTCTGTTCCCAATCTGGAATTCATTTGATAACATTTTTACACCCTGAGCTTATTACAGCCTGGATTGGAATCCAATCCCTCTTGTAGAAGACTGGAGAGAGCCAAAGGAAAAAGTATGCTGAGGTGAGGAGGGCAAAGGAAAAAAGACATTGACCTGTGGAAAGAAGACAGGTCAAGATAGATGTAATTCCACAAAGGAGATTGTTTTCCTCTCCAAATCTCATATCACCAAATTGGTGGAGGTTCAATAACTGCTCCCAAAATGCAAGACAGCAATCACCAGGAATTTCACATCAGAACTTTGTCAGCTGTGTCATATCCCTCATCTCTCTCCTCATGAATTAACCACAATGCCTGCCTGAGTCTAAACTTTTTTCATAGTTGGGCATCCATTCAGAGCAAAATACAAAAAGAACTAAACTACTGCATTGCTTCTAGGCAGTGTCATGCCATCAATGGTCCGCCACCATTGAGTAAAGATTTTGTTTCGTTGCTAAAGCACTCTTGAAGAACTACACTGGGACTCTTGAAGACCTTCCCCAAGCATGGTAGATCTGGACTTACAATGCTGACAAACCATGTAAGGGGGGAGAAGTTATCTGCTTTCTGATTTGCTCAGAGACACATCTACTTCTTTGCATATGAAACCAGCATGGTATGGCTAGGTGTGATCTTGAAGTTTTGGAGAGCTGAAAGGGCAACTGTTGCTTGCATTTCATCTCCAAACTCCACGAATGCAATCCCGGGTTTTGCCTCAATCATGCGGACCTCCTTGAAGCCTGGGAATTGCTGGAACAACATCTGGATTTCCAAGCTCGTAGCTTCACGTGGCAAGTTTTGCACAAACAGCAGGCTGTTGGGTGGGGCTGGCACCTCTGGTACCATAGGCCTAGGTACCTGGTACTGTTGCTGAGCCTGTATGGTCATTACACCCTTTAAGTTCATCATCCATGTTCTACATTTCTTGACATAACATGTGTAGATCATAGAAGATATGGGAGTGCTCTGTGTCAAACCTTGCAGAAGCCAAAATCATCAGTCCACACATGGGTAGAACAAATGATGAATCTTTGATGATACTTGCAGTCAACAGTTCTGGCTGCAATACTACAACTTACATCCCAGCTATGTTGCCATGTAATATCTTCATAACTATTGACAACTCTTCATATGTACATTTTGAGTCAAGCCCAATAGAAAAAAGCATGAGCTTACCTCACAACAAGGTTAGAGATTTCTCAGACCAAGTGTCAGGAGACCATTAGAACAGACTGTGGAAGGAAGAGACAAGAAAAAATACGAAAAGAGAACTGAAAAGTAATGTGAAGAATAGTCTCTCACATGACCATCTACAGCAACATGTATGGTACTGACTAAATACCATAACATGCCCTACTGACTTTGTCAGTCCTTCATTATTCAGAACAGGAAAGCAGTCAAAAATCACTCACCACACCAAACCTGTGTCACAAGTGCAGAATGATCAGAAGACTCAGCCATAATGCCAGCTAGGATAATTGAAACACAAATAGAGAAACCAAGAAGTAACGGGAACACTACAGGGAAGAAAAGAAGCTAGGTGATGGAGACAAGAGAGTAAACACTGAAAGATTTGTGAAATGTATGAATTTGAGAGCAAAGCAACCTACCCACCTGGAATAAAGTCTGACAGATTATCTGAAGATTTGAAATGCTAAAACTCACAAGATAAATCTTTCTTTGTTAAGTAATCCTCTGGTTTGGTTTATGGGTGAGCTCTGGTTTTTGGAATAATAATTAAAGTCACCATTTGAGCTCCTTGGAGCCAAAAGCCTAAAGACCCTACAAAACTTTCTGCATAAAACTATAAATTTGACATAGTCTGAAATACTGGACTCAACATTAGGCACATGGATCATGTTGACATCTCCAGTCTCTGGCTGAGAGTGTTCATAAACATTAGTAATGCAGTGACATGGAAGAGACAAAAGTAAGAACTATCTCTGTGGAAAGGAAGCTATTCACAACCTGGTTTTAGGTTGCATATGTGCATGTTGAAGAAAGGAGAAGCCTGGAACTAAACGTTAGGGTCAATTAGGTGGTACCATTATCAGTGGCTGCAACTAAGTATGATAGCAGGTGGTCCCAAAGCACTTTGTCACTCACTGCTGACAGAACATCCAGTTGGATGAAGAATACAAGCACAAAGCACAAAGAAAACATCCATCCCAAAGGAACCAAGGAGTAGTACTCACAGGAGGAGGTACACCATATGGTGGTGGATAGGCTGTGGCCATAGGTGCTGCAGCCAGATCTGCTTGTTGCTCCCTCCGCTTCCTCTCAGCTGGAAAAAACACACATTCCATTGCCACCAGCCTTCAAATGTGTCAACAAATATCATACAGCACAAAGCTCTGAAGCCAGAAAGACAAGAATAAAAGTGAGGCTGATAATGCAGCTTGGAACAAAGAGGAGGGCAACATTTGTAAGTTTTGTGGGTCTATGAAGTTTCTTACCCTTCTCCTCTTGCTTTTTCCTCTTCTCTTTAGGAACATAAGTCCCATCTGCCTTGGTTATTGCATCTGATATTGTCTTGGCATATTGAATTCTCTGCAATAAATCTCAAACAATTTACAGTGTCAATTTTACATCTGATTAAACCCCAGTGTCCAATAGAGACATCTTATTCAAGAAATAACTGGTTAAACAGGAACTGCAGAGAGAAAAACACAGCATCAAGAACACAGAGTGGATTCAAAGAAAAATGGGACAAAAGCACTAACCATAGGCTTGTCATAAAAAGGAAAACCCTGCATCTGACGAAGCGCATTTGTTGCTGCAGTGACATCATCAAACACCACCCAAGCCTGCCCCCGAAGCTTCAATGTCTTGCAGGCAACAATATCCAAAATTTTCCCAAACTGAGAAAACACTGCATAGAGTGATTTCTTGAGCTCTGCTGACAACAAAGCAAAATCCCATTAATATAGTATCAGCAACAAAGGATGTCTACTATGGTCTTCATGGCATTTGTATTTCCAAGGTCAAAGTGAAACCCAATATCTATGAGATTGCAGAGAAAACTCAACAATAACACTGTGAAGGTCGCCTGTCACATCAGTTCTGGCAAAACCAAATGAACATGATAAAAATGAGTCTGGTCGTAACATTGTGAGCATCACTCACAATGTATATCAGACCATCACCTTCATCATGAATCAGACTGCCTTGCTGCCATTACTCCCCACTGGCTTCATCAGCACCTGACACTCAGTGTAGATAAGGAGAACAATCTGCCTAAAATTTTCAGCAAACAAGTATACAAAAATCTGTGTCCAGAGTTTCTGTTGCATCTGCAGAAGCAACAGAAAAGCTCCGTAATGATGTGATATCCCCATTCAAGCTCCCAAAAGTGTCTGGGGGTAAGATTCATTTCATTCTAGCTCATCCCTGCAAAACTAACATTTAAGCCAAAGCCATAGAGAGGTCTATGTACAGGGAAGTGGTTCACACCTCCTGCATGATTGATATACCCTTAAAAAAAAAAGCTTGCAAAACAAAGAAGAAGAGTAGAATGTGTAAATTCCTGTCAAGTAGTTCCCAAAACAAAATCAATTGATCAAAATCATCTGAACTAGAATAAACTTTGTAGATTTACAAAGCACACATCAAACTTGCTTTTTGATAACTTAAAACTACAACAGAAAGTGTTACTAGGGAATTTTAAGTGTGCCAGAAGGCAGCTCCAATGTGCAGGTAGTGGAGCTTTGAGCTGATTTCAGATAAACCCTAAAACCCTCCAGTTTTCTGACCATGCTTGCAAAGTCTTTTACCAGGTTCCTTATGCCTATTTCCCTAAACAGAAGATTGCAAATGCAGATCAAGTCAGCCCCCTGACCACCATGCATCATAATCATTTAAGCCAGTCTTAGTTCCATGCATGTCTAAGCTGCTGGTACAACAGGACAGCCAACATTTGCAGCATTCCTGCTGCAATTTCATCCCACATAAAACTCTCCTTCTGCCCCTGGTTCCCAGACGATAAAGGACTAAACATCTTGTAGAAAACAACAGACTCCTTAAAGAATCAAAGTCCTCTCGCACATTGCAAGCATGATGTTAGTGACAATACACAAACATCAAAACTAGGTGCCGTAATTTCTATACCCTGATGATGAAATTAGAAGAGAACTGCAGCAATTTTGGAACTGCAGTCCACAGCCTAAACCTAGGAATAATAAGGGCAAACAATCAGGCAATGCAGTCCACATCCTAAGCCTAGGAATAATAAGGGCAAACAATCAGGCAATGCAGTCCACATCCTAAGCCTAGGAATAATAAGGGCAAACA
>Ga0116231_10009135_pt1 | contig 16931 bp, 2 predicted proteins | sample S1TSphgellanicum_2_FD_89695 | JGI IMG/M metagenome (GOLD analysis project Ga0116231, IMG submission 89695) | Host-associated microbial communities from peat moss isolated from Minnesota, USA - S1T2_Fd - Sphagnum magellanicum MG | ecosystem: Host-associated > Plants > Peat moss > Unclassified...
ATTTTTGGTTTTGAAATCCTCTTTCCAACCCAAATTTTTCCTTGGCCCCTTTTTTCCTTTCATTTTAAAACCCCTTTTTTCCCCCTTCCCAGGGGGTTAAAAGTATTTAAATTTAAAAGGTTTCCCCCCCCCCCCCCCCGCGGTGTATTGAGAACTATGGTTGGTTGCATGTGTGGGCCCAATCTCTTGGGGAGCCTATGACATCACTAAATTTCATTGGAAAATTATAAAGAAGTGTGACGTCACATGCATAGACACGGGGCTCATTGCATATGAAGATTCCATTCTCTTGACATTGGGAAAGTTAAGTTAGGAAAGCCATGTTCGGCTTTCTTTCTTTCCATTGGAAAAGTTGAACTTTTCAATGTCAAACTCTTAAGAAGCAAAACAACATGAGTGTTTTATGGCCAAAGGTATCAAGTTTGGGATTGTTCCCATTCTAGCCTGTCGAGTTTTTGAAATAGCACGCAACCTCCCATACCCAACCCCCACCCTTAGTATAATAGTGAAACCATTTAACTGCATGCTTGACACCTTGTCAATTAACCTAACCGTGTGAGATCATGAACAAACCCAACAAGCTAGAAAGGACTTTGCGTGATCTTTTTGCTCTTGATCAAAATTCGGACTAAATACATACCACGTGGTCCTCATAGATGATGCCTCCGTAGCCAAAGTTTTCATATACATTAATTATGGTGTTGTGCAAGTTTACATTTTACTTAGCATATCACATGAAATTTAGCTGAAATCCTAGGACATATGTGATTTTGAAAACCCCCCACCTCCCCCCCAAAATGTATGTATATATCAGCCGGTTGGTGTATATACATTTAATTTTCTGAAATCTACCCTCCCAATATTTCAATACCGTGACCCATTAGTGAGTGGTATTTTGGAAGCTACGTATTATTGAGGCCAATAAAATTTTTCTTATAAGAACAAATTGTGGAGTTTCCAAATGCATATTATCTAAAGCTTATACAAGGTATTCTTTATAACTAAATACCCATATTCTACCACTTGAAATGGCAATTCAAAATTAAGATACAAATCCCATGCATCCTTGCTTTAGCTTAGTATCTACCTTTCCATATTCATTTAGTTAAATTACTGAGGGGATATTAAGAATCAAAAGTTACCATCATCCATGCCTTATAAATATGTCATAATTAACTCACATAACCCAAGCTATTAGAAAATGAAGGGGAGGGGATAAGCTTGCCAACTAAACCCTAAAACATGAAATATTTTTGCTCTTCCGAACATGCAAGACTGTTGTTTCTGTTTTGCAGGGGTCACATTCTAACATCATCATGATGTCAACATCATGATCATCCTAATGATGCCAACATGATTATGCTAAACCCACTTCACGATTTGACCTTTAATTACCCACATGGTTTCAATCACTGGTCAATGACCTTTTGATGCTAAGGCTAATATAGCTAAATGTGTTCTACCAAGCAAAGCTTTTTTTAACGAATTTTTGTTTATAGCCAAAGTGGCTACCATCCATAGGAAAAAGTGGTGATCATCTCTAGTAAGATTTAGCCAAATCTAGCTATAAACCAAATGTGAAATACAATTCCTTTATCATCTTTCTATACTTTGGTTACACATTAAAAACCAAGTATAAAAATTTGGCAATTTTCACTATTTTTTTGGGGGGTCTCTTCTAGTGATTGGAAAAATCTAATATCACTTGATTTTTGAATTTCGTTTTTTGGCAAGATTTTGATAACAAAAAAAAGCTTGTTGCCAAGTAACATTTTTCATGGATTAATTGATGTACTAATAACCAATTGCAAAATAGTCACAAGCGCCCATTGCCCACTAGGGTTTTTTTTGGGCAATTTGTAACACAAATAAATTTCCCTTGTTTAAAAGATTTACAAGCAAAAAGTAAAGTCATTTCATCATATCTCAAGAACAAAATAAAAGTCATTAGCAATCAACACAAAAAATTTATAGTGTTTTTGTCAAGATGATGAAAGGCATCCAAAGTCACCTACTCCTAGCCATCAAATCATTTGCAACACATTGTGGGCATCCATTTCGCCATGATCTTTGAAAATGTCAAGAGTTGCTTCATTGGCCCCTAATTGCTTCTCAACATTGCTCTTGACATGCTACTCCTTTGGTCGCACTCTCAATTGATTACTGCATTCACTAACCTAAGCATGACAAGGTAACCTAAATAGAGGTTAAGTTGTTTGGAGACCTTAAGACATTCCAACTAGTTTGCAAGAATTATAATGTATATTATAGGGAAGAGAATGTTATTCTTCCTAAGTTTGGGTCATGATGAGTCTAGCAAATTTGAATTCATTTGTGCACCATTTTGGCTCCAAAATATAGTTGAAAATAGTTTTCTTTTTTTGGCTTGTGCAATTTGAACTGATTATGAATTTAACTTTAAAACATATTATAATCCCATCCCAAAGCTTTAACATTTGATGTCACTTTGGGAAATAGGGAACAAACCTTGGGTTTGCATTCGATTACAAATCAAAAATTGGGAAGGTTATTTATCATCGATATCATTTGACAAACCTAAAGGTGCATCATACTTGATGCAATCATTAGCCAACTCCATGTTTCCAATATGGGTGAAAGCACACTCATTTGTGTAACAATTTTAAGCAAATGTGGAAAGACCAATTAATAGGTCAACAAGGATACATTCTTCACACAAGAAGAAATGGATGCACGTCATGTCAAATATGAGGTGCTTGTAGCAAAGGTTACAATGGTGAAATTTAAACACCATTTAATGTTTGATTAGAACTAAACTTTGGAGGAGCAAACCCTCTTGCAATCAAAGATCTTAAAGTAAAACAACAAGAAGAATCAACTTGACTAATAACAACAAATATGAAAAAATTTATTAAAAGAAAGGATCAACGGTTGAATCCACACTAACATGAATTGCACCTAAAATGAGTAAAAATTTCTTGTGACCTAAAAAGATATTGCATTATATTATTATGTAAATATATGTTTTAAAAGCCTCCATCAAAATATGTCATGTTTAAAAAATCTCCCCAAAAATAAATGTTTTTCCAATGTTTTGTTATAAATTATGTTTAATGAGTGTTTATAAATATTTTATCCTCATTAGATTTATCCAAACCATATGACATGTTTCCATAATATATTTATACAATTTTTATGTCAACGCATTAAAAACTTACAATATTAATTTTGATATCAAAATAGGAGAAATTAAACATTGGTTACACTTGTGACTCGTGTTAATGTGGGTCCACACCTCAACAAGGATATTCATGGAATCCTTTGATCCATACTTTGAAGACAAACACCAAACCACCATTATATCTCAACTTACCAAGCTACTTTGATTTTGAAATTGATTTGATTAATTTTCACTTTTAATGATTCCAAAAACAGATAACCTACCAAGTAAACCAGATTAAGTTTGCGAGAGGAAGGTCAAAATTTCTTTTTTTCAAAGTTCTTTTCAAACCCTCTAAATTTGTATAATTAAAACCTAATGTAGAAAGGGTAAAACCTTTTGCAACAATTATTTCTATTAACTTAATTAAATAATGTAATATTTATAACTAAAAATGTAACTACAAAGGTAGTTAAAGATTTAGCTCGTCAAAATATGATAAATCTTTCCATAACAAGACCAATGTTGGGCAGTTCTCATCCATTGGTTGAAAATTAGTGGCGATTTTTAATCCAATTCTTAGTGAGAATTAGCGATGAGAATCGCCATGAGAACTTGCTTGGTAATTATCATTGGAAATGAGAATTGCCTAGTGAAAACCTTTCAAGTTTTCATTGGGCATCAAATTTGAAAACTAGATCAATTCTCACATTTTGAGAAAGGTCCAATTCTCATGGTAAAAAGTAATAAATAGTAATAAAAAATTAAAAGTAATAGTAAAAAAATTAGTAAATTAATAAATAAGATGTAAACACAATAGTAAATAATAAGTAAGAAATAATAAGTAAAATGAAAGAATAAAAATTTTAAATTTAAACTTATCGTTCATTAAAGTAAAAAAGAAAAATAAATTAAACTTATTATTTATGGAGGCGGTTGCCATGTTAAAGTTAGGGGTTAAGGTTTATGTTTGTTTATAAAAAAGGCTCCAAGTCCTTTTTGGGCCCACTTTGCTCCTACACAATTTTACACCTCCACATTATGCTCTAAGCACTTTTGTTTTTTCTTTTGTTAAAGATTCTTTTAATCTTCTTAGTTGTTTTATGTTATTTCTTCTTTTAAGCTTAGTTTTTTTTGCTTTTTTTTGCAAGGCTTTTAGTTTTAGTTTATAATTTGTAAGTTGTTTTTTTTTTCTATTGTTTTTCGATTTCTCCCATGTGTGTTATTGCTCCCCGGCATGGCTACTCCCCGATTGCTGCTCCCCACTTGCTCCTCACTCATGTGGTTCCCCACTTGTTATTCCCATGCATTGCTACTCCACGTCCCTGCTCCCCCATGGTTGTTCTTTGCTTGCTACTCCCATGTTTTTTTTAAGGTACATTTGGCCCCCCCTTGCTATTGTTCCTCCCCACTTGCTATTCCTCCTGTGGTTGCTCCCTACTTGCTTGTTATTGTTCTTCACTTGTGTTTCCTCAGATGGTACTCCCTTTTGCCCCTTTTATTTTGTAGGTAGTTTTTGGGGCTATAACCAACAAGCAAGGTGAGTTCTTAAACAATGGCCTTGACATTTATTGAAAAATAGAGATGGGGTGGCATTCTCTAAACCTAAAATTAAAAATTTCAAACCCTAACACCCTCTAGAAATGTATAAGCAAGATGCCCACTCCACAAGTGGCATTGCATAGGACTACAAGGAATTTGCATATCAACAACTAGTTTTTTTATTGCTTTGAAATTGTGAATGACATATGATTGAAAATTTCTCTAGTTGCCTTGGACAAGATGCATGAATGACAAAGGACATTATTTGACACCAAATCAAAATCACAATCACATTAAAATGTGATTTATATCCACTTTTCATCCAATTAAATCTAGCCTACATGGCACAATCATTTATAATATGTTTATATGACTAAAATGTCTAATGACATATGCTTACATGTCATTGTCATTTGGGATTAATTTAACAATAAAATTTTAAACTTAAAAAGAAATTGACCATTGAAATGTTGACACATGGCAAGCTCCAACAAATAGCACCACATAGCTTACCTAGATATGTTTGACTGCCTATTTAGCCTAGGTTAAGCAAATTAGATTAAGTAGCTTAGACTAGGTAGACTAAGTAAGACAACCTAACTTAATTAACTTAAGCTATGTGCTTAAGCTATGTTGCGTAACCTACGTAACCTATATGGCTTAGGTTAAAAACATGGGCTATGTAACCTAGTTGGCTTATGTTAAACAATTAGCTTAACATATGATTTAAACTACATATGTAACTTAGAATAAAATAAATTGCTTGTAATAACAAAAATTTGATCCTTTCATTTTCACATTAAATGACAAAGTGCTTACCATTTCACTAGTTTTTTTATATGTAATATCACTTCAAATTAGCTAATAGTTGAGTTGAAACTAATCAATTCATAACTAATTGAATTCACTAATAAGTAATTCATTAATAATTAACCAAATTCACTAATAGTTAATTCACCAAACTAGTTTTTTTGTTCATATTTAGGCTAAACACCTAGGCTACATTAAGGCACCTAAGAACATAATATAAGCTAAGCTAGACACCTAAGAGCCTAGGTCACGTAGCCCATTAACATAAGGTGTAAGTGTGAAACTTTGAACCCCTCACGCCCTTTCATTTCTATGCTTAAAGAACAAGCTTTTAATCATTGGATCACTTTTTAAATAAACAAAATGATTTGTCATCGCACATTATTATGCACATTCTTCTCCTAACCTATGGCTAGGATTTTAGGCTAATCCTAACTATTCTAAGCTATTATACCTTAGGTTATTTTTGGTTATTTTAAATTATCCACCCCAAACTATTTTAAATTATTGTACCCTAACTTATTATCGACTTATCCACCTTTAATTATTCAAGGTTGGGTGTAAGCAAGATATTTTGTACATACTTGCTACCTTGTTTTCTACTTGAAAGCACAAAAAAATATTTTTTTGAAATTTTCACCTTCTTTTAACATTTCAAAACAAATGAAACTTTTAGTTTTTTTATGGGCATTTATAGCTTCCTTTTAACTTCTCAAAGCAATTTGTGTCATATCATTTGGACTTGAAAAAGTACCTCAAAAGTATCACCAACAATTACATCATTTTTCAGGGGTTGGGGATGATTTTAGTTATGAAAAAAAATTCCATTAACCAAATATGTACATCAAAATGTTCACCACATCAATATTGAAGTGCTTGAAAAAAAGCCCAATACTTGTAAAAACATTTCACCTACTTTCAAGTACTTGAACTTTACTTTTCAAACTATCACAAATTTTAGGTCCAATTCATGTACTTGCAAGTAGTTTAAAAAAACATGATCATAATAATTTAGCTTTTGAAATCCATCCAACAAGAGTGAAAAAATAAAGTACTGAAAAATAATATTATTATCCCCTTAAAATCATCTACTTGTTAATCCTTTTATTCAAAAACCCCAATATTTTTGTTGCTTACACTATTTTTTGTGTATATTTTATTATGTTTTCACTAGGTTATTATACCTTAAGTGATTTTAAACATTTCTTGGCCAATCCACCCTAGATTCTTTTAAGTTATTTCAAGCCATTCACTATAGGTTATTGTTCAGTATTTTAAATTATTCCACCACGGGTTTTTTTTAATATCTGAAATTAGTTTATTTTCAACTATTTCAACTATTGGACATTAAGTTATTTTCGGTTAATTTACCATGGGATATTATTGGTTATTTTATGTTATTCCAATGTAGGTTATTTTAGCTTTTCTAAGTTATTCCATTTCAAACTACTTATATTATTTTGCCTTAGGCTATTCTTGGGTATTCTAAGCTATTTCACCTTAAGATAATTTAAGTGATTTTACCCTAAATTATTTTTTTCTATTATAAGCTTTTAGCCCTAAATTTTATTTTTTCTTGGTTATTCCACTATAGGCTATTTTAAGTTATTCTACTTTACAGTATTATAAAATATTTTAGATTATTTCACCTTAAGTTAATTTTTTTATTATTTTATGTTATTGAACCTTAAACTATTTGACATTATTGGAATTTACTAGGTTACTTTTGGCTATTTTAAATTATTCCACCATAGGCTATATTTTTAGGTTTTTTTATTATTCCAAATTATTTAGATAATTTTACATAGGTTATTTTAGGTTATGTAATTTAATTAGGTTAGTCTAAACAATAATAACTTAGGTTATATAATAATTTAAAATGACCTAAAATAACCTATAATAAAATAAAATAGGAGAGTTGATAATAACCTAAGATATTACTTTTAATAGTTGAGAATAACCTTGAATAAAATAACCTAAAATATGAAAAAATAATGTAGGGTAGTGTAATATGAAATAGTTTACAATCGAATATCCTAAATTAATCGAAAGGGGAATAATTTAGAATGAGCAAGAAAAGCCTAGGGTAGTTTAAAATTTTTAAATAGTTTATGGTGGAAAAATCTATAATAATTTATAATTGATTAATGTAAAATAATTAACCATAACCTAAGGTGGAATAACCTAGAAAATTGAAAATAAATTAAGTTGAAATAACCTAACATAAGTAAAAATAAAACATTAAGAGAAAGATGCCATTTTCTAAGCAACCAGTTTTTGAATGCATGTCAAATTCAACTTGCCTTCAACTACATAATTATATTTATTTCAACAAATTCCACATGGCCCGCTTCACACTTCAACCTAGTCAACTTTTCAACTAAGTTGGTAAGTATATGGCATTGATTGTCATTACCAATTGACCATTGATTTTTATTTTTAATTAATAAATTCACAATCGAATTATAGTGGAGAAATCCACTTTCAAAATTTTTCAGGTTTTATCATGTCGACCTTTTCACTGTTTTGGTTACCCTAGTTTATGGATGGATGAATGCTGGAAAATTAGATGGATGAAATAATGTTTATGTTTTCCACTATAGTTCTACTTTGATTTGACTTTAGGTTCAATTTAATTGCGAATTTTTTACAACTTTGTTGTGATTAGTTTCCAACTTTGGTAATTTTATAACTCCTTAATTTTGAGATCAATAACTTTCATTACATTGCACCTTTTGACAAAAAACCCTAAATTTGCTATAAATTTTTTATTTCATGGTGTTCAGATGTGATAGAACATCAGAAGTGGGAGAACACAAACATATTTGTCTAAAGTCATTGGGCATGGTATTGAAGTGGTTAAAAAATGTGGAACATTAATTTGACATGTCCTTGTTTATTGAAACAAACATCTACATTTTAAATTATATTTCAAAGTCAAGTTGCCTTGATTCATTGAGTAATAATGACTTCTCCTTAAAGAAGAATATTGCACCAACATTACTTAAAATGGTTGGTGCATTTGGCATTTGCCCCTCGTGCATCCAACACACTTCCATTTTCATTTATGCTAATGTACTCCCCATAGGTGTCTAAAAACACACGCTTGCTCCATGATTCCTTATGCAATATAACTTTCCACCATGGGTTGGGAGAATCATTGGAATAGAAAACTTATTGGACTTTTGATGGAAAGACAAATGGTTCATTACCATTCACCAACATATGTTGAAAGTTGGTCATTAAAAATCCAGCCTCATCTTGTTTCTAAATTGGATTACCCCAACTATATAATTATGGTCAATAGTTAATAAATAATAATTAGCTAATAGTTAACTATTAAAATAACTATTCATGAGTTAAATTATTTAGTTCATATCAATGATTAATTAAAACTAATTTAGTATCTACAAATTATTTTAATAACTTACAAATTTAATAAATTATATTTATAATTCAAGAATTACCAACTAGTTAATAATTTATTTTTAAAAATAATCAACTTAAAACCTAATTATTTTTTATTTAAATAGTTGATCACTAGAATTTTAAAAGCTTTATTTTTAAAATTTAAATATAAATTAAATATAAATGTTTTAATAAATAGACATTTATAATATTTTATAAGTAGTTTCCAAATAATTAAATAAATTAAAATTTTGACTAATTAATTTGATTTGTGCATTTATTAATTAATTAAATGTTAAATAATTATTTTTTGAAATATTAGGTACTTGCACACATGACATGCACGAAAGGTTTAGATATGTGGTCGAATTAGGTTTAGCCTAGGTGCTTCATGCTTTAGCCTTAAATGTACTTTAGGTGTCACATATTTAATTAACCTTAGATAGTTAGCCCTAGTTTAGCCAAGCTTAGGCACCATGTAAGGTAAATTAATTAATAGGAATTAATTACTAATTATTTGACTAAATTAGGATCATATTATAATATTATAAATTATAAAAATTATAAAAATATGACTAACGTAGCTTAAAATTATTACAATTTAACATTTGAAAATAATAATGTTATTATATTAATGTATATATTTGCCCCAATCTTTGTGGTTAATGTAATCTTCAAATAATATTATTATTGAAGTTCTATTCTTTTTATTAATTTCATTACAATAAATTTTTTACAAAGATTATTCCCTATTAGTTAATATTATCTAAAATAATTAGTAAGCAAACTAAACTAGTTAAGTATTATAGGTAGTTGTTATTTTAGTCTAGTTAATAATTTGATATTAAGTACTTGGACCCATTCAACATTGAACACAAGCCTAAAAACCATTGCAATTTTAATATTTTCTTCATTATTTAACCAAATCAATAACGATCTTTATGTCATTAAAAGTACAAAGTGAAATATTATAAAAAAATTCTAAACACCAAAAGCAAAAGAGCAAAAAAAAAATGACATTTGTGAAATTTTGTCTCAATATTTTTGAAGAAAAAGCTTTAACCCTCTTTATTAGATCAAAGAGATATTGTACATTGCTAATTGATGCATTCATAGTTTTTTATATCATTCAAAATGGACCTAAAATGAAAAAGATATGGGGTTTCAAACTAAAAAGGTTTAAAGTTTTTTTTTCAAAATGTCACAGTTTCAAAATGTTGAAATTAAATTATTTTTTCACTGCTTTATTACATTTACAATTCAAAGAAGTCTTGTAAATCACTAGTTGGCACACCTATAGCTTTTTTAGATCATTCAAAAATGGAATTAAAATGAAAAGATATGGGGTCTCACACTAAAGATGATTTTTAAAAAATTCTTTAAAACATTTGAGACAAAATATCAAATAGAATGAAATTATATTTTTTATCCCATAATGTTTGTCATAACTTCCAAATTTGTAAACTACATGATGAAGTTGGTGCACCAAGTGTTTTCAAAAGATGAAGTTGACACCTAGGACAAACTAATAAAAAAGGTTTGACCTTAAAAGCCATGTGATGAAAAAAAGGATTATCTAAAGCCTATTTATCTACCCTAGGCCTAAGTAGCATTATGGTCTACTTATTTACCTAGGCCTACCTACTTACCTAGGTTTAGGTTAGGGAGGTTTATATAAATAAGTAGGCCTAGTAAATAAATACCTATTTATTTATTTCTAGGTGGACCTCCATACCTAAACCTAAGCCTACACATAATTTTAGGTAGGAACACGTGTCAACGAACTATTGTTTAGATTTTTTTGCCTAAACATAATTTTGAATAGGGCCATGTGGCAATAAACTATTGGTTAGACTCTTTGACCAATCTAATTATAACATAGTTAAAATTACAATTTGATGACCTAATAAGAATGTAGTTGAAATTTCAACTCATTCTTTGATGACATCATGGTTTGTTAATGGATGAAGTTCATCCAATGGGAGGTTACCCCAAATGATAATTCCTGAAGTTGGAAAATAGTTGAAAGTTCAATTTTGAGATCTGGATAAAGGTGGATGAGTTTCATTTAGAAATCAAAAATGTTTTGTCAACTAAAGTGATTCGTCACGTTCAACTAAAATTTTAACACCTCAATGTTGGTTGAAAAATTGACACATGTAAGTAGGCTTCAACTATGTTTTGGGTTCGATTCAACATTATCAACTTTTTTGGTAAGTAGTTGAAAACACCATTTTGAATTGAAAAAAACATTTTATAGTTGGAGGTGACATTTTCAACTTCAAAATGTAGTTGAAATGTAGTTGAAACGTAGTTGAAACCATAGTTGAAAACCTCAGTTTTTTTCCTAATGTAAGGTACAATAGCCTACGATGGAATAATTAAAAATAGTTTGAAGTACAATAGCTTGGGATGGAATAACCAAGAATAGTCAATAATAACATAGAGCAAAATAACTAATAATAACATAAGGTAGAATAACTTAAAATAATGTAGAATATAATAACTTAAAATAGTTTAAATTATAGTAATTAAAGGCATTTAAAACAACAAGATTAAAATTTTATTTATTTTGGTGAATTATTTTAATTAGTAGTAAATTATGTCATCTAGTAGTCAAAACTGATGATTACATTGTGACATTATAATAACATGTAACTTTAAACAACATGAAATGACTAAAGTATGGTGAATCTATTTCATTTTCAAAGTGTAATAAAAATTTAAGCTAGTGAATAACACCCCACTGTTGGACTAGTGTATGAAATGGAATCACATTTTAATAAACATTTGTTTTAATATATTTAACCTGTGACATATTCAACATATCATAAGTTATGTAAACTACCTAAGTTATTAATTTAGACACCTAAAGGCTACTAGGTTACCTTAGGGTTATTAAGGTGTTACCTATGAAATAAAATACATATGTGCCTGCCTAAAAGTTGCTTAGGTTATTCAAGGGTCACCTAGGTTGCTTAAGGATTGTTTATAGTGATTAAGGTATTTAAAGGCCTAGCTACCTACAAGTTGTTTATACTAACTAGGGTACATATGGGCCTACTTAAAGGCTCCTTAAGGTTTGATTAGACTAACTAAAATACCTAGGGGCTTACATAGGGATGTTTAGGTCACCTATGGGTTGCTTCAACTATTTAAGCTATTTAAAACTACATTTTAAAATCATTGTTTTAATTTTTAAGAACTTTAATAAAAAAATTACTCATTTTTTACATGGATCAAAATGACCATTTAGTCATATTGAATAAGTCATTTTTAACACAATCAATTTGACTAGTGGCTTGTTGTATTAATTGAATGGCAAACCATTTAATTGGTCAAATTGGACAACAAAATTTTCAAAAATAATTTTTTTTCAACAAATTCGTAAGTTTTTAAATGTTTGCCCAAGAATATAATTAAATGTAGGCAAGTAGGCAAGTAGGTAGGTCATAAATATTAAGTATGTAAATAAATAGGTAGGTAGGTAGGTAGCACTTATTCACCCACCTAGGTCATAGTATGTAGCCATACATCCAATAGCCTAGTTCTTAGGTAACTAGGTTATACACCATCTTAACATAGCCCCTAGGCATGTAAGGAATAGAAGTTGAACCTTTGACCTCTTTGGCCACATATCAAGCTCTCAACCAAATCACGACAATTTTGTATTCTAATAATAAAAAATTGTTATTAACATGTATGATTCAAATCTTCTTACACATCCAAATCTTGAAATGCGTTTTCTTTTTCATATCTTGTTGAAATAAAAAAAAATGAACACTTGGTTTCAAGTTCTTTCAAAAATTTATTCATTGTGTTGGACATAATATGAAATTTACAGTCATTTGTAAAAGTAGCTTTCTTGAAATTGAATTGTGTTCACAAATTTACCTTACATTATTCCTTCAAGATTTGTAGGAGTGTAACTAGACTTAATAAGTAAGTACTATTAAGTACATATTAATAGGTACTAGGTATTAATTACTAACTACTACTTGGTACCTATTAATACTTACTTAATAGTACACTACCTATATTTAAGGTGGTAGGTATTTAATAGCTAGTTTACCTACTACTTATTGATTGTATCCTTTATTTATTCGTATTTAACAAATTTGGATATGAAACAAGAAATTCATATTTAATACCAACAACTGTGTTTGAATATTTAATATGAAAATTTGTTCAAACATCAATATATCAAACAATTAAAGGTGCAAAAAGTTGTATTTGATCTAAACAAATTGTTGGAGGATTGATTACAATTATCAATATTATTTGAAATCAAAAGATTTCTCAAAAAAATTCAACCATATGTTCACACATGATCCATAAATGTGAAGTGTATTTTTAACACCACGGAGTTCTTCATGATGTCTTGTATAACCTATTTTAATTTGAAGGAAAGTTTAGTGATTGCATTTTAAAATTATCTTTTAAATCCAATTATCCTTTTATTTTCATATTTTTTTGGTATGTGCAACTTTGGCTAAGATTTCAAATATCAATAAAGACAATTCAAGTTTTTTTGGTCTAATATTCAATGTTTATGAAACAAGTGTCTTAGATCACAATAAATAATGTCATTTTTCATAATGCCAAATTTGGCATCATGGTCTACATTCATTTATAACTTAAATTGCATTCATGTACATGTCAAAAAAAAATTGAACCATATTGTGACGGACCCAAACACATGAAATGCCTTGATTTTCTACCAACTTGCTGACATAAGCATGTTGAACTTATGGCAATAAAAAAAACCTCTCCTTGACACATCCAATACTAGATGATTCTATAGCTGGAATTGGTATATTAAATGCAATAAAAATTGACATATTTTTGAAATTTTAGAATCACACAAATATATTGGTCTTGTTCATGTTGGGTTACATTTACAAATACATGTACTTGTAAGGGCACAATAGGATGTCCCATTTGACTAATAGTCAATTGGGTCACATTAGTCAAATAGGTTAATCAAATTAATGTATGTGACCATTAATCAAATTGGACAATTCCATTAATCAAGATGAACAACCTAGTCAAATTGGACACTTGAACAAACAAGATTTGTAATAGTGTAGGTTACCTAGGGGCCTATCTAACGATTACCTAGGTTATTTAAAGTATTTAAGGGTTACCTAGCCTAGCTAAAGGCCACTTAAACTAATTAAGGTACTTGGGGGCTTACTTAAGGGTTTTTTAGACTAATTAGGTTACCTAAGGGCCTAACTAATGTTTCCCAAGGGTTTTGTGGAATAACTATGATACCTAAAGGCTACCTACAAGTTATGTAAGGTTTGTTTTAACGACTTAGGGTATTTAGGGGCATACCTAAAGGTTGCCTACATTATTTAAATAGCCTAAGTTTAAGTTGTTTAAGTTAACATGATATATTGCATGCACTAACAAGTCATTAACACATGTACATTTACAACTATGATATTTTTTCATTTGTTGAATGTTGAAGATGCCAATGCAAGTGGCAAAATATGAGTATGGCTCCTTCAATGATCAAATTGGAAATCAAGTTTTGGTAAGGTGGTGATACTAGGAATTTTAAAACTTCAATGATTTTAAATCAATTTTGCAAATAACATTAAATTGTTGGCAATCTTCCAATATAGGTCTTGAAAAATGGAGCTATTGATGCCAACATGGTAGTCAATTTTCAAGAAAATTTTTGTTTTGAGGATGATGAAAATTTTAGAATGATTGATTATACACTAATTATTTGTCTAACATATACAAAATATGATACACTTATGCACTATTACAAAAATGCTTAACAAGAGATTTTTAGAATCTAGATGTAACTAAGATGAAAACTTGACATTTTACTCCCAAAGAAAATGAATTTACCTAAACATTAATTAGGGGATGTGTGATGAATGTACACTATATTTATTAGTAACTCACATATGTACAATAATAAAACAACATTTCTACACAACAAGCGCTAATGAGTTTGTTGACAAAGGTCCCAACTAAAACACAAAAGGAAAATGATGTTATGTTGAAGAGATGCATATAACAATATGTCTAAAGAGCACTTTGTTGACACTTGTGTACTTTTATTTTTCCTCTCATTAATTTTCTCTTTTTGTTTGAATGCTATATTACAATAAGCTTTGAAAGGTCTCCTAGTAACATGGTTGTTGTTTCAATTTTTTGATATCAATGTTTGGTGAATTAAAAAAATTAGCAAAATTAATCAAACTTACATTAGGGGAAAAAAAATTCCAAAAAATTGCCAATTCTTTGGGTATAAAAAACAACAAAAAATTTCAGGGAAAAAGAAAAAAAAACTGTGCCTAGTACAAAATCACGTTGAAAATATAATATATATTATACTACGTCTTATTCCAGGTCTAAATTCGGGTCTGGTTTCAAAAAAACACAAAACCCTAATTCCAGTTTTGGGTTTCTGTTCTAAAAATCAGATCCGATTCCAATCCAATTCCAGAGAACCTGGACCAAAACTTGGTGTGAACTTCTGGTTAACCTCTAATTAGCCCCTAGTTTGAGTCCTTTTTATTTTTATTTTTATTTTTTTTCCAAAAATTTCCAGATCCAATCCTGGTTGTGGCTCTTGAGAGACCAGGATCTTGGTTCCAGTTCTTTGAAAAAATTGAAACCTCGGTTTTGATTCCAAACCCAATTCCAAAAATGAGACATGGTTCCATTTCAGTTTTTACTTACCAGAATCGGAACCTGTTGTTTTAACCCTCCACCAAACTGAGGACCTGATCAACACCAGTTAATACTACTTCTTCACTCAAACAAGATTTTCTTTAATTTCAGGTTGCCAGGTTTTCTATCATTGACCTACATACAATAAATTTATCTTGTCTTTGGACCCTAGTTTCACCATCTAATCCCCAATTCATTTTGAGTGTAGCCTCAAAAAGTGGGGTGAAACTGTGAACTATCTTATAATGTGAAAGTGGGCATCAAATCACAAGATTTGAACACAATTTTTTAATGAAACTGGGCATCAAATTACCTTTTTAATGAAACTGGGTATCAGTTCACAAGACTTGCTGAATTTTATCTTGACAAGGCTTTGATTTAATGAATGAAGAATATGAACAAAAGTGAAAGCACAAGAAGGCAAAATCCAGAACTGAACTCAAAGCTCCCCAGATGACCAATTTGCATGAGAAAAGCAATTTAGTTGCCCACCCCCACCCCTTTTCTTTCATGTGTTACTGTTTTCATCCTCACTTTTTGAATTTTTCCCCAATCTCAGCAAAACTGGGGCTATTGTTTATCTGGGGGCAGTTAAGAGATAATTCTAATGCCAAGTCTTCACTCCAAGTAGGATTTCTAATGCCAAGTCTTCACTCCAAGTAGGATTTCTTATTTCAGCTCCTTCCTTGTTCCACCAATTTTGGTAGTAAACTGAGTTTCATCCTGTCTTTCCTTTTTCCTGAGCGCCTTTTCACTGCTACTACATATATTTTCATTGGGTCTACCTATACAACTAGGTACTATAATTACTCTCCAACCTTGTGCATCAAATGCTGAGTTTCAGCATTTTGTACTGAGATTTAGTAAAATTTCCTTCCTTTGCGGATACCATTCAAAGAGGGGATAGGGCATCATGAAAAGAGAGGGGATAACGGGTGAAAGAGAGGGGTTACTTTACAAGATAACTCTAGTGCCAAGTCTTCATTCCAAATAGAATTTTAAAATTCAGTTTGAAACTCTAAATTTCAGTCTTCATTCCAAAGAAACTGGTTTCAAGCAAACAGCAAAACCTTTTTGTGGTGCCTGCCTCATTGTATTGGTCTGCTTCATATGTTTCCATTGCTTTTACATCCCCTTGACACATGTTTATGTGGACTAAAATTAAACCATTTGCATCTTTCAAACCATTTTGAAGTGCAAAGAGGAGACTAATTACACCACAAAAAAAAAAAAAAAAACCAAAAAAAAAAAAAATAAAAACAAAAACAAAAAAAAAAAACAAACAACAAACACCAAACCCAACAAAAAAAAAACAAAACACAAAACAAAACCA
>Ga0116231_10009136_pt1 | contig 16927 bp, 10 predicted proteins | sample S1TSphgellanicum_2_FD_89695 | JGI IMG/M metagenome (GOLD analysis project Ga0116231, IMG submission 89695) | Host-associated microbial communities from peat moss isolated from Minnesota, USA - S1T2_Fd - Sphagnum magellanicum MG | ecosystem: Host-associated > Plants > Peat moss > Unclassified...
GTGGCCTTATATACTAGAAGTGTTGAGTATTTGTCAAGTTTAAATTCTAAAAGGCTCTTCAAGATTGTTTTGTGAAATGACTTGAAATTATTGAATTGAGCTCACAATGGTTATGGAATACAAATGCATAGTAACATAATATACTTTACCTCAAAGAATAGGTCTCCTTTACATTTATAATAATAGTAAAATTAATAATAAAATGTCTTGTGTATTATGTGAAAACTAAGGTTTCAAGAGTAAATTGGTAGGAACAAATGAATAATTAATAATTATTTTTCCAGTTTTTCCTTATGTTTTTAACTTATGAAAATTAATCAATTATATAAGTTGGTTCTTTAACTTCACTTTTAGATTTTAAAATTAAAATCTTTAAATATTTTTTCAAATTTTCATATGCCAAAAGAATCAACAATCATTACAAAGCTAGAATATTTATGTGATCACGTTTCAAAGATAATAATAAAAAACAAAACAAAAAAATAGTTCATCTCATTCAAATGAGCCTTCAAACTCATCTAACTCTTACTCTAAATTTAAATTATTTAAAATTTATAAAATCAACCAAATTATTAGGAGTCTTGTAACCCATTGTTATCAAATTTTGTCTATAAGAAGTGATAGAACCTAACAGGTCAACAAGTAGTTGGGCAACATGTAATTAACAGAACAAATAATTGTGAACAAGTAATTAGTTTTGAAAAAAAAATATTGTGTATATGAGCTAGTTACTATTTGAATGGTCTCATTTAAACTATTTATATTTGAAATGTCAAGTATATAGAGGAGGAAAATAAGAACAATGGAAAGAAAATTTTTACTTTTAAATTAGTTTTGTGATTTGATTTCTTCCACCACTTGAAAGGCCATTTAATATTTTTTGCATCCACTTAATCACTGTTAGAAAACATGGTATTATTTGATTGAAAAATTAAACCAAAAACCACTTATTTTAACATTTGGTCACATTTGACCACTTAGTCATATTAGTCAAATTGATTTGATCACATCCAACTTGATTAGTGGGTTTTTTGACTAACCATGAAATGGTCTTTTTGACTGGTCAGATTGGACAAAAAGTTGGGCAACCATAAAAATTAATTTTAAAAAACCCAATTTTTAAATAATAAAAGTGTAGTTAATAAATAAATAATAAGTACCTACCTACCCACCCACCCATGACTACCTACTCACCATTACTTCCTACCTACCTATCCACAACCTACTTATGTATTATACATTTACACACATGTACAAGGTATATATACAAATATACATACTCCACTTAATATATGTTGATAAAAAAAACTAAACCTTAATCTCCTTTGTTCCAAACCAATGTTTTAACCATCAAAGCATCACACCACTTTGTGAAACAATATGATACCAAATGCAATTAACATGTTTCCTTGAATTTTAATGGAATTTTTTGTTAACATTTGAATTTTAATAAGTAAATAAGTAGGTACCTAACTAGGTAGATAAATAGGTACACATGCTTACCTATTTATGTTTTTAAATGTACATACTTAATTATTTAAAATATAAGTAGGTAAGTAAATAAATATGTAGGTAGGTAAATAGGTTATATATGTATGTAAGTAAATAAATAGGTAGGTAAATATGTAAATGTTAAGTAAATACATGCCATGGGTAGAACATATGTAAGTATATACTAAATAAATAAATAGGTAAGTAACTAAGTAAGCATAACAAGTAGGGTAGGTAGTTAACCAAATTAATATGGCCAATTTGATTAAACATGGCCATTCAATATGGTTGATTTGACTAAGCCATGGGCATTTTGATGGACCATTTTTTTAAATTGACCTTTTTTATTAGATGTGTGATTTAACATTTGGTCAAAATGGTCACTTTAATCAAAATAACCAACCAAAAAAACCACATGTCTTTCATTCCCCATGCCTTTAATAAAAACAAATATCCTTTTGGTCAATGTGGGCACCTTAATCAAGTTGAACCTTTTGAAAAGCCATGATTTGTAATAGTGAATGTTTATGAAATTCAATAATTCTTCATGAACAAACATTTGCAAGTTAATTGGTGTCAACCACATCCATTTCAAAAATGTCTAAATTCCTATCATCATCAATTTTATGAACAAGGCAATTTTCAATTCAAACAATGGGCAAATGATGATGAAATTTCAAGAACATAGGAAACAAGGATTTCTTATCATATTCTTTAATTATGGTCACCTCATGTTCATGACCAATAAAAGAAAAAATCAATCTTAAGCTTTTGAATTTAAAATCTAACATTAAAGTTAATTGATTATGAATTTTTCTTTCATCATATCTTATTAAGAAAGAAAGGAAAAAATCAATAACCCAAATGATCTTTTTAATGTTCTTTGCAAAAGTTTCCAACTCAATAATTAAATCATTGATGCACCGTAAACTCATAGAAAGATTCAAATGCAAATCCCAAAGTGAAAACATCAAAAGAAATAATTAGGGTACACTCCCTAATACATAACATTTCTAGGTAAGAAGGGAATGTTGGAGCTCTGGGATGGAGACTAGGATGAATGACAAATGAATCAATTATTCATATGGATCTACACAAACCAAACAACAAGTTGGTTAGTGCATAGTTCCAGCACTTTTGGTGCACGAAAGAGCCAAAAGCAAACACAGATTCACAAGATTCACCACAATTCAAACTTAACAGAAGCCACCACCTTCCCCCTTATAGTATTCTCTATGATTGACCATAGGGGCTATTATTAAGGGGATAAGATGAGTATGTGATTCGAGATGAATAAGGTAGTTAGGATAGGAACTAATTGAAGATTTTTGTTAATTTGAATTTTGAATTCTTGTTGTTTTGGATCATTATGATGTGACTTGGGATGGTTTTAAAGGGGGAAAGTTTTGGAGAACAAAGAAAGTTTTAGCATCTCAGTCCTATGTTTTTTAACTTCCCAAATCCTTTTTAAAAAATAGACTTTTTAGGGGTGCTTCATCCTTGGTTAGGGTCATTTTGCCTTTGGCGTCTCAATCCTATGTTTTTTGACTTCCCAGTCTTTTTTAAAAAATAAACATTTTAGGGTCTAAGATTTGAAAAACTTTGCGACGATGTTTGATGCTGCACTGCTACTATGTCCTTTCACTATAGCGTTAGACATTTTCACACTAAAAGAGGACATTGCCAAGATGCACTACAACAATGTCGGGTTCAATGTCCCAAATAATACACCCTTAGTAGTCTACCAAGCAACCCTCGTTAGGCATTGGTTATCATGGGCATCAAGACCGATAGCTCACTTGTTGACGCGCGATTGTCCAAAATGGAGGTGGTCATCGAAAACATTATGTCTTTCGCAACCGCTGGCAACCTTGCAATCTACTAGTTGATGGAGCGCAAGGCAGCTACGGTTGTCACAACCAAGGCTGCGTTGGGAAGAAACCCAAGTGGACCATAGTGATGGCTAAAAATGTGCATCAGGTGGTTAACCGGGCTATAGAGACCTTAGTTGATGTGCCCAACCAAAAATAGTGCAAGTTCAACCTGTGCTTCATGGGTTTTGAGGCCAAGGAGGGTGAGACCGAAAACGAGCTGGTGTAATGGCTCAACACAGAGCTGGTGCAAGGCCAAATGAGGTTGTGTGCCAAGGTCATCATCACCACGTTGCAACGGCCTGCGATTGCGTGAGCCTCCATTTCGATGGCAGGTGTGCGCCCCAACGTAGTGCTATTCAAGTTCACAACGAACAAAGATCGCCAAGCTATGTTGCGAAAGTGCAAGGGCCTAGGGGGGACCAAGTTGGGCCTGGACGAGGACCTCATGCCCACATAGTAGGCACGTAAGTCGAAGCTGTGGTCGCTATTCAAGGAGGCCAAGGTGGTAGGCAAACGCACCTTCTGGCGCACAGTTGAGCTCTTTATCGACAGCACTCATATTTGCCCACCTTCCTCTATCTAAGGGCGCGAGAACTAGAGAGACTTATGCGTGGTATTTCGAACATGCATAAGGGTGGTGTAAATAAACTGTGTGAGCACGGTCACTAAAGATCACATCTTGGGAAATGCATGGGAAGCCCAGCTCATTATGCTTGTTGCGAGAAAGAAATGTTGGGCTGGATTTGTGAAAAAATGGCTATTCAAGAATCAGCCCCAAGATGTGGCAAGGTTTCTGCCTCCAATTCAATTGCCGTTGGAAACGACGCCTCAACTTGCAATGACTCGTGCGTTCCAAGTGATGACTACTCAACCACCGCTAGGAACGATTCTTGGGACAACACACATACATTTGACCTATCTAGCAGGGGTGAAAGGCTGGGCGGAAAGCCAAATACTTTGGTGTAACGCACATAACGTACAGGTGGGAACTAAAATGGCTAAGTTGGCCACACTACAGCTAGTGCAACTGGTTGGTGCTAGATCTACAACGGGAAGCCTGATCAACTAAGAGGTTGGGGCGCCACCCCTTCCAGGTTTTCCCCACACAATGTTGAGAGTAAAAATGGTGAAAGATAATATGTGATTTTTCATTGAAAAGTTCTTTACCAACCGCGAGATCAGAACCAGCGTGTAGACAAAATATTTGGGCATCAAAGGTATGTCGTACGAAAGCAAAAGCCTACTTGTTTGACATCAGCTGTGTTCAACTGCAGAAAGCTTTGGCTCAATTTCGATGTGGCAACACGTAGCTTGAAGTAGTGTTAGGTGCATGGAAAGGCATGCCATACACAGAGAGGCTTTGTCGAAGTTGCGATTTGGGGAAGGTAGAGGATGAAGAGCACTTGCTCCTTATCTGTCCAAATACACAGAAAGTTAGGGAACACTTATGTTCGGCCCTACCCCTCACCCACACGAACACTCTTGTTGGGCTCATGCAGACTATGAACACGGCCACCCTAGCCAAGTTTGTGGCATGCTGCCAAAACCAAAGGACAATCTGTCCTCCATGATCTACCTTTCATCTAATGGACTCTCTAGTCCCAAATGGACGTAAAATTGTAAACAATAAATAGACTCCTTGTGTAACATGGGCATTAGTGTCCAAGCTACCAAGGTACTATGGTATGTGTTGAAAGACTAGTTGGTACCATCTTCCAATCCCCCTTTCTCATTTGTACATGATCTTCTATCAACCCACATCCAAAGAGTAAGACAAAATTTGAAGGCCCCATACATTTGAAATACATACCCCCCTATCTCCAACTTACTCTCAAGTTCCTATGTTTTGTTTTTTGGAGAAAATTTGCATAGTGGCAACAAATCTTTTTGGAAATTTTTGTAAATTTTCATATTTTTAGTGCAAATTTGAAACAAACCGCCAAAATTGAAAAAACCAAAAATCTGAAAAGATAAGGCAATTTCCAACCTTGTCCAATCCAAATAACTTTTTTTGACATATCAGAACCAATGTTCTGGAGTTTTCATAAGGATTAAGCATATCAAACTTGGAAATTTTAGGTGTAGGGTAATGTCCTGGTCATTTTATTTTATTTATTCAAAATTTTGTGTAGTTGCCAAAAAAAATGGTGAAAAAAGGAGTATTTTGTCACAATATACTATGTTTTGAAAAAAAGTTGACCAAAAAAAAAGATATTTTGGGTCAGTTTTTGTACATGCCTCTTCCTAGCTGTTGTATATAATCAAATGATCAAAGTTTTTTTTTGGGGCATAGGTTTTAATAACAGGTCACAATTATTAAAAACCTCTTGGGATGCTTGTTACTAACACTCCAGCAAAAAAGTTATGAAAAAACACTAATCTTGGTAGCTAGCCATTCAGCAAGCACAATTGTCTAAATAGGCTTGAAAGGGACAAAGTTGTTGAAGAATGAAAATTGAATAAATAAATTGTTGGTTTTTTTTAAAAAAATTGTAACATTGCTTATGATGTTTTGACTTTTAAGAAAAAGAATAAAATCAATAAATTGTTTGTAATTTTGGTAATGGATTTTTTACTTGAAAAAAAAGTTAATAACTTGGTTGTGAGAATCATCAAATGATAACCAACTGTTTTCAAATTTATGAAAATCAAAATTGTGAGAACCAGTTCAAATTTTTAAATATATTGATACCTTGGCCTGGTGCATAATTTTTTTCAAAAGATAAAAAGTGAGAACTCGAACTTTTGCAAGTTATTTTGTGAAAACTGAATTTAAAAAGTATCAGAAAATTTTGATACTCATTTAACACTTGTTGAAACCAATGTTGGGTGGTTCTCACTTTTTTTTAAACAAAGCCATTGATCCTAGTTTTTGAGAAAGAAGTTTTAATAACCGGCTTGATTGTTTTAATAATTTTTGTTCAAGCTCTAGAGAACTGGCTAGGGTATAAGTTTTAAAAATGCTTTTACGAAGCTAATCTCAAAATGTCAGTTCTCATAATGTTAAGAATGGTCAAGTATCTAATGAGGTTTGCATGAACCCCCATATCAAAGTTTTTTTTCTTCTTATTTAACAAAATGAGAATTTTTCTGTTAAACCTCTGCGAGTGAAGAGTAGGAGCTGGAGTGAAAAACAAACAACCAGGCTATGGAAACACTTTTACCTCCACCCCCTTGAAACTTTCAAAAGACACAAAGTGGTCGATCCTGGAGGAGTAACTGAGCATGCCAAGTGTGGGCTTGGTTAATTGTCCATGGTCATGTATAGCTTAGTATCTCCTTTAGGAAGGATATTAGCTGATGGACTCAATCATTGAATCCTTTTGATTTGAATCCGTTCTGTCTTGTGCCACAGAGTGACCTTCCTCCAGTGCTGCTCAACATGATTAAGGATGGCATCAGCTGCCGGTTCCTCAATGTTGCAGTGCATGTCATGCCATGGCTCTCTGGGACTTCCAGCATCTGCCATTGCACAGCCCAGCCGAGTGTGTTACCTCCACTTTTCTGCCCAACATCCGGATACAGCCAGAACCAAGTGCACGTGAAGAGCAATGACAAGACTGTGCACAACAAAGGTGTTTAGGGAGCATCTGGAGTTAGTAGATTGCCTGATTGGAATGTTTAGATTTTGATAGACATAAAATGCATCTGGAAGTTGTTCTGTTCTTTTAATGAAGAAGCTGTGTTTTTTTTCGTTGTTTAAAAAGGGCTGATCTTTATGCACACTTATATTCCTGGATTAGTCAGGCAACTAAGTACTATTTGTTGACAGTAAGAAGCTTCCCCCAGCTTCGGCAGGTTGGCTTTCAAGAAATGGCATAGTAATTAATAATTAATTATGCCGAAGGAATTGATAAAAAATAAGTGCACTAGGGTGATCCCTCAGCTTTGTACTCAAGGCTTAGGGTTTGTGCACTCACAAAATTCTCCAAGCTTGCCACACATCACCTCTGGCTCTATAACAGGAAACACATCACCTCAGAACCCTTATTGTCATGCTCTGAATAACTTAGGTACAGTGTGGTTTGTAGAAGGGTTATACCTGAGGCAAAAATATGGTGGCAATCATGTCTAGGAATAGAATATGCATGGAGCCAAGGAGACAACTGAACATACACCCAAGGGGGTTCATCTTTTTTTCTTTTGAGGTGGAGGGTGGGGCTGTGCGAAGATGGAATTTTTTATTTATTGTATTGTCATTATGTTCTCATATGTAGGTTCCAAGAAGATAATATTGGGCAAAGCATATTGGACAAAGTGAGGTGCTATTGGGAACATGTTGAGGAACACCTTGGGAACTTGGGGAACATGTCTATCACTCAGTCAATTGGGAACATAATGAGAACTAGTTGTGAACATATTGAGAACAAAATAATCCCAAAAATTCAAACACCCACCCCCACCTTCCCCAAAAGAATAAAAACTGGTATATTTGGTGCATATTCCGATTCATCATTGGCTGAGCAGAAATTCCCATTGTGTTCATCACCTATTTTGGCCTAGGCTAATGGCACGAATTTTGTGGAGAGAGTAACTTGTAACTTGTCAGGCCTATGCTATGAATAGGGTTTGAAAACAAATTATCGTTAACCAGGCTGGAATGGCAAAAAGGCCATTACCAGTGGCAATAAACCATGGTATGGAATATTCACATAATCCTGGTCCTCAGTCCTGACCTCCGGCTATGCAAAAATTCTTATGGGAAGGGTTAAGAAACACAGGGTATACAAGCCAATGGTAATTGACTTTTGCTCTTCCATGACCATGCACTCCATCTTTTGGTGTTGTTCAAGTACCTAGGTTGACCAGCTCTTGTATCCTCAAATCTTAAGAAAATTATATAACCCACTTAAAAATTTCATCTAGTAAGTTATCAATCTAGTTGCAACTTCTCCTCTGATCCAAATTCAGAATACATCCTAGGGGTAAAACTTGAGAATAAAATATACATTTGTAATTCATGGTTGTTGTGAGTTCAATTCAAAATTCAAAGTCATTTCACAAAACAATAGTCCAAGAATCTTTTTGAATTTGAACTTGGCAAATAGTCAACATGGGCATGCACTTCTAGTTAATAAAACAACAAAAAAAAGGGGAGGGGGGGAGGAGTAAAACCTAAAACCTACTTAGGTGATACAGAAGTAGTTAGGTGGGCATTTGATAGTTCACCCTATCCTCAATTTTGGTTTTGATCAACTTGTAGAACTCATCCCATTGTCTTCAAAATCATTACAAATCATAAATTTCATTGTTGTGGAGATTCCATTCAAAAAAAGTTGGAAGAACTATGATGCAAGTTGAAAATGGAAAGATTTTTGGGCTTGTGTGTCACTTGAGCACAATATGTTTAGTCACACCGATTGTGCCCATGTGAGATAACTTCGAAAAACACATGGGAAAGTGACAAGTAGAGCACAATATCTCTAGTAAGGCTTGAAGAAAAACAAGTATACTACAAGAAGAATAATAAGCATTCTGATAATTTGGTGTGTTTGTTGCTCAATGACTTGATTTTTTATTTTGCAACAAATGGGTGATGGCATGGATGTGGATAATTAACAAATGAATGTGCAATTTACTACATTCTTCCACATGCTATAAAACAAGCAACCCATGGTTGAGTATGAGGCTTTGAAACCCCTATCTATATACTTGAAGATGAAGAATATGCCTCAAAACATTAAATTGATGCTTTTGGGTGGGAAATTGGTAAACACCTTCACCTTAAAGTTTTCAAGGTAACAATGGCAAAAGCTCAATATTTTTCCATCACTTGTAACAAGGGGATTTCAATTGATAACTAACAATGATTGTCTAGCCACATTTACATGGCAAACAATTAGGTTTTTACTACCTTGTTGTCATTTGCTTAGTTGGTGGATGGAACTAATGTGAAAATTTTAATGGAATACATAATGGCTTTGTTGTTGCAAGAAGGAGGTTTGGATTGGGATGTTGTAGAAAAAAACTAATTGTTTTTGGTGCCAATAATGTGAATTTTTCAAGGTTTGAAATTTACTTGTGTCGTAGTTTAGATCTATGAATCCTTGGTTTTTTTTAGCTTGGGCATAAATTGTGTTTCTCATCATAGTAGTCTTGTAGTGTAGACTTTATGTAGTGGTTATGTGTAATCAACCTACTAGCAATGTGACTAAAATTAGTCATTGATCTAACATGTGTACAAAGGTGATTAAAGTCAATCACTTTGATTAAACATATATTATTAACATAGGTTGACCTCACTCAAATAATATATATAAACACCCCTCACTTTCAAGTTTCATATTTTTCTCATTATTTATCCATTTTCAATGATTTAAAAAGCTTTGGATGTGTTATTTTAAGATTCATAGACTTTCTTTGAAGTATTAAAAAAAATAAAAAATGTAGAAAGATTTTAAAGTAAAAAACGCAAGCTTGACTAACATGTGGTTAATTTTTCAAATCACCCCCTTCACTTTCAATGAGCATAATTTGCTCATTCTTTTATGAAATTAAGATTTTTTTTCACCTTTGGATTTTTCAAGAGGAGAATTACAATTTTTTTAAAAACATGGAATGTGCCAAGAGGAGAATTACAATTTTTTTAAAAACATGGAATGTGCCAAGAGGAGAATTACAATTTTTTTTTTTGATGTCAAATGTAATGGAGTAATGTACAAAGAGTTTAATATCAAAAACACAAATTGAATTGTTATGTTTAGTTATTGCAAATCAGCTTTTTCATTTTCAAAGGGCATTTTCATTTTCAACTTGCTCAATTTTTCATCGATTTCAACAATTTTTTATACAATTGGATACACCAAGAAAAGAAGTACAAAGTTTGTTTGAATGTTAAAAACAATGGAGCAACATACAAAGAGTTTAAACTCAAAAATACAAGCTAAACTATTTTGTTTAGTTTTTGCAAATCAACCATTTCATTTTCAAAGGGCATAACTTGCTCATTTCTTCATCGATTTCAACATTTTTTGTACTATTGGATGTGCCAAATGGAGAATTACAATTTTTTTTTAAGATTAGAAGTAATAGAATAATGTATGAAAAGTTATAAATCTTATTTTTAAGTGTTTGGTGGTAGGTCTAATAAACAAAAAACTTTGTTGATTAAGTTGACTCTTTAAAAAATGTATCCCATATTGTTTGGTCACCAAATCTCATTCTGAAAGGTATGTAAGCAAAGGGCTTTAGCCCTCAAAATCACATCTTAAAATGTTTAAGCTTTTTAAGTTGAATCGATTGCAAGGTTTAACTTCTGAAAAAAAATTCGAATTAAGAGTATATTTGATTTGAATATAATCCAAGAAGGAATTGATACATTGAAAAAATATATATATTTTAAATTAAAAAAAAATTTAGATTATAATTATTCTATAAATAATCATATTTAGTCACAATGAACATGCCATGTCATTACATTTGTTCACACAATTAGACAAAATGGACATGGCACACCATTAATTCTGTCACATAGTTTGTTGGAATGGACATGCCAAATCATCAATTTAGTCACATAGTTTGTTAAAATAAACATGACACATCATTAATTCAATCACACAATTTGTTAAAATGGACATGCCACATTATTGCATTTAGTCACATAATTAGTCATATCGCATATGCCACTGTGGCATTATGCTAATGTTTAATCATTTTTCATTTGTCCGTTTTACTACCATTTACTTGTCTTAAATGATTAGTCTTATTTAACTTGTCCCAAAATTGTTCAAGGTCTGTTTTGATAAAAATTCCAGTGTAAAAGGACTAAAAATGGACAAGTTATGTAGTAGTGTTGGTAGTTGATACTTTTACTTGTACACAACAAGCAAGAAAAAAACACAAAAACAAATGAGCACACATTGATGAACACCCAAACTGTAGCCATTGGCAAATTGTGCAAGTCTACTGTATCTTTGTGGTTGCTAAAACTCCAAAACATGAAGTACAATTTCTAAAGTATTTTACCTCTTTTTTGGAATCATTATGAACACCAGCAATCAACCTTGCTACATGTTTTTTAACAACCTTCACAACACTTACATCAATAGTGATGTGTTTTCCTATGGATTTGGAATGAAAGGCATGTTAATTTGTTTTGTTAGTTGAATTTGTAATAGCACAAAGATACTGAAGATCCTTTGGGCTTCCAGACCTTTCAACTTTTCCTTTATTGTAGCAGTCTTGAAGGTTTGATAGAAATGCAGTTTTAGTCACTTGTTCCTTAGTGATTTTCCTAACAATAAAAGGATTGAATTGGGTAGTGTTCCATGCACTCAAAGTTAAATCCTTATTTGCTTTGGTAGGCCTAGTCACACTTGGCAACTCTTGATCATCAACATTTGGCAAATTTAATGATTCCAAATGAGTAATTGAAGTCCATTAATGAACAAAGAAAAAAGTTGTGATTGTCGACAATTGCATTCAACTTTTCATGGGCATCTTTTCTTGGTTTGGAAGAGTTTGAAGTCAACAAGTTCAAGAAACCTTTTTGAGCAACAGAAGGCTCCCTAGTTCTTGCTTGGTTTTCTTTTGGGTAGCTCTTTTTCTCTTGTTGTTCTAATGTAGTTATAGTAATCATCATGTCAATGATATTATTGTGGCCTCCATTGGCTTCTTCTGAATTCGTACTTTTTTCTAAAAGCAGGAGCAATCCTAAAGCAAAAGAAGACAAATCCACAAACAACAGTTTGTGAGAAAAAATTCTTTTTTTTTTCATACTAGCAAAGATTTTGGAGAAATCGACAAGTGTATTGCAATCCAATCCAGAATCCCATTCTAATCATTCTATAGTTGTAGAAGGAACTTCATAGATTGAGTAGAATCAAAGTTTTTTTGCAAACTCAAGGTGCTTTACTTGGAGAAAAGCTCCAAGCAAGTGGAGAAATTGCAATTGAAGTTTTATCAAGTGATTAAAGAAAGAGATGACATGCACTTGTGGAAGTCGACAACAAGAGAGTGGATTCAAACCTAAAAGCAGAAGAAGGCATAATTGCAATGCAAAAATGCAGTAGCAAGCAAACAACATGGTTTAAGGTTGCCCGTGCAAGGCTTTTTTTACAAGTGTTTTCAAAATTTCAAAATTTTCGTCTCTTCCCAAAGCATTTATCATAGTTTTCATTAGTTCCAAAGTGCATTTATCACATTTTTTGGCGCTTCAACATTTATTTTTCTAAAAAAATCATTTAAGATTTTTAATAATTATTTAATGTCGAACTTGACCCAAGGCTACAAGATGTTGACGGCTTAGTTTACTCAACTAACCTAGGCCACTTAATTAACCTTTATTAACATCAATGTTTCACAACATGTCATTTTACACTAATTTAGGTCTATCACAAATTCTGAAAATGTTTCTTTTAAATAATTAATGATTCTATGATCAAAATCTACAAACTTTCCTTTCCATTTTAACAATATGATGAACACATTTACACATTGAAAATGAACATGTGTAAATGTGTAAACTGTGAAACAGTTTACACATTGTGAATTTTACATTTACACTTTGAAAATGAACATGTGTAAGTGTGTAAACTGTGAATTTTGTTTTTCTGAAACAAACTTCACACCCACATTTGCAGAGAAATCGAACCCTATCAAACTTGACCTAAGATGCAGGGTTATGCATGAAATAAGTGGGACATAGTGTGGATTCGTTTTATGGCAATGTGTGAAGGATTGTTGCATGGCTTTGAAAGTACTCAAGATGACTTTCTGACTTTTGGTATGTGGCTGAAGAATGTGATGCGACCAAAATTTTGACATGTTCACCCTTCTTGTTTTTGACATTGGTCAACTGCAAGACCCAAGCAAAAACAGCAGCTGCACTTTAAGTACATGATGCATCGACAAAACAATGTGGAGTAAAAATTCGTTCTTCCTTGTGTAGAGAATTCTTAAATCCAAAACCAGCAAAAAGTTGTCCTGCATGGAGTTCTTAAATCCAAGTTGGTTCTGCGAAATTATACATGAAGTCTTGAATTCTTAGGGGACCTTTAGCTGCTTCCTTTAACTATTCGAATGCTCTGGGAACTCTTATAAGCATAGATAGATAAACCGGGGCGTTTCACCAGCTTCGTATAATGTGAGGTACATATCATGATGATCTGTTGATCCCAGCCTCGACTAGAGCAAGTGCTGTGGTGCGGTCCTTGGACGATATCACTGATTGATATGTTGCAGAGACACAAGGCTTGCACTGCGCAAACTATTAACACCAATAAATTTCATGCGTGCTGGTCCCAGCTAATCTAACCATCTCCTGCAACGAACAACCGGCCTAAGCCTTAAGGCACAACCTAAGTTGAGAATTTCAATGCGATGCACAATGATGTTTCAAGTCTCAAACAATCATCATCTCTTGCAACGAACAACCGGTCCCAAACTGAAGCATGAACTTTAAAGTCGAAAATTTCAATGCTACACACAACCTTCCAAATCTCATACATACTTGCACTTAAGGGAACATGTCCCTTGGCACATTTCATCATTAAATGTTCAATGTCGAGAGATCCTGTAAGCACTGCAGAGTTACTAGCCCCAGCTCTGGGGAATCTCCTCCAAGAGCGTGTTGCTGGAGGATGGTGTTTGGTGATCGACCTCTGAAAGATGTGAACATGTTTGCATGGTCGCTGTTCACTAGGTTGATCTAACACTGTCCATCTCCTACTGATTGCTGTGTAGCATAGCTTGACCAAGTTTGTTGAACAATTAGGAGAAAAGACTTGATTCCTTGGTGGTGGTGGTGGTGGTTTTTTTCCCTTTCTTTTTGGCAATTGTTTTTCCCTAGTTGGCAAATTTGTTTTGAAACTGGCTAAAAATGAGTTTTTTGAGTTTTATAGTTACAAGGTTTTGAAAAAAATTAAAAAGATTAAAAAAACTGCAAGGTTCTACATGAAGGTTCCAGCATGGTAGCCAAAAACATAAAAGGATGCTTACAGTTTTTTACTTTCATGTTTTGTTTGTATCCAGATTTGGCTAAATCCTCTCAAGGATGGGAGCCACTTCAGCTGTGTCACAAAATTGGGGGAGGGGGTTGGACTGTTCCTTGCTGGCTAGAGAAGTGTTACATGGTGCTGGACCGTGCTTACATCATCTTGGAATTTACTTGCACAATTTCATTGAGCTGAGAGTTGATCTGATCTGTGGATTCGCACCAGTTTTGGGTGGTTCTCACTCGCCAGCTGAAAACCGGCGCCGGTTTTCAGTCCAGTTCTCAGACAGAACCGGCCAGTGAGAAACTGTCATGAGAACCATATGGAAAGTTCTCAGTGGAGGTGAGAACCGCCCAAGTTGTCACTTGGCATCCAATCTGAAAACTGGACCGGTTCTCACATTTTGAGAAGGGTCCGGTTCTCACGGTAAAAAATAAAAAGTAAATATTAAAGTTATCTGAAAAGTCATGCCCTGTTGAGCCTGAGTTGCAGCCCCCGTTTGATGCTTCATCCCCTCTTGGCTGTGGTCTGCAAAGTAATGAAATTTTATAAATAAGAGTGTGAAATACTGAGATTGCATTAAATGCACCAGGCTCGAGAACATTTATAGCTACAGTACACATACAGTACACATAGTAGCAGCGATTGGTTGGAAGCTTTCAGGAAAAGAAAGGACAGGGCAAACTCAGTTTAGCAGCAAATTTGTCACTAAACCGAGTTTCATGTCACCAAAAAAACGTTGATTGCAAGAAAAGAAACACACAAAAAAGAAAAGAAAAGAAATATATATATACCATGATTTGTGAGAACCGACTTGTGAGAACCGTCCTTCAAAACTGATGATTCAAAATTCTGTTAGAACTGCTAACTCTGAAAACCGCCTAACCAAATTTTTAAATTTTTTTTGATAATCGAGGCGATTCTCATAATGGGAAATTTTTTGAAAAAGAACCGGGGCGATTCTTAGAACCTGCCCCAAAAACTGGAACCGACGGTTCTCAGAAAAAAGTGAGAACCGCCCAACACTGGTTCGCACTCTTTGGACTTGTAGGGAGCTTGAAAGCAAAACCTTATGGCAGACAGATCACCAACAGGAAATCTGGCCAGAGTGAACAAGCACACCAGCACATCATCCACTGGGATGTCTCGTATGACTTAGTTGTGGATGAACCTCAACTGAGTTACTATTTGGTTTCACCTGGTAACCCATTCTGTAAGGAGTAGGTCATATGTATAGGTAGATAGGTAAGAAAATAGATTTCATAGATAAGTAAATGGTTTGTACGTGGGTAAGGAGTGCTTTTATTACCTAACTATTAATTCAAACCTGATATGAGGGGGAAAGTTATGGATGAAATTACATGAATGAAAGATGTGAATTGACCTGGCCTTCAGACTTAGCCTCATTCAAATCATCATCTAAATTTTGATGAAGATTTGATATCTGGACCAAGAACTTATTGGGATGGGCATTTAGGGTGAATTTAGAAATATGACATATATGACACAAAAATTCCAATAAAATGTAAATGAAATGAAATTAAAATTAAATTCAGATTAAACCCAAATCAATTAAATATCATACCAACTATATTATAATAAAAAAATTACAAATAAACTTATTAAAAATCTAAATCAAGATCACACCAAGATAATCACAACTTAGACAAATTGAATAGATTACTTGAAAAGTTCAATCCTCTATTTAATTGCACCCCTTTAAAGCCCCCTTTGATTGCACCCCTTTGGTCCTCTCCCTTTAAAAGTGTTGATTCCCATATCTTGCTAAAACTATGTATTTCATCCACAGAGCAACTTACTTGTGGATTATTAATAGGAAGATAATAAAATAAGTGACTGAGCTAACCACCATGGCTAACCATGGTTAACAAGTAAGGAACGAAAACTCAGTAAAAATTATTTTCTGATCACTTATCATCCAGCCTTCATGTGTGGTAGTGGGTGCTGGTTCATTCTAGCCCAAGGATCTCTTCCCCTCCACTCCCTCTCAAATGTTGTGGATGATTGTTCAACATATTTAGAGTCATTTGGATCAACTGGCTATGAGTAGATTAATATTGATCTAGGTTGCAAAATTTATGATTAGTGTGAACCAATGTTGTGTTGTTATATGAATTTATACAGAATTTCTGATTTTGGTTTTTTAATCATTTGAGAATTAGAGAACCATTGGTTTTTTATTATGTTAAAAAATCAGAATCAAAGAACATCTGGTCCTAGTTATTTCAAAAGCCTTAAAGAATTGAATGTTTTCATGCAAGAACTGGCAATGAAATTATTAGTTTTATGGTGGGTTATTTGATTTTTTCAAGCTTTTTGAGAACTATGATTATATACCACAACCCGGTCTTTGATTTTTTTGAGAATCATGGTTATGAATCTTAACAACTATAATTATAATTGTTAAGGGTTTCTTCTTGATTTTAATAACTGTCCAACACTGGTGTGAACCTTAGAGCCTGGGATTCCAAGAGACATCCAATAGACTCAATGTCAGTAGACTACTAATAAGCTAGTGGCCAATTATCAATACCACATACTCAAGTATGCACAAAACTTGGCCTCTACACATGTTTTGTGTTGGTACATTTTAGCATCATGTAATGA
>Ga0116231_10009137_pt1 | contig 16926 bp, 9 predicted proteins | sample S1TSphgellanicum_2_FD_89695 | JGI IMG/M metagenome (GOLD analysis project Ga0116231, IMG submission 89695) | Host-associated microbial communities from peat moss isolated from Minnesota, USA - S1T2_Fd - Sphagnum magellanicum MG | ecosystem: Host-associated > Plants > Peat moss > Unclassified...
TGGGGGTGGGGGGGGGTGGGGGGGGGGGGGGGGGGGGGGGGGGGTAGGGTGTATGTCAATTATTTCTTGGAATGGCCCGTTTTGTCACGTAGGAAAAGAAAGTACGTTCCCATCATACCCAATAGGGCACAAACACATGCTTTCCCATCACTGTGGGGCGCTTTTGTGAATGAATGAAAAATGCCCTTCGGTTATCATATCGGGTATGCACCACTCACCTAGCGACCGCTTTTTAAAATTTTCAAACAATCGGTGTGGCTATATAACCACGGTTTCCAAATTTTTAAGAAAAAAAAAGAAAGTCTAAAAACCAATGCGCTTTTTTACCAGTTCTTTCATAAAACTTCTGGTTCTTCTTTTGAAAGAACCGGAACTGGTGATTCTTTGATTATGGGGGAAAAAATTCAAAAAACTGGAACGAACACTAGAACCAACCACCATTAGCAGGTTATTAGAAGGGTGGTTCTTACCATTTGTTCTCACGGTTCTCAAAAAATCAATGAACTAAAATATGGAACCGGCGATTCTTCATATTTTTCCAATTTCCCATAGTCATGACTTTCTGAAATGGCAGAATGTCGTTGAGCTTTAGGGTTTCAGGGGTCGTCATCAGGGGTCATCGCTACTTTAGTGCCGTGTTGTGCCTTGCAGGCACGAGTTACCACTAGTTATTTTAATTGCATGTATTGAATTGAATTGGATTTGAATTGAAAGGAAATGGGTGACCTTTTTTTTTGTAGTAGTAGTGTGTAGGTTTTTTCCTCAACAAAATAATTGTTATAACAAAAAAGCTCAACAAACATTTCCAAGGGTTTTTTCTTTAGGGCAAAGCCTCAAGGAACCACCAAGGTGGGCATTCCCCAAATCAAGGGTCTAGGATGAGGAGGTAGCTGAGTCTAGCCCCACATTTTGGTCATGCCCCCCACCCTAGGGCTTTACCCTGCACTTTGGCTCAACAAAGTTGGTGCTAGATGTGTAGCTTCCACACCATAATCTGTAATAATTCTTGTGCTCTTCATAATAAAAATGATTCTTTTTCAATTTTGTGTTGTAGCTAAAGTGGTGATCCATCCATAAGAGAATGTAATCAAATTTAGTTATGAACCAAATATGAAATTTTTTAAAAAATGTAAGGATCATTTTGTATCTATGGCTACATAGTGGAACCTACCATCAAAATATAACAATTTTAAAAACAATTCTCAAAATTTGACAAAGCTAGTTCATTTCTTTCATGAAAAATGTTTTGTATATATTAAGATCAGATTTTTTCCAGGTCAAAATTTGACCAAATTTTTGCCAAAAATAAAATCACTACACAAAAACCCCAAGTACTTTTGCAATTACCAACAATATTTGTGGTGGAGGAGGGGGGAGGAGGGGAGGGGATGGGATACATGTTATTTCACAACATGAAAAAATGATCCATTGAAAATAATTTAACACGACAAGTAGTTTAAAAAAACACATAACAATGATTGTAAATTGCTTGAATTTAATGGTTCAAGAATGTCATTTTGAAACAAACATGTTCAAAGCAACAAGAATGCAACTAATCTAAACCACACCCAGAAAAACACTCCAGTTCCCCCTATCCTTTTCAATCCTAAGAGCACCTCCACAAGTGCTCAGTATGTCACGCTGGATAATAAAATTAAATTTCTAAGTTTAGTTGTTTTTATTTGGCTCCCCACCAATAAAACTGTAATTGGAACCGCATGTACGTGGGAACTACTAATGGCAAATACCTGGACCAATCATTATGATCTACCAATCAGAAATACTGAGCCGCAGTTAGGTCCAATATATTACACTTTTTTTTGAAGGTGCACTGTGTTGCACCATTTACCAGCCACGGCAAGCTGCATGAATTTGGTGCAGAAAAACCCATTTCCTAAGCTAAACCGGCACATTTTGACTTTTGACAATAAATTTTTTTGTCTGGAGTTGCATCCTGAGCACCGGTGGAGATGCTCTAAGGAACCACAAAATTATCTTCACAAAATCATTTCATTTGGGAACAAACATGTCCAAAGAAACAAGAAAACAAGTAATCTAAGCAAATAGAAACCAACAAAAACTCATTTTTTAATCCTCTTACTTCCTATGGAACTAAAGAAATATCTTTGTCCTTACACTATTATCTTAACAAACTCATGCTTTTTATTGTTTCTTCTAAGACAATGGAACTATGGTTTCAATTTCTAAATATCCACAATGAATTCTACGATAGTTAGGAAAAAAAAATCAATACAAATTTGAAAAAAATAAAATCATGGTCATTCACAAAGCCAACAAACTTTCATCCAATATAACTCAAGTTCATAATATAATATTAAATGTAATACCTAATTTTCAAGACAGAGCCTCTCACGATAGAGCCGCTTGTTGACTTTCTATCTATCATCTTTTAAAAATTAATTATAATAGGTGGCATCATCTCCAAAAGTAGTGAAGATAGTAGATAAAACTACTATTGATAATTGGTTGCCCTACTAGCTAAACCAAGTATTAGTTACAAAAAATAAAAGTTTATTCTTGTTCAAATTCATTGAAAACTTCCCCATTTCATCAACTCCATACAATCGGTGTGGGCCTATGGTGGGTATGGGTCAATGTAACCACTAACCTACATACTAATGTGTTCGTAGAATTGTGTCTACCTCAATAATTCCTACCCACAAGCTACAATTTGGCTCAAGACTAGTATTCCTAATGCCCCAACTAATTATGATGAAGGAAGAGAGAATCTAGGAACTTTAAGACCCCTAAATCTTCATGATTCCTTCAAGTTCACCTACATGTTTATACTAACCATTTCAAGGTCAACGTTGATAAAGCACCATAAGATATGCAAATCATGTTATGCCATGCTTAGAAATAATCACAATGTTGAAAGCCTTATTGATAAAATTGTCACCTTTATGTTGTGCCCACTGATTTTGACAAATATGACTAATGTTTAAAGTAGACTTGAGTAAAAAGGGATAGGAAGACACCGTACCCACAACTAATGTTAAACAAAAAAAATTGAGATAATTAATTTTTTTAACAAAAAGGGTTCGGTAGCCCCGTTTAAAATTTTCCAAAATTTTGGCAATCAATGTCAAAATACACGTGTTTCAAAACATAAAATTGATAGAACAATGGCAAGGAAAAAAAATTTAAATCAAAAGGTCATGAATTTGGATCTCAAATTGTTTCACTTCTTAATTTAAATTCTTTTTACCTTTCTTTTTTGGGGAATTATTTAACATTGAATGTCAAACTTGAGAAATATAATACATGAATATCATAGAATCCTATTTAAAGTTAAGGATATGTACATATTTAAGATTATAAACATACTTTAGGATGGAATGAAGGAAAATATATGTTTTGATCATGTTTTTTAGTATCATGGCCTTTTTGAAAATATCATTTCTAATCATGAACCCCAATTTACAACCAAGTTTTGGAACAAGTTTTTTGAACTATTAAGCGTGAAGGTGAAATGATCATCAACTTCAACCCCTAAATGGATGGACAAATAGAATGAGTCAATCAAGTTTTGAAATAATGTTTATGTTGCACAATCAATTATCATCAAGAGAATTAGTTGAACCTTTTATTCATGGAGAAGTTTGCTTACAACAACAAAATCTGTTTTTCAACATAGCAAATGTCGTTTTTTGCAAATCATGGTTGTTAAAAGACGATAGTTACTATCATTAGATGTTAAACTCATCAAATGAAAAAATGAATGTAAGAAATTCTAGAATAAAAGTGTTCCATGACAATAATATTATTAATGTAGTGAATTACCTTGACAAGGTAAAATAACCATAAAATAATTGTGGGTAAGAATCTTAATTTTAAAAACTTGTTAATGTAAATCATTTTTTAATCTTGTTGACTTAAAAGGCATCTTAATTAATTTAATTATTAATGATAAATACTCACTTAGCATCTTTTATTTATTAATGATGAAGTTATCTAGGTTAATTAGTTTAAATAGAAAGTGGATAAAGGATGAATGGTTTCCCTTAATTAGGATTTGTGGAAAAGATTATGACAAGATGACGAAATTTAATAGGATAAAAAACCCATGTGTGGTAAAGAACCATTTTTGGTTCCTTATTAATTTGTAGGTTCATTCCATTATCTCATTCTCATTTTTGGTTTCTCATTATATTATGTATTTTTCATTCTACCATTGTGTGTGTTATTCTAAAAATATTAGTGTGTGTGAAGTGGAAGAAGGTTGTACTTCTATGAAGAAAAAATACAAACAATGGATTGTGGTTCAAAGTCAATTTATGATATGTTCATTAGTGTGTTTTTCCTTGATTTCTTAGATGTGTTGATAGTAGTTTTTTTAAAATTGATATAGAATACCACTTTCTTTAATTTGATTCTTTTTTCTTTTATAATAATTTAAAATATTCTTTGTACTACCTACTATATTAGGAAAGTAGGTTTACTATAGGATGGTAGTTACTTTTGGCTAGTAATTTTTTTAACTACGAAAGGTAGATAACAAATATAAAAGGTCTACATGCAAATGTGGGTCTTTTTAAATATGCAATGTGTCATGGATGCCAATGCCATGAAATTCATTCATTTGAATGTTCATCCATGTATCTAACTTTTAGTTTAATTTCAGTTCACTCTTAATTAACTTACATTGAAGTTTTAGTTCATGTCCATTTAACCCATAATTCACTTCCAGTTGATTCTTAATTCACTATAGTTAAATCTTAGTTAAGTTCTAATTAAGTTCAAATTAATTCCAATTAACTTTTAATCAACTCCCAATCAATTTCAAGTTAAGTCCTAATTAACTCCCAGTTAACTCATACTTAACTTTCAATTAAATCCTAAATAATTCTTAATTAAATCCTAGTTAATTTTTAGGTAATTCTTAGTTAAGTCTTATTTAACTCTAATTAATTTTTAGTTGACTTTCAATTAAGTCTCAATTAACTTTCAGTTAACTCATAGTTAACTTTCAATTATGAATGTTTTTAATAAGCTTATTTATTCGATGCACACATAGAAGCCTCCTTGGAAAATTATTTGAATTAGGTCCCCAAAGGGGTATAAATATATGTAGGACCCCTCATTTTCTTCAATCTATTCAACACTAGTTTCAAACACTATCTCACACCATAGCCTTGTCATATTATTTTCATGTTCATGTTTGCATATATTAGCATAATAAAAATATGTTTTCATGTTTGTTTTGCACATTTCTTGTTCTTATTTTTAGTTCTTGTGTTTTTATTTTTTAATCGCATGATCTTGTCTTGTTCCTTGTTTGAGAATTAGACTTAGACTTTTTCTTTAGCCTCTGTTCTTATGGTTTTTCATGTCCTTGACACAAAACATATAGCTACAACATGATAGGCAGATATAAGGTAGTAGTACTTACCTTTAATTTTGTTGGAACCTTACCATGCATCTACCTTCCAAGATGAATTCATGAACCACCTTCATAAGTGTGAACATTTCTTATGAACAAAAATATGAAATGGAAGATGTTTTCGATTCAAAAGTATGAAATCATCAACTTCAATACCTCATTCATTAATGTGGATATGATTTGAGTGAACACATTTGGGAACTAGTTAAACACCTATCAAATGTCATGAAAAAAATGAAAAAATTTAATCAACATTTGCAAATAAGTTCAAGGTCATCGTTTTGCATGCAACTCATTACTAAAAGGGGAGGTGATGTCATAAACGTCATTTTCACATGATGAATTGAGTTTATTCATATGGATGTTCATCTATAATTCATAATTAACTCTTAGTTTACTATTAATTAACTCCTAGTTCATTTTTAATTAATTTTCAATTCACTTTTAGTTAACTTATGGTTTACTTCTAATTAATTTTTGGTTAATTCCAAATTCACACCCAAATTTTTCTAGTTCACTTTTTTTTAATAAATTTGACTATAATTAAATTTTAATTCATTTAAAATTTTTCCATAATTAACTTATAGTTCACTTGTAATTAAAAAGTTTCTTTAAAAACTTCCCTAGTTAGTGGGCACATGAAAACTTTCATAGAAGTTTCCTTGAACTAGGTCTCCAAAGGGGTATAAATAAAAGTGAAATCCCTCATTATTTTTTAATTTATTCATCATTAGTCTACAATACAATCTTGTTGTTATGTTCCTTTTGTGTTTATATTTTTACATATCATTGTAAAATATAAACAAGTTTATTTGGAATTCTATCACTCCCCCATATATATGAAATTTTGTAGCCCAAAATTGTATCCAATTGTTATTTTAATGTTTGTGGTATGAAAAGAATTCATTGGTCACTAGAAATAAACTACCTTTTGTTTTGTCTTTTATCATTCACTGGAGTGTTTTACAATTTGTGGAGGTTGTGACATCGATTACATTAATTTATGAAAATATCATTTTTTGGGATTAGTTTGGTTTGTTGTTTGTTTTTCTTGTATGTGGTTACAATTGGCGTTGGTGATGGGATGAGGTTGGTGGATGGCTAAAATAAGTAATCAATCTTTGAAAAATTAAGTACTAAATCTACACCTTGGTTTTATTTCTAAGATTGATGTTTTATTTTTGGGAAGAATGTTTTGGTGTGAAGATATATTTATATATATATTTGAACGTTGATCTCTTTGATCTCCATTGTAAAAGAGACTTGATGATTGGGTAGATGGAGTTAACCAAGTCCTTATAGGCATAAATGGAATGGATGAAAGGCTTTAAGGGATCAAATATGAGCATATAAGTTTATAGCATTCGTTGTCCAAGTTAAATGTTTGATGGTTTGTTTGAATTGTGGTTTTGTGCATGCATGGAGATATCAAATACCGATAATATGGAGTTCTAAACAAAGGTGTTAGCCATTAGAAAAGTACTAGGACATAAAGAAAGATCACTTGATGGTGTTAATGGGTGTTTGGGATGTTATGCTTGTTAATGTTTCCCAAATTGTTATTGTAGAAAAATCAATGTGAGTTACTATTATGGATCTATTGTAAATAATATGGGGATTTTGTGTGGGTTTAAATATTGTCTGTCTTTTATGTGACATTATAATATCATGATAATCCTATGAGAGGAGATTGAAATGGATTTGATCCATCCTATGCCATTAGGTTAAGATTTACAATTAGATTAAGTTGGAACACTAATTTAATGAAGGAACTTGGAACAAAATGTTGTAACTAATGAATCACATTCATATGCAAATTTGTGTTTCCAAATGTTTATGATGATGTTTGATGTAGGTGTTATCCCCTTTTTTTTGTTACAATTTAACTTTAAATTTGATAGGTTGGTATGTTTCAAAATGTTCTAATTATTTTTCAAAATGGCCATTAATGCAGAATCAAAAGTTTCATTCCAATAAAAATTTGTAATTAATTGTGATAATTGAATAGGAGGTTGTTGCACCATGATTTCGAAAGACATGGAAAATCATCTAAATCTATGGTAACTTTGGAATCATTAACTTGAAAAGTAGGCAAAGACTTAGATAAACCATTAACATATTAAATTGGTTCAAAATGTTGAAAACTATATGATATATGTAAAGGGATAGATTGAAAATCCATGCCACATCGAAACATAATGTATTTTGATAATTTATTCCAAATGTAAATTGGCCTTTGTAAATATTTAGTTATCTAAAATATTATAGTGAAATCTCCTCACAAACCTCCCATACTAGCACTTAATGTTATTTTTGTCACATATTGATGTTCATTTATGACCATGTTTTGATGCAAATCAAACAAAAAACTTGGATTTAAATTTCAAATATGATATTTGTTAGGTTTTTTTTGTATTCAATAATAAACATTGATTTAAATGTGTCATGTTATTTTGCCTCAATTCAAGAGATGATATAATGATTATACAATAAATAAGATATGGAATATTAAAAAAATGCTTATTTCATATTTGTATGTTGAAACTAGATGAAAGCCATATGAATGCAATACATGTTTAAATGATGAATCAACAAGATTTAATAAAAGTGTTTCTATTGTTATGAAATTCAATATAATGGATATTTATATAAACAAAAACATGGTTCCCACATAAACACATTCCAAAAAAAAAAAAATCAATGACACATTCAAGATTATTTATTTTTAAATTTTTTGGGAAAATTCCTTGCATTGAAAAAAAATTTATATTGGAAAAAAAATAAGATGGAAAAATTGTTAGCATTTTTAAGAAATTAAATCACACAAATATTTTTATTAAAATTTACATATATTGGAAAATTACTTACATTGAAAAAATATTTACATTGAAAAATGACTTATATTGGAAAATCATTTGCATTGAAAAAATACTTTCATTGAAAAAACTATTTGCCTTGAAAAAATGTTTTCATTAAAAAAATTGCTTACATTGAAAAACTACTTTCATTAAAAAAATTCCTTCGATTGAAAAACTACTTTCATTAAAAAATTCTTTCAATTGAAAAATTATTTCCATTGAAAAAACTGCTTACATTGAAAACACCCCTTCAATTGAAAATTCATTTTCATTAAAAAACTACTTACATTGAAAAATTATTTTCATTGAAAAAATTCCTTTGATGAGAAATTGTTTTCATTGAAAAACTCATTTCTTTGAAAAAAAAGCTTGCATTGAAAACTTTCTTTCATTGAAAAAACTCCTTACATTGAAAAATTACTTACATTGAAAAACTATTTCCATTGAAAAACTACTTGCATTGAAAAATTGTTTACATTGAAAAACTACTTGCATTGAAAAATTGTTTACATTAAAAAACTATTTGCATTGAAAATTTGCTTCACATAAAAAATGTTGCATTTAAAATTATTTTTGCCACTTGATGTATGAGAACTTTCTTTTTCCTCTAGAAAAAAACTATGAAAATGATTATATAATATGGGTTATTTAAACCAAAATTTTGATATAGTGAGTTTCCACATATATATAATATTCATATACTAAATGCAACTATAAAAAAGTCATATAAAAATTATCAATAGCCTTGATATTTAAGAAGGTTTTTGTTTAGAAATTGATTTTGATTTATCAAAATCAAGCTTGTGTTTCACACTATGTTGGACATTATCACTAGGAATAATTGTCAAAAGAGCAACAAAACATTCGCCCTTCAAATTGGTTTCTATTTGTGGGATAAATTGTTGGATGTTTTTTTGAAAGCCAACAAGGACAGATGTGATCGACAATCGAAATTACCATGAATGTGAATTGAAATGAGGAATTGAACTTGTTTTGGATGAAGCAAATCAAGGAATTCAAATTTTGTCATACACACAATTATTTCAAGCCATTTGCCTTCAATAGTCAATAACATTTGTTCACCATTGGTTGCAATGGAACCATGAAGAAAACTTAATTTTTGAATCGTTGATTTTGAATGACAAGTGTTATAATAAACACCGTCCATTGGAGAAATGGTGACATATGTTATGTGACAATTTCCACATATTTTTTGAAATGGAAGCACAACAAGGTTAGCTATGGGCAACACTTCAGTCGCTTGGAAAAAAAAAATGTTTAAAAAAAAAGGTAAATGAAGATGAACATAAACATAAGGAAAATGTGAAAAAAAGGTAGATGAATCAAGAAAGAAGTAAAATCATGCACACACATTCACATATTATGTAAATAAAAATAATGAAATGCATAAGAAGTGCATAATAAAAGATGTGGAAATGTAATAATTCAAAAAATAACACCTAAAGAAAAGACAAAGAATAAGATAAAAAATCAATAACAATAAGAGAATTATCAAGAAGAAAAGGTCATTTAAGCATGAACAAAATGTTATACCCCCTTATTTCAAACCATATATCTCTTTCGTTTTTTATTCGTTTTAAATGATTAAAAAAATTATGGGCGTGAAATTTAAAACTCTATAAATGATCTTCAAAGTTCAAGAACCTTAGCCAATATATATATATAATGTTTTAAAAATTAAATTTTTTATGCTTAAACCTTACATTTTCACCCCTTTCACTTCCATAAGCCATATCTTGTTCATTTAAGAACCAATTCCAATGGTTTTTGTGACATTAAATACTCTAAAAAAAGGGTTACAAAATCTTTTCAATGTTTAAAGGCTATTGAACAATGTGGAGAAAGTTATATAATTTTATCTGCAAAGGTTTTTCACATTCTTGTCTACCTTGCCATATTAAATATATAATATGTTATTTTTTAAACAAATGCACTTGAAACATTTTATCCCATATTTTTACCCAAAAAAGAATTCCACCAAACTATATAAATAAAAAAATTTCATTCTTAGTAACAACATTATACTTTATGTCTAGTATGCAATGGAACACACTTAATTAGTGACCGAACTCAAATAGTTTCATCAATAACCTTTCTTAAAATTTTGTAACGTTGCACCTTCAAATATCGATATCCTTTTGGTGTTGTTGTTACGTTCTTGATTAAAACCATTACATGTTGGCCTTCATTGTATGCCTTAAGAAGTTGTTCATATTATGTTATGAAATTGTTACCAAGAGTAGGAACATCTTGGTCAAACTCATTTTTTCCATCTATAATCAACAATTGTTTTTCACCTTTGTTATCCCCTACTTCCCTTACACCAATGACAATGATGAGTATGGTAGTAGACCTCCAACTTTGAATAAAACTTCTAAATTCTCTAATGGAATCCATGTGGAAAAACATGGGATTAATTCACGTTAGAATGCAGGAATTGATGACACAGTGGTTATTGATTCAATTGTAATGATAACATGCATGTCATCTTTCTCAAAACCCCTTTTGGACTTTGATTCAATGCAAAAAATTTCCACCTTCACAAACATACATTTTTACAAATGTTATTCATGCATTTCTATGTAAGGCAATTTCACCTTCAAAGTGATTATGGTTAGAACTACCTAGTCCAATAAATCATAATGCAAATATGCATAGCCTAGATCTTCCATGATTCCATTTGTAATTCGATCAAAGGTGTCATACCTATTGAACACCTTTGCATCAAATGTAACATCTCTAATTCCGAAATCCAAATCATCCATTGTAAGGATTAATATAGTTTCCTTCATTGGAATAATAACCATTGTGTAAAAAAAAAAAAAAAAACTTACCAAATTGAATTTGATAATAAACAAATGAAATAACACTTAATAAAAGTAAAAGTTGCAAAAACACACACTTAGCAAAACATACATTTGCAAAAACACAAACTTGCAAAGGAAACAGAAAAAATAGTCAACAAATGGTGAAAGCTTAAACCAAACACATTGTTCTTACTATGAAAAAAAACAACAAACATACAATGTTATATTTATATGGGACAAAAGACTTAACTTAAACCCTAAATTTAATTCTAAACCTAACCCTAAATCTTTTTTAATTTTATATTGATTTTAAGTAATTTTGACTATGGTCCATTTCAACTTAACAATTGAGGATTATATCCATGGTTTGGCAGTTAAATTATGGTCTAATAATGAACAAGACATTAATATCCTTGACATTTTATAAATTTTTGTTATTAACTTTAATAACTTTGACTATGGTAAATATCTATTGTTAATCATGGATATTAATGAGCCATGGTTTAGTAATTAGATTGTGGTCTAATAACGAACAAGACATCAATACCCATTTTATGAATTTTAATTATGCACCAGTCGCAACCTTAACATTGAGTTCATGACTAAGTGTGAAGTGCAAGGGTCTATGAGGGCAAAAATGTGTTTAGGTGTGAAACACACTTTCACAAATGGGGGAAAGTGCAAGGGATGAAACCCAATGACTTCTAAATGCACTCTCACTTTGGGAATCGCATTTGTGCGAGAGTTGTGAATGTTCAAAACCTTGGTTGGGAAGGAAAACAAATACCAAATTAGGCCCCCAAAACACTACTAAAACAATTTTTGAAACGTAGATGCTTAAAGTGCCCTCACATTGTTCATTTAGACCTAATTTGTATGGGTTATGATCAAAAGAAAGGGTGGAAGTCAAATTGAAAATTTGATTCCCGACCACAAATCCCTTGAAAGAAGGGTTCAAATGAGGCCTAATTAGAATGTGTTATACATTGTTGGAAATATATTTTCAAAAGCTATAAGATATTATCTTTGCATTATAAAAAAAAACTTGATTTGAGAAAGATATGAGTGTCCAAAATTTTGAAACAACAAGAGTTCCAGTTTTGAGACTTTCACTTTGGAATTTTGGGGAAAAGTGACATTTGGATGTAGTCCCCGCGAAAAGGCACATAGTATACTATAAGGAGGGGAGTGGTGCCTCCTCTCAAAGGTTGCAAGGTGTGTAAAACTTGTGCTTTAGGTTTTTTTTATTAAATTCATTGCACCACTTCCATTTGACTAGCACTAATTGCCCTCTTTTGTGGGTTGTGCAGGTTGATTTCATCTTGAACTCTCACTTGTGAGTTCGTTCTAATCCTATTTCAAAGCTCTGGCATGCCCTTCTACCCCCGAAGTGTAATGAGTTAAGAAGCGTGCTCCAACTTTATTTTTCTTTCGTTGTTTTGTTCTGGGACCCACCTTTGGGTCTCTTGAGGAGTTTTGGGGTGCGTTAGCACATCATGTTTACACCTAAACCTTAAATATTTCAACTTAAATTTGAAAGATATTAATACATAAACCTTAAATTTTTTTCCATTATTTTAACCATTATTTTCATTTCACTCAAATATATTATTATTATTTGTTAAACATCAACTTTTTTATCATGTAAATAAAAAATAAATTTAAACACACAAAAAAAATCAAATTTGATTTTTTTTCCAACATAAAAACTAACAACAATATCAAAAAAAATATCAATAAAAAATTAGTTTCATTATGATTTTTGTTATTAAATCTTCATCAAAGCCTTATTGAAGTTTTAAAAATAACATCAAATTAATTTTTAAAAATTATATCTCAAAAAATAAATTTATATTAAATTTTATATTCATTTAAAAATTGATGTTTTTTATTTTAATCAATTCTTGCATAATTTTTCAAATCTCATTTTAATAAAATTGAAAGAAATTGAAGCTAATTATTTGTATGTTTATCAAGCAAGTTTCATTTAAAAAATTAGTCATATGAATTGTTTTTTTACATTTCGTAGTGACATAAATCCTCGTGATACAAAAAGGCAAGCGACAATTCAAAAAAAATAAAAATGATATAAAGACATGATTAAATCAGTTACCCAACAAGCAAATGGGTAGATTTCAAGACAACCAATAAATTGGATAGGTGCACACAAAATCCACACATGCCCATTCATTAATTTGGGTCAATAAAAAACTTACACACAAACCTATAACCTTATTCATTCAGCCGACTTTTGATTCTCCACCACCTACACCCATTCAGAAGGGGTTCCCACAATGTCTCTGGAAGAGAGTTTTAATTACTTTCAGGAGAAGATTTGGTTAACTAGTTGCTCTTAAATATGAGTTATTTTAAAGACTAATTTGAAATATCTTTTGGGGAAGACAATGATGAGGACTTGAACATGAAAAGGGTGTGAGAACCCCTTTCTTTCTATGTGGATCTAATTTTTTAATGTACATGGGGATCATTTCTTTGTATCCTCTCTATCTCTTCTCAAATTTTTATTTTTTTTCAAAAAATTTCATGTATTGTATTGCCATGATGGGTGGTAGTGTGTTATATTTGGGCCATGAATGCATAATGAAAAAGGTTGTTTTACACCATTTTACAAGGATCCCTAGAGACTCTCTATGTGTATGTGTGTGTTAGTAAAGGTAGAAAATACAATGGTAGTGTTAATGGAATGGAAGGGACAACTTGCCACCATGGGGACAATCATTTAGGAAGAGAATAATAAGCAATAAAGGAAATGGGGTACTTTGGGAATTTTTTTTCCTTTTTTTTATTTGCTCTACCCAGGTGTTTTGTTTTGTGATTTTATTGTAAGGCAGAATTATTGGTCCCTCGAAATTAACTTCATTTCATTATTTTATTTCTCCTTCTTTTCTGTTTCCAATGATAACAATATTTATTGGACCCTCTGAGCTAATTATGCTACAAGCATAATTACCACATGTAGGATTCTTGATTTTTTTTAAAATTAAGAAATGTTTTTTACATTTTTTTGAATAGTTGTAATACAATTGTTTTAGTTTATGTTTAATTTTATCTTTGTTTTACTATCATAGTCAACATTACTATTAAGCTAATTGTTGGGCCAAATGTTGGGAATTACTTACAATGAATATGAGAGATTTCCCATGCATAATTAATTAATTAAGTTAACAAATGATGAATATTTCATAGTAATAAACTCCATTAAAAAAAATTAACGACATTTGTAGCCATTGAAAATATAGTATAATTACACATGTAATCAAAAAAATTCTATGTCACAAGGAAAACTAGAAGGTTTTTCAATGTCATTCCATGTATCAAAGATGCTAGGACAATTTGTGACCTTGACTTTCAACCTTTGTAGAAACAAATGAACATGATGATTTCAACTTCAATCTATTTCCATCAATTAGCTTTCACACATATGTTTTGGTTGAAAATTCAGCCTCACAAATCATTATTTTTTGCTAGAATTTTCAACACCATTTGCTAATTAAAAGTTTAATTGATGTAGGAGACATAACTCATGTTCACTTTTTACCTTGTTAGAAAAATGCTAATTGAACATGAAATTAATCAACAATTATCAAATCAATCAACAATCATCAATCCAATAGTTTTTGGGCTATTTTTTTTCTACACCACCCTGCTCACTATTGTTTTAGGATTTAAGTTGCAAACAATAATGAAAATAAAAATGGTGGGAAATTGAAAGTTGAAGTTATTAATTAGGTGTTGAATGTACTTTATTCCACCATTCAATAGTAATCCTGCTGGGTTCTTATCTAAACATTTAGAAACAAGATCAACTTGCAAAACATGATTATGTAACACACATGTTCATCAATGAATCTCATAATTTGTCTTGATAGAATTTCTTGAATAAATTAACCATGAATATTTTTGTTCCTTTCAAATACTAAACTTGAATATTTTCTTTTGGAAGATTTAATTGTGAAATTTATAGTTGATCAAATGGCAATGATGTCTATTTTTTTGTATGAAATTATCTATTGAAATTGTTTAACTCAATAAAAACATTGTCTTTTGTTTAAATCAATATTACAAAAACTAATTTTGAAACAATGTTATACATAAGCTTCATCAAAATTATGAAAAAAATAATGCAAATGCATGAAAAAATAATTCACATGTGAATTTTCAACGAAGCAAATTATAATCAAATGAAAAAAAAAATCATTTAAAAAAATACAATTTATCTATGTTTGATAAATTAATGTAACCCCTTGGACTTGCCAAATGATATTAATAATAAATAAGAACATGTACCAGAAAGTTCATGTGCTTTGGGCATGTTTTTAAATTTGTGTAGATTGGGTCCAAGCAATGAAAGTTTCAAAACACATAAAAAAACATAGCACATTCTTAAGTGGAAAACCCTCACATCACTTATTTGGAAAAAATGAATGAGAAAGGGATTTAGCACAAATTGACAATGTTTAGATTCACCATAAAGTCATCACATCAGTCTTACAGGCTACCCTAAAATAAATATGAATGTGTTGGAGATTATCCTTTGGGAATGCGATTGCCTCTGTGTTGGTGTTTTGGTGGGTCTTTCCCAATATTGTAGCCTTTCCACATTAATAAATATGTTTGTTGAAATTTTCAATTATTTTTTTCAAAAAATAAATTGTGAAGGAAAATAGAAAATATGTTGAATAATTGTAGTGACAAAACATTTTGAGGAATTGGTATATTGGAAATTTTTCATAATTTTTCAGATGATCATCCTTAGACAATTAGTTTTACATAATCTTTTGTATGGTCATTCTTGGACAATTCTAAAGTCAATCTCTAAAACAATTACTTCATTTCCAAGCTTAATTATCTCATTTTTTTCTTACTAACTCTCCTCATAATTACTTAAATCCTTTATTAATAATTATCCCTTATATATTTATAACTACCTCATACCCTTTCCTTATCCATAAACATGAATCTAAAAAGACAAATTAAGGGGTGCCTTTTCATGTCCATGATATTTATATTAGTTCAAATTGAATTTGACATTGAGATAGATAATGATGACCTATTGAAAATCATATGGGAACATAAGAAGTTGATCGACATTGGTGGTGGTGCCCAGCAACATGGAGCCCAAGTTTAATTCATTATTTGAGAAACATATGCTGAAGCTGCCTTTGTTACTAATAGTGGGTGCCCATGACCTTTGGCCATTGTGAAGTCCTTCGGTTTCTTTAAACTTGGTTCGCGCTTTAGTTTTTTTTAAGAAACTTTTAATTTTTTAATTTTTATGTGTTTTCTATTTTTATTATTATTTTGTGATCATCCAGCCGGATGGACACCATGTTTGCTTTTATATATAGGATGGCCCACATTTTTAACACTCATCACAACAATATAGTTGAGTTTTCATTCACTTTTCCCTTCGCCCAATGTGAGAATTTACACTTGGCATGCATCTTATGGTCAAGTCCAAAAGACATGCTTTCCTTGGAGCAATCAATCATGAGGAGGGACCTTTCCCTTGCCTTGTTGTGCTTAGGAATTACGTTCTCAAAACGCTTCAATGTTGGTCACATACCCAAGACTAGGTTGTGACTTGTGACATAAAATATCTCTGATCACATACATTCATATGCTCAAGGGAGATTCCAAACAACAAAACAAATTTTAAAAAAAGACCTTTGTAATATTACTTGCATCTAAAGCCTTCCTAATCCGGTTTTTTTTTTTCTTTTTCAATTTTTTTTTTTTCCTATTTTTTTTGTTATATTTTTTTTTTTTCTTTCCTAAGATAACTTAGCAAAATTTGTCTAAATATTCCAGAAAA
>Ga0116231_10009138_pt1 | contig 16924 bp, 8 predicted proteins | sample S1TSphgellanicum_2_FD_89695 | JGI IMG/M metagenome (GOLD analysis project Ga0116231, IMG submission 89695) | Host-associated microbial communities from peat moss isolated from Minnesota, USA - S1T2_Fd - Sphagnum magellanicum MG | ecosystem: Host-associated > Plants > Peat moss > Unclassified...
GGGAACCAAAAGGGTCCCCTTCTCTTTACTTGTACTAATTTGGGTCCCCTTTTGGGGTTAAAGAAAAAAAAGGAAAAAAGCCAACCAACCCCCCCCCCCCCGCTCCCCCCCCAAATCTCTCGTTTTCACAAAATCCAATGGCGGAGTTTAAATCCATCGAGAATGTTTTTAAGGGCGGGAAACACATAGCATTGTTCGGCTGTGCCTTCACTACATTGGATGGCTGAGATAATCTTCTCCTGAGCATCTAACGGCCGTCATTAAATCATTGGTAGGCAATTCGTGTCATTAATTCTCAAGTACCCACAAGCGGACATAGCTTGTCTAGATCGAATGGCCAAATTCTTCCTCCTCGCCGACAAATATCCATCGGCTCTCAATTCAGAAGGGGATTAAGTTGTGCGTGTTCAGGTAATATTGGTTTGCAGTTTTCAATAGGAAACGAAGCTAACTAAATACTTACTAATTATCACTAATTACATACTAATTACAAGAACATGTCGTCCTATGCGGTTTTCGTCTGTTGGGGAGGGAGTGCGCGTGTGCGCGCTGTTGAAGAAGGAAGCGAGAGAAGGGAAGGAGAGGGTGGGACGGGAATTTTGGGAGAGAGAATAAAGATTCAGTCCCATCGGATGATCTGAAGCAGGAGAGTCGACAGATCGCGCAGAGGCGCCGGAGCCAAAGTGCTCTTGTTTCTAATTTTCTTATCCACATTTCTTCTCGTCCTCGGCCCCGATAATAAATAAATAGCCCCCTCTTCCTTTCTCCTCTCTCATCGTCTTTCCGTCATTTCAGCGTGCACTGCGTCTCGTCGGTTCTCTCTTTCTCTCTCTCTGGCTGTTTCTCTACTGTCTCTGATTTTACGATCTTCTCCCCGTCTTTGCTGTTTTCTTCTGTTTTTAAGATCCATCTGTTTGTTCTGCAGCTTTCGTCTTGGGGAAGAGCCCGTGGTTTGGATTTGTTTTGGTTTGCATAGGTCGGAGAAGGTGGTGGAGAGATTTTTTTGTTTTTTCGCTTGACAACTTGTTGGGATTTGAAACCTGGGATTATTTTGTTTCTTTTCAGTTCAATCGAAGGTGGGTTTGGGGAGCTCGTGGAAGGAATAAATACAACGTATTTCTTCTTGGGGTGTGTTGTGGGAGATATTGCTTGGTGGTGGTTTTGAAATTTGGATTTGTTGATTTCACGTACTTGAGTCAGATCTCTCACTTTTCTTGTGAAATCGGAGGTTTTTCCGGTTTTTTGAACGTTGGGTTTTGGAGGGTTGTGCGTGGAAGGTTTTGGAGTTTGCTGTCCGTGAGTGACTTTTTTGTTTTTTTTTCAGGGGTGGTCAGCAGCAGCGACGATGGGGCCAGTAAAGTGCTTGAAAACTGTGCCAGCCCAGGTTCACACGCACCAGAGCTTTCACGCCAATGACAAATCTGACGCTCCGGTGCTCCCTGGACCTAAGAATATCCTCATGTAAGCTCCTCCTCCGACCTTATGCGGAGGCTGTCCGATACCTTGGTCCAAATTCTGTTCACAATGCCGATCATGGGGGTGCTCTAAATTTTTTTTGGGTTTTGCGCAGGTGTACTATTAGGCTTCTGTGAAACCCATGGTTATTGTCGCTAATCCTGATGATCTATTGTGTCTGTTGTTTACTCAATTTTTTACAGCAAGGTCTCCCCCTTTTAGGCGCCGTTGTGGAAAATTGAGCATTTGGGTCTTGAAAAGAAGATTTATTTCGTTATGAAGCAATGTATGCCATAGAAGATGATGTGTGTGAGCTTTGGAAGATGAAGAGATTCTGAAACTGGTGTGCATGACCGTTTGTCCTGTTGCAGGGGTTTCCCATTGCGGCGTGCACATGTGAATCTTTACTGTTGCAAACATTACGACGGATGTGTGCATGGCTGAGGTTTTCTTATTGTGTTCTTTGGTATTTGTGTCGTTGCAGAGGAGCCAAGGAAGATGCAAGAAAGTCCTTGAAGGATCTTCTGGAGATTTCCAAGCAGATCCTGACGGAAAACGATCGGGGCGGGTACACCATTCCTGCCAAGGGATTGTATCCATATCAGTGGAACTGGGACTCTGCCCTGGTCGCACTCGGATGGGCGACCCTGAACGAAGGGCGCGCTTGGGAAGAACTCGAGAAGCTATTCTCGGCGCAGTGGGAAGATGGGCTCGTCCCACACATCGTGTTCCACCAGCCATCGCCTACCTACTTCCCCGGTCCCGAGATCTGGGGCTCCGTCCAGCAACCCATGGGCTCCACAGGGATCACGCAGCCACCGGTGGCCGCCATCACTGTGCGAAACTTGTACGAGACGGCCGTGAATAAAGACTTAGCGCTCCAGAAAGCCAAGGAGCTTTTCCCCAGGATTCTGGCGTGGCACAGATGGTTCCAGTCTGCACGAGATCCCGAAGGCACTGGGCTTGTGGCGACTCTGCATCCGTGGGAGAGCGGCATGGACAACAGTCCTGCTTGGGACGACGCTCTGCACAACGTGCCTGTTGATCAGATCCCTCCCTACGTGAGGCAAGATCTGGGGCATGTGGACTCCGCCATGCGCCCGAAGAAAGACGAGTATGATCGATACCTGACGCTACTGTACCGGTTCCGCGCTGTGAACTACGACTGCAAGCAGCTCTACTTTCTCTCGCCCTTCCGCGTCACTGATCTCTGCACCAACTCGGTTCTCTACCGCGCCAACCTCGACCTCAGGTATAAACCTGAAAAAAAAAGCCAGAGCTTGTGGATCCAATGAGATCTGCCCGTTGATAACCAAACCTTGATTCCCAAAGCCCCGATCAAAGAACATGGAGACAGTCACTCTGAGGTTGTCTTGCACTTGTTCTGCTGCTCTCTTCTCTTGCATAAGCAGGAAGAGAGGCGACCGGCAGTGAGAAACCCCGCAACACTCATTAAAAGAAGATATCTCTGAATGACGTCAAGATCCAAGAGCTTGCAAGATCCCAAGTCAAGCTCTTGGGTCTTGACGCTATTGTTGCTCGGTAAGCTTGGGCTTTGCCTTCTCAGAACAACAAGCAGCAGCCATCGTAGAACATTCACCTTTGACACTAGCTTTGCCTCGTCAAAACCAGGGAAAGCGTTGTGCTTTTCTGTTTTGAGAGCTCCAAAGCTTCGATTGTGTAGATCTGTGCGTATGTGCTGGATATGGCAAGCAAGCAGGGTTTCGGGTTGTCTGCAGAAAGACGAAGGATTGAAAGGAACGTTTTGACATGTCTATTTATGCCTTTTGAATCTGTGCAGGTGGTTGGCAGTGGAGCTGGGGAAAGGCGAAAACGTGAAGGAGATCGATGGATGGATCGAAAAGGCCCGAGATGCATTCGACACGCTCTACGACGCGGAAGAAGGGCTGTACAAGTGTAAAGACCAGCTCACAGGCAAGCTGGTGGCAGCCAAGACGTCTGCGGGCTTTCTGCCTCTGTTCGCGCGCGTCGCATCGGCCTCGCAGGCCGCGGATCTGGCCAGGACCTTGGAGAGATGGCTGAACCGCGTGAAGCACAGCATACCCAGCTGCGACCCGGAGGCTACCAATTTTGAGCCGTTGCGATATTGGCGCGGACCTGTGTGGGCGATCATCAACTGGATGATCACAGACGGCTTACGTGCCTATGGGTTTGAGGATCTTGCGTGCCGTATAGAAGCTGACACTTACGAACTACTGCTGTCACACGGGATCAGCGAATACTACAACCCTGTCACAGGGGCAGCGGCGGGTGGCAAGCTCTTCTCGTGGACTGCGGCCATGTGCTTAGCCTGGCTGAGCAAAGGTGCTCCTGCAGCTCGCTTCAAATGACAGCATCACACAGCCCACATACACAAAAAGGAAAGGGAGGAAGAAGATGCTCTCCCACTTGACACGAGCAATCAGCTTGTTGATTAAGAAGTATGAAATCCGTGAAACCGTCCACATTCTTTAAGCAATCCCACTTAAGATTCTTTGATGAAGAAACCCCTGTCTCTCACATTTCCGTAAATCCACTAAGTTATTTAATCCCATTTCACATAGAGAAAGTACTCCAACCTACCCTCTACCCACCCACTTGCTCACCCACCAGCCCTTTTTCTCTCCCCCAAAGAACCTAACTTAAGAGGGCAGTAAGTTAACCCGTGACAGCATGAAATTCCAAACCTTTGGGGTGTTAGTTGGCTTCACCCACCATGTTCTTTCTTGGCTTTTTCTTTTTCTTGTTTTCACTTTACAGCCTGTGTGGTTGCCCAGTGCACACGGTGTTAACAATCAATCATTTACAACAAGACAACTTAAGTTAGATGAATGAAAGATGCCAGAGCTGGGAAGGGTCTGAACCAAACGCTGGTTGGTTGGTGGTGCACATGATCAATGCACCGGTTATCAAATCCCACCCTTCTCGTGCAATGACTACTTTGCTCTGGATAATTCTTTTAAGTATTACAGAACCAGAATAATCATTTTCTCTAGGATTTCTATGCAGGGCATCATTTTTTCATTTTTTCTTCTGTCAACTCTCAAACAAGTGGAGAGACCATAGTTTAATGCTTAGTTTTAGAGAGGCCGCACAAGAAGGTAGACTACACCGATTTGTAGAAAGCCCACATGGTGAAGACTTGAAGTAACATGTTTTTCCCTTGTCAAGGATAAAGATACTTTTGCTGAGTTACAACTTGTTTTGATTATCATGTGGAAATTTCTTAATACCTCCAAAGTGTGTGAAGAATAAGTTGTTTCACTTTGCCATCGCTCCAAATGCCAATATTGTACCTGTTTTTGTTCAGTATACCATAGTACTTTATCATCTTCGACACTAATAATATCATTTTCAGTAATGTTGAAATTTTCAAAAATAGAAAATGCAAAGGAAAAAATGTTGTGAAAGAAAATGTTGAATATTTGAGAATATTCTATTGTTTGAAACTCTTAATTAATTATATTATTGAAGCACATGTGTCCAGGTTACCATGGTACTACAGTATTGACGTACTCTGAACTGTCTCCCACTTGAGAATGCTGTTTTGTCTTTAAGGTATTTTGGAATTGGACTAAACATGGCCCACGGGACGGCTGTTTGATATTGTTCTATGGTTTTTTTTGGTTCATGCAGTTTTTCCAAATGGTCTTTTTGTTTTTTCTCTTGGATATGTCTGGCATCTGGAACAAAACTCATCACAGAAATATCACACAAGCACCACCGGTCACCCCCGCCTCCACAGTCCAGGTCTTACAACACACGGTGGGGAGCAGGTGGCCAGGGTGAACCGACACCCACGTTGGTACCTCTTGACCTTTTTGAGTGAGGGCTCGTAATGGCCATATTATTAACCCCAAACAATGTTAGATTTGAAGTTAGAAACCTTGATTTAGTCTAAGCACAGATATTTCTAATATTTAGAACTAATTTAAATGGGTTTTGGGATTTGTACCGTGGTACCAACGTGGGTGCTCGTTCACCCATGGCGGGACAGGCGCATTACTTGCTGTAATTTATCCCCTCAGGGCGAAGTCTGGACGGTGGGCTCTTAGATTCGCACACTGCACATTATGAGAACTCATACCTATCAGTCCTCGCTGTCAATGCTCCCTAGATTGGAGGGTCCAGCTTTGCTCAAGGTAAGTTCCTGTGAGCAGTACTCTCTAGAAGTGCAAGCCCCCCTGCGGGAAGTGGGCCCTAATCCTGGAAAGCCTTGCTGCTCCTTGGGCCTTACCTATCTCATTAGCCTAGGTGTGCTGATAAATCAATTGAGGAAAATTTGGTGTTAGGGACCAATTGTGTGACCCACAGGTGTGACCAAACACCCACGACTGCACCATCCAGCCGGAATCCATTATTACTCACTTGTAGCCTAGATGAACCATAAATGAGTCACTAAGTTTACCCTATACTGTAAGCGCTCCTTCCACCTCAGACTACCTAGTAACTACCTCTATAAGGAGGTCAATATCATAGGTAAGTAGGTGGAAAATTTATGTGGCTGCAATGCCCCCGACGTTAAAGCAGCAGCAGGTCTTAAATGCAGGAAATACAAAAGTACGGCTGCATTTATTTTTTCACTGTCTGCCCTTAGCCCGATTCAAAAAAATTTGGGTGATACCCAAACACATTTGGGCCTGTGATTATGCACATTTTGGGTGTGTGATGGACCCACCCAAAATGTACTTAAATGTCCATTACACACCCAAAAATGTGCATATTTTTACAGACCCAAATGTGTCTGGGCTTCACCCAAATATTTTTCTTTGGAGAAATTTTGCCAAGTGTTGACGTTGCAATAGCTCGTTTTACACCCCTTTGTTTAAATTAGACATATTTCCAATGATGAATTCATCCTATTCCTAACCCTAGGATCTTGGGCTAGCCATAGATTTGATTTTGCAAGGTTTGGAAATTGCTGTGGGGTGGATGCCATCTCATTTCAAGTTGCCACCATTTGCTCTTAGTCTTGTTGATGTTGACAATGGGACACCTCACAACCACCTCCACCATCATCCTCTCCCCCTTTTTTCAAGCTTGGCAGTCATCTACGTTATACTTTATGTGAGTTGACATTGCACTTGAGAGTGCATTTTACATCCCTTTCCATTGCTTCAATTCTCCCTCACAATTTGTTGTTGTGAGGTGCCTCAAATGTTTTTGTATCCTACCACATAAAATTGTCACCTTTCTTAACATCAAGAAATATATTGTGCCTTGATTTATTGTTGGAACTTGGAACATGAAGGATATTGTGCACATTATTTAGAGGTTTTGCTAATCGACAATACAATGTAACATGAAGATTTACTTTTTCATGGTGTTAGACTTTGGGCCATTGGAAAGGAACATGTAACAAAAGTTTCAACATGTAGTTAAATATGCTTTTTCCTTTCATCAATGTGCATCCTTTGCACGGAATTCACTTTGAGGCCTTCCTATTCTTATAGATTTTTTAAAAAATTATTATTATTATTTTTTGTTTTTCCAAATTGGCCATATTTTCATGTTCTCATGAACTCACCACAAAGCTTGAACCTCTTGCTCAAGGTTTAGGGTCTGTTATAGTTTAATTCATTTTCTATTCTTGTTATTCAAGGTTTTTATGTCATTGTCACTTGTTCATCTTGCTTAAGGTTTGAGATTTGTTACAATGAATGTTGTCCAAGGTTTTTGTGTCAAACTTGTCATATGTTCATCTTGTTCAAAGTTTGAGGTTTGCAACAATGATAAGTTTGTCATCTTTTCTTTTTGTTCAAGGTTTTGAAATGAGTCCATTACAACTACTAGCATTAGAAGAAATCATGTCATTTGCAACTAATCATTATGCAATTGCATGCAACTAATTGTTGTTCGCAACTAGATTAGTTATGCTTGCAATTACAAACTTGATATTGTATGTTTTTTGGGTCATATGGTTGTGTGTGCAATTAACATGCAATTAATGTCATACAAAGTGAACACATGTTACAAAAATAATGGTTTAAATTAATACATACTTAAGTTAATATGCTCAATATATATACCTAGGCTATGTATAATAGTATCATACATTTAGTACTAAGGTTAAACCCATGTTAACTAATGTTAAACTAGGTTAACCAAGCCTACACATCATGTAACATTAGTTGAACTAACTAAAAGGCTAGACTAACCATGGCTAAATTAATTAGAAGGTTAAATATTGTTAAAAAACTAAGAGGTTAAACTAACCATGGATAAATGAACTTAGGCCAAATTAATCATGGTTAAACTAATTAGGAAGCTAAATAAATATGTCCAAACTAGCCTAGGTTAAACTAACCATGTCTAAAATAACTAAGAAACTAAATTAAAGATGATTAAATAGAACATGGTTAAACTAATTAGAAAATTAAGTTAACCATGGTTAAATTAATTAGGGAGCTAAACTAACTAAAAGATTAAATTAACCATGGTTAAATTAATTAGGAAGCTAAACTAATTAGAAGACTAAATTAAACCATGGTTAAATTAATTAAGAAGCTAAACTAACTAGAAGGTTAAATTAAACATGCCTAAATTAATTAGGAAATTAAATGAAACATGGCTAAATAAACTAGTTCTTAATATTATGTTATAATTCCTATGGTTAGTAGGCTACACTATTTACCATTTAAATACCTTAGCTTAAGTCAAGTAATTATATTATAATATTATTGATCATTAGGTAATTATAAAATTTCTTAATTATGACCATAATCATAATCATTAACATTAATAGTTATTAACCAATTAATATTATTATCATAATATTTTATTATTATTACCTATTAAAATTTATTATTTATAATATAATTAATATAACTAATAGGTAAAAAGTTAGTATGGCATAGGTAATGTGTAGTATTTGCATGTACGTTGTAACTACATTGATTACATTTACCACTAAATTGTTTATCCTATATCTTTTGCCTTTAGATTCTAAGTGTGCACACTATATAAGTAAGTGCATTTGTCTCATTCACAAACTAAGTACCAAATGTCATTTGGGATGAACCAATGAAAGAAGCTTGACCCTAAAAGCTAAACCTAAACACAAAATTAAATTATTTAAAACCTACTTACATAGCTTAACCCTATTATTTTACGTACCTACGTATGACCTATTTACCTATAGCCTACCTACAACCTACATACCTATCTAATTAATAAACAAAACATCAATGGGCTTTTAAAATTGTAATGTGTCATCATATAATTGGTTCACAAATGGACACATGTCAAAATTCAATTCACACTTTATTGGATGGTTAAGATATTATTATTATATTAATAATGACAAATATTGAAATAAGGTTCAAATGCCATGTGTCATCATGGACAACCCCTTAAAATAATATAAATTATATATATTGTTCAAATACATATTCTTGCATGCAATTGTCAGTTGTGTTCAACTTGTTTTTTGCAACAATGAGATCTAACAATTACATGTGTCACATGCAACTGAAAATCAATAGCATACAACAATGCAAAATGATAGTTTTCTTCTAGTGTAATGGAGTTTAAGCATAAACTGATTTTCAATGTTGACACTCCTTAATTTGCATACATAGCCTCATCATTTCAAAGTTTACTTGATTTTCCACTTTCACCATCATCATATATTAAGCTTGTCAATCTTGAGTTTCTGAATCCTAGTCTTTAGTTTCCAACTCCCAAGCCTACATAGAATAAATTACACCGGACACAATTTAATTGGGCATCTGGGCAAGCATGAGAAAAGAAGTGCAGCAGTACTTTTGCAGCCTGAATTTAAGACCTGCTGCTGATTTAACGCCCAGGCGTGCAATGTATGTCGCTAAGTAGAGTGATGAGGCCTAAGTAGTTACTAGGCAGCTAGATACACGTGGATAGTCAGTAAATAGCCAACCACTGGGTTACCAATGAGGCAGGAATACAATGAAAAAGTGTTTCCTGTCCACACACCATCCATTCTGCATGGTGCACTGGTGGGTGCTGGTTCACTCTACCTGGAAGTTGGAACCCTTAGAAACTACAGGTTTAGTGGAAAAACTTGTTATCAACTCTTTATTTATGACTTGGTATAGTGTCAGAGCTGTCACATTTTCCACTAGAATGTATCGAGTTTTAATATATCTTCATGTAGCATGATAGCAGCAGAGTTGTTGCTTTTCAACTCTAGCATCCAAGGGGTACAAATAGTTTCTTGCCTGCAAGGAGTTTATAATTGGTCAATAATTTCTATGCTTTTGTCTGGAGTTTCTTGACCTAAGTGACCTCCGCTAACCTTCTTGCCCCAGGGTTTACAGAAGAGACATTTCTTTGATTCGATTTCTGTTGATATTGTGTTGATTCACAGTTTCTGTTCAAATGCCTTTGGGGAGTCGCCTTTGCTTCTTGGCCTTCTGTACAAAAAAGGCATGAACGTCTCTCCAAAACAAAATAAAAAGAGACTTTTTAGTTGCATGGCTATTCTTTTTCGAGAATGCTTTCCTAGGGCTTGTGGCTCCATGTCCCTGTAGATAGTCAAACTTTCCAGATGCAAGTAGTGTTTGTGGTTGACACGTTGATCTTGGTTGTGCTAAGAATCCGGTTTAGCAATCTAATCATAAAATGGAACATGCAATTTGTCCCATAGCACACTATTATGCGTGGTCACTTTTTGATGTAAGGCGGGGTTTGGAATGGAGTGTTAGCAGTTGGCATCTGTCCAGGGGTTGGTGATGAAACATGACTTCACTTTCTATTGCTTGGGAATCCACAAAAGAAAGAAACAAAATTTCAATCATGAATGGCCTGCCCATTTTGATGAAACCACCCCAGTTCAATCCCATAGTGCATTATTAGCAACTCATTGGATCTGATTTAGGTACCACAAAGGGGAGCCAAGCCCCAAATTGGGAAGCTGGTACTTGGAAGAGTCCGGCCTGAACTGGTCAGGGTTTGTTTTCCCAATTTTGTGACGTAGCTGAGGTGGCTATCATCTCGAAAGTGATTTATTTGGACACATGTATTAATATGGAAGTAAGAAAAAATCAAAATCTTTCTATATTTTTGGCTACCTACTGGAACAAATAATAAAAATCTGGTGATTGCTGGAATTTTTTTCAAATTTGGTGAATTTGGGCCATTTTTTCCATGGAAAATCCTTCTTATAGGTTGAAATCATATTTTTCAGGTAGGAATTTGGCAAAATTCACCAGTAAAAGAAACGCTGGAACTAACCAAAGGCAAACTCAAAGACACCTTTGAAACTAGGCTGATCCCAAAAGTATTAAACCAAGACCTAAGGTCCTATTTGATGAGAGGGCCTCTAATAGGGAGGCTATTTTGTGGATTCCCCATCCATTTTGTAATTTTTCAACTTTTCATTCACTTTGCAACTTTTTCCCTAGTCATTACGGAAATTTCCTTTCATTTTTTTGATTCATCGTGAAACTTTTTCTCCAATTTTCCATCTGTCCAGCCACTCCCATACTATGGAAGGAACTGGTAAAGAAGGATTGACATCTTGGGCTGGAGTGAATTAGCAGCCACCAATGCACCAGTTGAGGATGAGGCTGTTGAAGCCGTTTTGGGATGAACAAAAAATCCCATCCTCCCTGCCCCCATGGGATTTTTTTTTCCACCTCTTCTCTGCCCCAAAATTTTCCCCCCTCCTACCTACCACCTACCAACCCCTCCCCCCCTCACTCCATCGCCAGAGCTCCAGAAACATTGAGCGGGAGCGAGCTTGGAGCCGGAGCTGTTGGAGCAGGTGCTTGGAGCTTGGAGGAGGAGCCCGGAGCTTCGAACTCTGCCTCGAGTCGGAGTGGGACCTACGCGTTATAGAGGTAAGCCTTTTTTTTTTTTTTAAAATTCTTCAATTTTTTTTTGCTGCGTAGCGCAGCGAGCTTCCTTCCTTTTTTTTCTGCGCTGCAATGCAGCGAGCCTTTTTTTTTGTTTCTTTTTGTTGCGATGTGTAGCAACGCAGCGAGCTTTTTTCGTTTTTTTGGCTGTGCTGCGCAATAGCGTGGCGAGCTTTCTTCATTTTTTTTTTGTTGCACTGCGCAGCAACGCAACGAGCTTCCTTCATTTTTTTTTTGCTGCGCTGCGCTGCAACGAGCCTTTTTTTCTTCTTTTTGCTACGCTGCGCAATAGTGCAACGAGGTTTCTTCAAATAATTTTACTACGCTACGCAGCAGCACGACGAGCTTTCTTCGTTTTTTTTGCTATGCTGCGCAACGAGCTTCCTTGGTTTTTTTTTATGCTGGGTCATACGGGGTTCTTTTTTTTTTTGCAACAGCGTAGAGGCTTTTTTTTGCAATGATACGCTGCAGCTGAGTCCTGGAAACATGGATCAGTAACCCGCTCGGAAGTTCTGAGCATCATCAATCCCTGCCCCACCCTGCACCTACCCTCCCTCCTGTCTGTTTGTTTGCAAGCCGCTGGCTGTTGCTGAAGAAAGCGGGGAGAAGAAGAACTTCTTCACCGACCTGTGTGTCATGTTCTTCTTCTATCTGTCTCTTGTGTGCGTGTGTTTGTGTGTGTGTGTGTGTATTGTTGTTTCTCTTTCTCAAACCTTATTGTCCTACTTCGTTGGTGAGCAGGGGAGGATAGTTTGGGACTTGACATCTGGAAGAAGTGGTAACGACAGTGGCTTTGGTGGCACAAGAGCAGCTCTGGTGGATGTAAGCAAGCGAGTGGAATGACGACAGGGAGACACAGAGAGTAAGGGGAACAGAACAGAGGAAAAAGGCCGTTGTTGAGGAGGAGGAGCAATAGTAGCTTCTTCGAGAGCAGGTGAGGATTCTTTCTTCTTTGGTGGTTTGTTTTTGGTCCTTTCAGGATGAGGATTTTTGTTTCTGGAAGGTTGGGAATTCATCTGGCTTTGCATTGTCGCCGCATCCAGCGAGCTCCATATTGAGAGACAGAGGCAAAAACAGTAATAATAAAACCTCTTTTGTTAAACCCAGCAGCAATAAAACCTCATTAAGCTCCATTATGTACATGTGAAGGTTCGAGTTGAGTGTTCAGCACGACGGGTGTATATCATATTTCGAACACTGGGGCTTCATCATTTGTGTGTCATCGACTACAACAATAGGTGGGTATTATTTTATACATATGGTTCTATCTGTTAACCTTGTAGTTTTTCCTTCATTCAATTTTCAACAGCTTGTCAATGACAATGGTTGATGATAGTTCATGTTTGCAACTTTAGGATTTAGGGTATCATGTACTTCAACAAAATTCTTAGCAAACAAAATTGATCTGGGTGTGCAGTGTAATAGGCATGATAACAAGAAAGGATATGGCTGAGGCAGAGAATAGCTTGCATGTGGCGGAGTTTTGGACTCCGAAACTAGCTTACATGGATTCTAGTAGATCCTTTGGCCGCGCAAGCTATCGGGAAAGAACTCCCCAAGATGTCTTCTTTTCAGTGCCATGATCTATTAGGTAGTGTTTAGGGTTTAACCCTAAACCCTCACTCTTTTAAATGAGGTGAGTATGTTCTTAAGCACATCAAAAGACCTTAGTTGGGGAGCATGAGCAATATATATATATACATGGAGACACTATAGGGTTAGTTTTCTTGGTAACATCTCATGAGAACACAAAATTTTAGTTAGAATTGTTGTAGCATTGCAGATTCATATTTAAGTTTGAGATACATTTTACACATGTAGATTTTGGTTTCTGGAAAGGAAATTACAAAATTCGTAGCTTTCTCTATCCAGTCTTCTATTTGAGATACTATTTTAAATTTGTATATAATTTGAAGAAGGTCATACGAAAGAAAGTGAAAAACATGTCCTCTGCGTAAACAGGAACTTGGAAGTTGATCATATAAAATCCCAACCAGAGATGTGGAAGAAACCAAACCCATTGTCTCATTCCATCTACCCCAAGGTCTAGAATAAAAGCTAGAGTGGGTCTTCAACTCCAAGCCCAAGAAAAACCTAACTAGTCTTAGCATAGCTGATCAGCTAAGACCAAGCAAAGCCCAATCACTAAATTCATGTTAAAGCCAAATCAGCATTATGTTTTATGTTTACTAGAACTGGTGATTAGTGAACATATTACATTTAGCAGCTGCATTGAAAATGGAAAATCTCAGCAACATATGCTTCCTAATTGTCTTCAGAAATCTAGCAATGTAAAGCTCATTCCTGGTATAAACATTTCATCAAAATAGCTTGGGTGGTAGGGTCAATGTAAGAAAGAGTAAGCGAACGTGCTCAGGTGAAAATGTATGTCGTGGGACTATCCTTTCTCAGCCTTATGAAACATTTGCATACAACTTTCTCCAACAAAACCTATACAATATTTGTAATAGACATGTTATGAGATGTGTACTAACCCTTGGAGAAATTAAGGGTGAAAGTGGGTTGATCATAGACAAGTAATATCAATGGGTTAAACCATATTTTGAGATGATAGAATCTAAGATTTGAGTGGGCATGGCCACATGTGAAAGGACAAAAGGCGAGTTTAGATGTTGATGAAGGTGGCTTAGAAGGGATGTAGAATAAATGTTTATCTAGAAGCCATATGAGTTTTTGTTGTGAATAAGATGTCATGGTATAACCAAAAAAAGGAGGGCATACATAAAACTACAACCATTTTAAATAATACAGACAATTGGAATTGAGTTCATTCATATAGTAGCCAAACACGTTGCAAATTAGTACAAACATTGTTTAACCTCCACATGAAGTCATACCAAACTATAAAATAACAATAATATATTTTTGGCTGGTATTTTTGGCATCTCTTGCAATACCCGCATATGGGCCACACATAGTTGTTGACATTCGTCATTTGTTGCAATACCCGCATATGGGTCCATGGTTTTCGTTGGGTTTTTTAACATTTCTTGCAATACCCGCATATAGTTTCCATAATAGCCATTGGTTTTTTTTGTGTCTCTTGCAATACCTGCATATAGGTCTCATAATAGTTGCTGTTTTTTTTCATTCTTTACAAAACTTATATTCTATCATAAAATTAATTTAGGTATATAAAAAGACATATTTTGGGTATTCATAGCACTTATTTGTTATTTTGAAATGACATTACATGCGGGTTTTGCATTTAGGGTTTAGGGTCTTCACAAAAGGTTTGCCTCAATCACCTATGGATTATTTTGCATATAAAATTCCCCCTATAATGCACCATAGATTTATTTTATTTACTAATAATTTTTAAAACCAAATTTTTAGGGTTTCCCAAACTCTAAATTTGAATCATATTATATATATATATATATATATATATATAGATAAATATGAAAATATTATATGTATTGAAATGGATCAATAGTATAATTCCATAATATGATTATTTATATATTGTATGTTACAAATAACAATATATTTGGACCAATTTTTAAACCAATTTTATACATCATAGAAAATATAGTTTACATAAGGATTTGTGTTATATATGTATAAAATATAAAATGTTTTTGACACATTATATGATTATTTTAACCAAGAATTTATTTACTGTATATAAAAAAATACAAAATAAAATTTCAATCAAACATAGGATTAATATGTGGGAGAGATCATTTTTATTATTATGTGAAACATGAAAGAAAAAGTATAAATTTATGTGATTTGATTTATTTATTAACATAATTTTAAATCTTATTAAATTAGAGACTTTATATTTATGTTTTTTGAAATCAGTATACAACTTTAAAAGGGGGGAAGAAAAAATGAACATCTTTGAACAAATTTTAAGATTGAACTTTTTACTGTTTGATCTCAACAAACTTTGTATTGCATTCAGGGTTGGGATTTCACATAAGGTTGACCCACTATATAAATATTTTAGCCACGAAATTATTTACTATATATCAGAAAAATATAAATAAAATTTTCAATTAAACATATGATTAATATATGGGAGAGATCATTTTTATTATTATGTGAAATAAAAAAGAAGAAAGTAAATAATTACATGTTTTGAATTTTTTTTTAAATAATTTAAAATCTTGTTAAATTAAAGACTTTACATTTATGTTTTTAGTATGAATATACAACTTTAAAAGGGGAAAAAAAAATATGAACATCTTTGAAAAATATTTAAGCTTGAACTTTTTATTTTTTGATATTCACAAACTTTGTATTGCATTTAGGGTTGGGTTTTCATATAAGGTTTGTTTTTCACCTTTGTGTGATAACTCCAACCTAATTTTCGTAATCTCTTTGAGGAAAATATAGAATGAAATTGGATTGTTTCACATATGTCTAAACCTTAAAATTTTCCCCCCAATTTAATATAAAATATTTATGATAATTAATGAATTATCACAAAATTTGTCATATAATTAAATAATTAATAGACCATTATTTCAGATAATTTAGATGATTAATTATCAAGAATCATATAATCATTTATTGATTTAAAATAATTAACTAATCATTTGGCTTAATTTTATTTACTTGAAAATAAAAAGTTGGATTTAATCATATTAATTAATTTGATATTTGATTGATTAATTTTAGTATATATTTGTTTTAATAAGTTATTGAAATCACTATTTAAGATAATTATTTCATGTTATAGATTACAAGTTCAATTTTTTCATGAAAATTTTTTACACCAAAACAAGCTTGATCACAATTGTCACTGCACTATTTGTTCCACAAATAATAAAACCTCTTTTAAAATTCATGAAAAAAATAAGAATCATGGATTCCTAATTAACAACCCCAACCTCCATACACACCTTTGTTAGCATATAATTTTGAAATTAACTAATTATTTTAGAGTGACCCAAAATGCAGGTATTTCATTTAGGGTAGGATCTTCATTTAAAGAAGGCTTAAACCCCACATGCGTATTTTTTGTGTGACCCAAAGTGCAGGTATTGCATTTAGGGTAGGATCTTCATTTAAAGAAGGCTTAAACCCCACATGCGTATTTTTTGTGTGACCCAAAGTGCAGGTATTGCATTTAGGGTAGGATCTTCATATAAAGATGTTTAAACCCACATGCATACTTTCGCAATGGCCCAAAATGCAGGTATTGCATTTAGGGTAAGGTTTTTTCAAAGTGACTTTGCGTTTGCATATTGTGTTTAGGGTAGGTCTTCATTTAATGGTATCCAAACCATTTAGATGGGTTTTTTTTTAAAAACGTGTGGGTATTGCATTTAAACTTGTTTTTCATTTAAACTTGCAATACCCGAACTTATACTTACCTGTATCAACTGGAATGTTGGGGTTTCATTGTAATACCTACATCCGTATTTACCTTTACAAACTGGAATTTTGGGGCATGATTACAATACTTGCACTTGTACTCACTTTTACCAATTGGGATTTTGGGGCCTACTTACAATACCTACATATGAAATATTGAGTATGAAATATCCATGTAAAAGTATAAAACCTTTATCTATGCTTGTATACTTAATGAAACTTGATGCCCTTTCTATATCCAACAACTAGGAAATGAAAAGAGGTTGAATTGTGAAAATATAAAC
>Ga0116231_10009139_pt1 | contig 16923 bp, 10 predicted proteins | sample S1TSphgellanicum_2_FD_89695 | JGI IMG/M metagenome (GOLD analysis project Ga0116231, IMG submission 89695) | Host-associated microbial communities from peat moss isolated from Minnesota, USA - S1T2_Fd - Sphagnum magellanicum MG | ecosystem: Host-associated > Plants > Peat moss > Unclassified...
CGTGCGTGGAAACAACAGCGGACGGTCATCGGCCGTGGCGCTGTAGAACATGTCGGCATATTGCACGGTGAAGATCATCGGCACGACCAGCCAGGAGTCGGCGACCGTGACACCGGCAAGCGCGAAATGCAGCAAGCGAGCCGTACCGGTGAAGTTGCGCACCGTCGAGAGAATCGCGACGATCGCCACCAAGCTGAGCAGCGCCGCTGCAATCACGAGCACGAGCACGACGGGAGCGCTCTCGTCCTCTTCGATGAAACGCGAACAAATCTGTTCGGCCGACAAGCGCGACATCCACAGGTACAGCAGCGTCATGAACGAGACGACCCCGCCGTTCCAGGCGATCAGCACCCGGCTGATCGTCGACCAATGCGCCGGCAGCACGAGATAAGCCAGCAGGCCGACGCCGGTCGCGATCCAGAGGCGTGTATGTTCGGAAAACAGCTTTTGCATAGTCGAAACTCGCGGGCATGGTAATGTGCGGCTTTGCGGCTCGCAACGACCACTGGTAATACCGTGTTAAGAGAAAAGTTGCCCACGCGCTGGCTCGTCATGGGTGGCGCCGTCGCTCTATTCGTCGTGATGATCCTGGTCGTGCGCCACCTGCAACACAAGCAGCAGGCGCCCCCGGGGGCCTTCGGATCCGCAGCCGGGGGGCCGGCCAAGCCCGGCACGAAACCGCAGGACGCGCCCGTCGCCGTCGCGGTGGCGGTCGCGCGCCTCGGCAACATCCAAGTGCGCGTGCCGGCGCTCGGCACGGTCACGCCGCTCGCCTCGGTGACGGTACGGACGCAGATCAGCGGTATTTTGCAGAAAATCGCCTTTACGGAGGGCCAATCGGTCCATCAGGGCGAGCTGCTGGCGCAGATCGACGCCCGCCCCTACGAGGCCGCCGTGAAACAAATGCAGGGCAATCTGCGCCGGGATCAGGCACTGCTCGCCGATGCCCGTCTCGACCTGAAGCGCTACGAGGGTCTGGTCAAGGAGGACTCGATCGCGGTACAGACGCTCGATACGCAGCGGGCGGCCGTCGCCCAGGATGAGGGCACGGTCGAGTCGGACGAGGGTCAGCTCGCGACCGCCGAGGTGAACCTGGTCTACACCCACATCGTCTCGCCGGTCACCGGTCGGGTCGGCTTGCGCCAGGTCGATCAGGGCAATTACGTGACGCCAGGCGATGCGAACGGCATCGTCGTCGTCAACGAGCTGCAACCGATCACGGTCCTCTTTTCCATTCCGGAGGATAACGTCAACGCCTTGTTTCGGCGCATGCGCGGCGGACCTCTCAAAGTCGAAGCCTACGATCGCACCGACAGCGCCAAGATCGCCGAGGGCAAGCTCTTGACCGCCGACAACCAGATCGACACGACCACGGGTACGGTCAAATTGCGCGCCGAATTTGCCAATACCGACGGCCGGCTGTTTCCGAACCAGTTCGTGAACGTGCAGCTGCTGCTCGACTTGCTCGAAAACCAGGTCATCATTCCGCTTGCGGCCGTACACCGCGGCGCGCCCAAGGGCGTGCTGACCGATTTCGCCTACGTCGTCGGCACCGATCGCAAGGTCTCGGTCCGTCCCGTCACGCTTGGCACGACCGACGGCGACCAGGTTGCGATCAGCGCCGGTATCAAGGCCGGCGAACAGGTGGTCACCGAAGGCGGCGATCGCCTGCGCGACGGCGCCACGGTCGAATTGCCGGGCGCGACACCGCCCTCGCCCGGTTCGAAATAACGGCCAAGCCGCACATGAATCCGTCGCGCATCTTCATCCTGCGCCCGGTCGCCACGACGCTGCTCATGATCGCGCTGCTGGCGGTCGGGTTCATCGCGTTTTTTCAACTACCGCTGTCGGCGCTGCCCGAGGTCGCCTATCCGACGATCCAGGTACAGACGTTTTATCCGGGCGCGAGCCCGGAGGTCATGACCTCGGCAATCACGGCACCGCTCGAGAAGCAGTTCGGACAGATGCCCGGACTCAGCCAGATGTCCTCGACGAGTTCGGCCGGGGCGTCGGTGATCACGCTGCAATTCAATCTCTCACTCGACATCGACGTGGCGGAACAAGAGGTGCAGGCGGCGATCAGCGGGGCGCAGGTTCTGCTGCCGCAGGATCTGCCGGCCCCGCCGATCTATGCCAAGGTCAATCCGGCGGATGCACCGGTGTTGACGCTCGGCATTTCTTCCAGGGTCATGCCGCTCACCCAGGTCGAGGATCTGGCCGATACGCGCGTCGCGCAGAAACTGTCGCAGCTCAAGGGCGTCGGCGTGGTCAGCGTGAGCGGCGGGCAACGTCCGGCGGTCCGCGTCATCGTGAACCCGAAGGCGCTCGCGGCCTATGGCCTCAACATCGACGATCTGCGCACCACCATCGGCAACGCCAACCAGAACGGCCCCAAGGGCACGCTCGACGGGCCGCAGATCGCCTACACCGTCAACACCAACGACCAGATCGAGAGCGCCGAAGACTACGGGTCGATCGTGATCGCTTATAAGAACAACGCCCCCGTGCGCCTGCGCGACGTTGCGACGCTGATCTCCGGCGCGGAGAACACCAAGCTCGGAGGCTGGATGAACTCCACACCGGCCTTGATCGTCAATGTGCAGCGACAGCCCGGCGCAAACGTCGTGGACGTCGTCAACCGGGTGAGAGAGCTGCTGCCGGAGATCAAGGCGGCGCTGCCCGCGGGCATCGATCTTGTGGTTCTCACCGACCGCACCACGACGATCCGCGCCTCGATCGCCGACGTCGAGTTCGAACTGCTGCTGTCGGTCGCGCTGGTCGTGCTGGTGATTTGGCTGTTCCTGCGCAACGTGCCGGCGACGCTGATTCCGAGCCTGTCGGTGCCGCTGTCGCTCGTCGGCACCTTCGCCGTGATGTACCTCGCGGGCTTCAGCTTGAACAATCTGACCCTCATGGCGCTCACCATCGCGACCGGATTCGTGGTCGACGATGCGATCGTGATGATCGAGAACATCGCGCGCTACATCGAACTCGGCCGCTCGCCGCTCGAGGCGGCGCTCGAGGGTGCCGGCCAGATCGGCTTCACGATCATCTCGCTGACGGTCTCGCTGATCGCCGTACTGATCCCGCTGCTGTTCATGCAGGACGTGGTCGGACGCCTGTTCCGCGAATTCGCGATCACCCTCTCCGTGACGATCCTCATCTCCGCGGTCGTGTCGCTGACGCTCGTGCCCATGCTCTGTGCCAAGCTGCTGAAACAGCGAGCACCGGGACCGAATGGTGCGCGCGGTGCGCACGGCGAGACGCATGCCTCCGGGCGCTGGTTTCAGCGCGTCGTCGACTGGTACGGCTTGCGCCTCACCTGGGTGCTCGACCATCAGCGGCTCACGCTCTATTTCGCGCTCGGGACGCTGGTGCTTACGGGTCTGCTCTACGTGCTGATTCCGAAGGGCTTCTTTCCGACTCAGGACACCGGCGTCATTCAGGGGATTTCCGAGGCGAACCAATCGATCTCCTACGAGGCGATGGCGCAGCGCCAGCAGGCGCTCGCCGCGGCCATCCTCAAGGACCCGGATGTCGCGAGCCTATCCTCGTTCATCGGCATCGACGGCAACAACGTGACTTTGAACAGCGGCCGCTTGCTGATCAATCTCAAACCGCGCGAAGCACGCGCCGCCACCCTCACCGAGGTGATGCACCGTCTGCAGTCCGAGACCGCGGGCGTTCCCGGCATCACGCTGTACATGCAGCCCGTGCAGGACCTGACACTCGACAACACCGTGAGCCGCACCCAGTATCAATTCACGCTCGAGAGCGCGGACGCCGCGGCGCTGTCGAGCTGGACGCCGAAACTGCTCGAGGTGCTGCGCCGTCAACCCGAGCTCGCCGACGTCGTCAGCAACCAGGAGGACGACGGACTGGCCGCCTACGTGACCATCGACCGCGACAGCGCGGCAAGATTGGGTGTCAGCGTCGGCACCGTCGACAACGCCTTGTACGACGCCTTCGGTCAGCGCATCGTCTCGACGATCTTCACCGAATCGAACCAGTACCGGGTGATCCTCGAGGCGAACCCGGCCGAGTACCGCTCGGTCGATGCGCTGCAGTCGATCTACGTACCATCGGCATCGGGCGGTCAGGTGCCATTGTCGGCAATTGCGAAGGTGCGGGTGGAGACGCGGCCTCTGCTGATCAACCATCTGGCGCAATTTCCGGCAACCACGGTATCTTTCAATCTCGCCGCGCACGCCTCGTTGGGGGCGGCGGTCGAGGCGATCGAGCGGGCCGAAGCCGAGGCCGGCACACCGGCGAGCGTGCATACGACCTTCCAGGGAGCGGCGCTCGCGTTTCGCAGCAACCTGAGCAACGAGCTCTTGCTGCTCATCGCCGCGGTGCTCGTGATGTACATCGTGCTCGGCGTCCTGTACGAGAGTTTCGTGCACCCGATCACGATCCTCTCGACGCTGCCGTCCGCGGGCATCGGCGCATTGCTCGCGCTCATGCTGGCGGGCGAAGACCTCACGATCATCGCCTTGATCGGCATCATCCTGTTGATCGGCATCGTCAAGAAAAACGCGATTCTGATGATCGACTTCGCGATCGACGCACAGCGCAACCGCGGCCTGCCGCCGCGCGAGGCGATCTATCAGGCTTGTCTGCTGCGCTTCCGGCCCATCCTCATGACCACCGTCGCCGCGATCTTCGGCGCGCTGCCCTTGATGTTCGGCACCGGCACCGGTTCCGAATTGCGTCATCCGCTCGGGGTCAGCATCGTCGGCGGACTGCTCTTGAGCCAGGTGCTGACCCTGTTCACGACGCCGGTGATTTATCTCGCCTTCGATCGCCTCAGCCGGCGCCTGCTTGCCAAGCCCGAGACCGGGCCGGCACCGCAAGGGCAGGCTCAGGGCGAGGGGACGCCATGAACATCTCGGCGCCCTTCATCAAACGGCCCGTGGCGACCATCCTGTTGACGGCCGGGATGACGCTATGCGGCGCGGTCGGTTTCGTCCTGCTGCCTGTGGCTCCGCTGCCGAAGCTCGACGTGCCGGCGATCTTCGTCTCCGCCTCGCTGCCCGGCGCGAGCCCCGAGGTGATGGCCAGCACGGTCGCCACGCCGCTCGAGCGGCACTTGGGCGCGATCGCCGACGTCGACGACATGACCTCCTCGAGCTCCGTCGGCTCGACCAGCATCCAGCTCACCTTCGGCGCCGATCGGGACATCGACGGCGCCGCGCGCGACGTCCAGGCGGCGATCGTCGCCGCGCGCGCCGACCTCCCGACCTCGTTGACCCAGAATCCGTCCTATTTCAAGCTCAACAGCGCGCTGTTCCCGGTGATGGCGATCGCCATGACCTCCGACGTGCTGACCCAGGGCCAGATCTACGATGCGGCCGATGCCGTGATCCTGCAACGCCTCTCGCAAGTCAGGGGCGTGGGCGGTGTCAACGTGAGTGGCAGTGCGCTGCCCGCCGTGCGCGTGGAATTGAACCCGCTGTCGCTCGCGAAGTACGGCATCGGCCTGCAGGACGTGCGCGCCGCGATTTCGAACGCCAACGCGAATGCGCCCAAGGGCGCGATCGAGAGCGATCGTTTCCATTACCAGATCTATACCAACGACAACGCGCGCGATGCCGGCACTTACCGTCGTCTCGTGATCGCCAATCGCAACGGTGCGGTCGTGCGGCTCGGCGACGTCGCCGAAGTCACCGACATGCGCGACGGCGCGACCGAGAACATCCGGACCTACGGCCTGTTCAACGACAAGCCCGCGATCTCCGTGCGCATCTTCCAGGAGCCCGGCGCGAACATCGTCGACATGGTCGACTCGATCAAGGCGCAGCTGCCGTTCCTCAAGGCCGCCATCGACCCGAAGATCGATCTGGTCGTGACCTTCGACCGGTCGGTCACGATCCGCGGTTCATTGCACCAGATCGAACAGACGCTCGTGCTCGCCGTGCTCTTCGTGATCCTGGTCGTCTACTTGTTCCTGAACAGCTGGCGCGCGTCGCTGATTCCCGCGATCGCCGTGCCCGTGTCGCTGATCGGTACCTTCGGCGTCATGTACCTGCTCGGCTTCAGCATCGACAATTTTTCCCTGATGGCCCTGACCATCGCGACCGGTTTCGTGGTCGACGATGCGATCGTGGTGATGGAGAACACGACACGCCACATCGAAGGCGGAATGGGCCGCATGCAGGCGGCGATCCAAGGTGCACGCGAAGTCGGCTTCACTGTGGTGTCGATGAGCCTGTCGCTGATCGCCGTGTTCCTGCCGTTCATCGTGGCCGGCGGATTCTTGAGCCTCTTGTTCAAGGAATTCGCGCTGACCCTGTCGGTCGCGATCCTGATCTCGCTGGTGATCTCGCTGACCCTGACACCGATGATGTGCGCCCGGCTCTTAGGGCGCGAGGGCGGCCGGCCGCCGTCGCGTTTCGGACTCGCCTTCGAGCAAGGCTTCATCGCGCTGCGCCGCGACTATGAGCGCAGCCTCGACTGGGCGCTGCGCCATCAGAAGACCATCCTGTTCGGACTGCTGGCGACTGTCGCGCTGAACATTTTTCTGTTCACCGTCATACCCAAGGGCTTTCTGCCGCAACAAGACACCGGCCAGTTGCAAGGCGGCTTGCGCGGCGATGCCGCGACCTCGTTCCAATCGATGAAGGGCAAGCTGCAGGAGGCGGCCGAGATCGTGCGGCACGACCCCGGCGTCGAGCGAGTCACGGGTTCCGTCGGCAGCGGCGGTTTCGGACCCTTCGGCGGCGGCGGTGCGAGCGGTAATCTCACCGTGACCTTGAAGCCGCTGAGCGAGCGCAGCGACTCGGCCGATCAAATCGTCGCGCGGCTGCGCCCGCAACTCGCGAAGCTCGCCGGGGTGAGCACGTTCCTGCAGGCGATCCAGGACTTCGGCGGCGGCGGGGGACGCTCGGCCAATGCGCAATATCAATACACCTTGCTCGGCGACGACCTGGCGCAGCTGCGCACCTGGTCGCAGAAGCTGCGCGTCGCCCTGCAGAAGGTCCCGCAGATCACCGATGTCGACACGGATCTGCAACCCGGCGGACTGCAGGCCGACTTGATCGTGGACCGTGACACCGCCTCGCGTTTAGGATTGACCGAGATCCAGATCGACAATGCCTTGGGCGATGCGTTCGCGCAGTCGCAGGTCTCGACGATCTACAACCCGTTCAGCCCGCAGCAGTACCACGTCGTCATGGAGGTGGCACCCGAGTTCTGGCAGAACCCGGAAACGCTCAAAGACCTCTACATCAGCACCGCCGGCGGCACCGTCAGCGGCACGCAGGCGACCCAGGCGGTCGCCGGTACGACCACGCTCGCGGCCTCGCGCACCAGCGGCGCCACGGCGAGCACGACCTCGAGTACGACCGCAAACACGGCCGTCGCCGAGGATCTGGCCCGCAATCTCGCCGCGAATTCCCTGGCCAATGCCGGACGCGGCAACACCTCGACGGGCTCGGCGATCAGTCTCGCCGCCGAGACGATCGTGCCGTTCTCCGCCTTCAGCCGTTTCGGCCGGAGTACGACACCCGTGACCGTCAACCATACCGGCACCTCCGTTTCCACTTCGATCGCGTTCAATCTGCCGGAGGGTGTCGCCTTGAGTCAGGCCCTCGCCGCGATCGACGCCACGATGAACCGGATCCACATGCCGGTCGGTATCCACGGCGCCCCCTACGGCGCGGCCAAGGAGTTTCAACGGGCGATCGGCAACTTGCCGGCGATGCTCGGCGCTGCGCTGCTGGCGATCTACCTCGTGCTCGGCGTGCTCTATGAGAGCTACAGCCAGCCGATCACCATCCTCTCGACGCTGCCCTCGGCCGGCGTCGGGGCGCTGCTCGCCCTGCTCGCGACCGGCACGGAATTCAGCCTGATCGCCTTCCTCGGGATCTTGCTGTTGATCGGCATCGTGAAGAAGAATGCCATCATGATGATCGATGTCGCGCTCGAGTCGGAGCGCCGCTTAGGCTTGGACCCGCGCACGGCCATCGCGCATGCCTGCTCGCTGCGCTTTCGCCCCATCATGATGACGACTTGCGCGGCGATCGCGGGCGCGCTGCCGCTCGCGGTGGCTTTCGGCGACGGCACGGAGGTTCGCCGTCCGCTCGGCATCGCCGTGGTCGGTGGCCTGGTGGTCAGCCAGCTGCTGACGATCTATACGACACCGGTCGTCTATCTCGCCGTACGGCGTGCGAGCGACTGGTTGCGGCGGAAATTCCGCCGCGAGCGGCGCAGGGCCGATCCCGGCGCGCGCGGTGCGGATCCCGGCACCGCCTCGGGTGCGGGTCCCGCCGGGGCGGGCGCGCAATGAACGGTTCGTGCACCGTGAAGATCTGCGGGTTGATCGCCACCGTGATCGCGACGGCGTCCGGCTTGCTGACCGCCTGCGCCGTCGGGCCGAACTACCGGCGACCGCCGTTCGACACGACGACGGCTTACAAGGAATCGGCCGACTGGAAGCCGACCGAGCCCGGCGACGCCTTGGCCGTGGGCCCCTGGTGGCTGCTGTTCAAGGATGGCGACCTCGATGAGCTCGAGGCCAAGATCGATGTGTCCAACCAAAACGTCAAGGCGGCGGTGGCGGCGGTGGACCAGGCGCGCGCGCTCGTCAGTCAGGCACGTGCGGCTTACTATCCTAGTGTGAACGCGACCGCCGGGCGTGCGCGCGGCCAGGATCTCGGTCCAACCGTGAATACCAGTACGGTCGGTGCCTCGGTCGCTTGGACGCTGGACATCTGGGGGCAAACGCGCCGCACGGTCGAGAGCGATGTCGCCTCGGCGGAGGCAAGCGCCGCGGCGCTCGCCTTCACGCGCCTGACGGCGCAGGCCGACCTCGCCACCGACTACTTTCAGTTGCGCGCCCAGGATCAGCTGCAACGACTCCTCGATGATCAGGTCGTCGCCCAGCAAAAGTCCCTGAAGATCACTGAGAATCAGTACAAGTTCGGCGTGGCCGCGCGCGCCGATGTGGTCAACGCGACGGCGCAACTGCTGTCGACCCAGGCGCAGCAAATCAATGCCGGGGTCCAGCGCGGCGTACTCGAACATGCGATCGCCGTGTTGATCGGCGAGCAGCCCGCGGATTTTTCCCTCGCCAAGACCGCGATGCGCAGCGACGTACCCACGGTACCACCCGGCCTGCCCTCGACGCTGCTCGAGCGCCGTTCCGACATCGCCGAGGCGGAGCGCAAGGTCGCCGCCGCGAACGCCCAGATCGGCGTCGCCGTCGCGGGCTATTTTCCCACCCTGAGCTTGTCGGCTTCCGATCAGTACTCGGGCGTCGCCGGCTCGCTCAGTCGGTTGATCAGCCTACCGAATCGCGTCTGGTCGGTGGGACCCACGCTCGCGGGCAATCTGTTCGCCGGCGGCGCGAACCGAGCCGAGGTCCGGCAGGCGCGCGCCGCCTACGACGCCAGCGTCGCCAATTACCGCCAAACCGTGCTGTCCGGCCTGCAACAAGTCGAGGACGAAATCGTCACCCTGCGCGTACTCGAGCAGCAAGCGGTCGTCGAGGCGGCAGCGGTCAAGGCGTCGCATGAGGCCGAGGTGTTGACGCTGAATCAATACAAGGCCGGCACCGTGCCCTACAGCAGCGTGATCACGGCGCAGACGACGGAGCTGACCAGCGAACAGACCCAACTGACGGTCTTGTCCGACCGACTGCAAGCGAGCGTCGCCCTGATCCAGGCGCTAGGGGGTGGCTGGAACACGACGCAGCTACCCTAGGTCGCTGAGATGATTGCCAGCAGTGCCAAGCTGTTCGGATCGAACACCGCTACCAAGGGACGGTAGCGTCCCGTGAGGGGCAGCGCATTGCGCGTCTGTGGCGACAAACCCGCGTCGCGCATGCGCGCTTCGATCCGCCTCTTCTCCGGTGGGGTATAGAACCCGGATTGCCCGATCACGACCAATTGGCGTCGCAGGGCCGCCAGCCCGGACTGCCAGGACTGGTAATACCGCGGCATCGCGATCAGCACGCCATCGCTCGGTTTGTAGCCGGCCGGCACGGGTGCGAAGACCCAGCGCGGCAGGCTGTACCAATGGGGTCGCCACGGCGCACCCTGCTGCTGCGCCAGCGCGAGTTCCGGCGGCTCGATGTCGTAGGCCTGCACCAGTGAAATCGCATTTTCGGAAAATACATAGTAGAGCGGCCGCCCATGCCACAGCTGCAGTGTGCCGTAGGCCAGGGCGGCAAGCTGAACCGCGACGATCAGGCCGACGTCGCGCCGCAGTTCTAGGCGTGGCTTGCGTGGATTCGCGATGACCAGGGTGAGCATAGGGCCGAGCGCCAGATCGACGCCGGCGAGCACGCCGATCACGGTCGTCGCGCCGCTCAAGTACCAACCGGGCCAATGGTACCAGCCCACATATAGAGTCCCGAGTGCGATCGCGAGCACGGTTGCGCTGCCCGCGAGATGGATGGCGAATGCCTTGATTCTGAAATTCATTCCCATTCCCATTTGCATTCTCACCTCGCGAAGTTCGATGCTCCTATGCTGCATCTGCCGGCTGTGCGGCATTTTTGCAAACTCAGGCGGAGGGCAACCAATACTTGCGTCGCATCTTGACTGCGACTATCCGAAGTACGAGACTGCCTGTTGCCGCCTTCCGACCAAAGCCCAAGCCGACGCCACCAGATCAGGGATTCGACATGCTCCAGCCCGAGTTCATGCCTTGGATATCTGGTCCTCCCACCGCCGCCGCGGATCCTGCGGACGAGCCGATTGGGATGATGGCTTATCGCAGTCGCGCCGCGCCGCCACCGAGCGAACGCGCTCTCGACCGTCTGTTGCGCAATGCGCAAGAACGTAATCGCAGTGAACATCTCTCTGGCCTGCTGATCTACGATCAGGGTTATTTCTTTCAGTGGATCGAGGGGCCGACCGCCGGCTTGGCGCGCGTCTGGAATTCGATCCGGCAGGATCCGCGGCACCGTGATATTCAGATACTGCGCGAGCAAGTCATCCCCAAGCGCTTCTTCGGTGAGTGGGATATGCGCCTCGCGCGTCGTCTGCGCGGCCGGATCGACACGGCGCTCGCGGTGCTGGAAACGCCGCAAGATTTGCTGAAACGAGTCCGCGTCCAGCCATCCAATCTCAGTCGCGATGCCTGGGACGATATTTTCGCGGATTTGGTCGTTCCGGGGCTGCGCCGCACCCATCTGCAGGCGCACCCAATGCCGCCCCGGATTGCGACGCTCTGGCATGCCGAACTGGGCGCGGCCGAGGAGCTGGCGGGTCTCGCGCTCGCGTTCGATGACGGCGGCACGGCGCAATTCATCAACGGGCTGGTCGACCAGGGAGCGAGCTTGGAGACCCTGTTCAGCGAAGTGTTCGAGCCGGCCGCTCGCTATCTGGGTGGTCTGCGCGACGCTGACCGCCGTACGGATTTCGAAATCCACGCCGGACTCGGGCGGCTGCAATTCGAGGTGCGACGCTTGGGCGCATCGTTCGAACATCCCTTGTATGCGATCCGTCCGAATCATTCCGTGCTGATCGCCCCGGAACCGGGCGAGTCGGATCGGCTCGCCACCGCAATGTCGTCCGAGCTGTTTTGGCGCGATGGCTGGGACGTTAGTTGCGAGTTTCCGGCAAGCGACGACGAACTGGGCCGATCTCTGCGCAACCACTGGTTCGACGTGCTGGATCTGTCGCTGAGCACCGCGGTACGCAGCGAGCGTGCCCTGGCCGTGATGAATTCGACCATTCGTGCAGCCCACGCCGCCTCCCTGAATCCTGCCTTGATGATCATCGTCGACGGCCGCGCCTTTTTCGAACGTCCGCAGAGTTTCCACGACGTCGGTGCCGACGCCGCTTGCGTGACCGTGGTCGAAGCCGTGCCTGCGGCGCATCGACTCTTGACCGCTTTGTCCGAGCGAACCAACAAGGGTGTACGGCGCAGCGCCCGCAGCGATGCGGCGGCGGCGGCTTCGAGCTTGCGCTTGTTCGAGCGTCAATTCCGCTCCACGGTGTTTTGACCGCGCATCTCGAGCGACTTGCACGTGGAGAAGCTCCTCCGGTTACACTCGGAGGGATGAGCACTGCAACATCGATTCGGCGTGAAGTCCGCGGCACCGCCCTACTGTTCACGGCATTAGGCTCCATCATCGGGTCGGGATGGCTGTTCGGCGCCTGGCGCGCGGCTCAGCTCGCCGGTCCCGGCGCGATTTACGCCTGGATCATCGGCGCGGTGATCATCTTGTTTGTCGCCCTGACCTTCGCCGAACTCGGCGCGATGTTTCCGGAATCCGGCGGCTCGGTCCGCTATGGCTTGTACTCGCACGGCTCGCTCGTCGGCTTCGTCGCGGGCTGGGCGACTTGGATTGCAGTGGTCTCGGTGATTCCAGTCGAAGCGGAAGCTTCGGTGCAATACATGAGCTCCTGGCCCTGGCAGTGGGCGCAAGCACTGTATTTGCACGCCGCCAATGGGCGCGGCGAACTGACGGCCTCCGGCCTGTCGATTGCCGCAGTCCTGGTCGTGGTCTACTTTTTGTTGAATTTCTGGAGCGTCAAGGTGTTTGCGAGCACCAACAGCGCGATCACATTCTTCAAGCTCATCGTTCCAGCCGCGACCGCGATCGCGCTGATGTCCCAAGGCTTTCACTGGGAGAACTTTCACATCGGCGCCCACGGCGGCCCCTACGTGCTCGATGCCGCGGCCATCCTGACGGCGGTCGCGACCAGCGGGATCGTGTTCAGCTACAACGGCTTTCAGAGCCCGGTCAATCTGGCCGGCGAAGCCCATGACCCAGGCCGCAGCGTGCCGTTTGCGATCTTCGGCTCCATCGCACTGTCCACCGTGGTTTATTTGCTCCTGCAGTTCGCCTTTCTCGGCGCGGTCGCGCCGGACCATTTGCACGAGGGCTGGGCGGGGCTAGAATTTAGCTCTCCGTTCGCGCAACTGGCGCTGGCCTTGAACCTGAATTGGCTCGCGCTGCTGCTCTACGCGGATGCTTTCGCGAGCCCGAGCGGGACCGGCAGCACCTACACCGCCACGACCGCGCGCATGATCTACGCGATGGAGCGCAACGGCAGCTTTCCCAAGGTGTTCGGCAGAGTGCATCCGCTGTACGGGATTCCGCGGCCGGCGATGTGGCTCAATCTCGTCGTCTCGTTCCTGTTCTTGTTCTTCTTTCGTGGTTGGGGCCGGCTTGCCGCGGTGATCTCGGTCGCGACGATCGTGACTTATCTCGTCGTGCCGATCAGCGTCATGGTGCTACGCCGAACCGCGCCCACCCTGCACCGGCCGCTGCGCGTCCCCGGCCTGCCGTTGCTCGCGCCGACGGCCTTCGTGCTCGCGAGCTTGATGCTCTACTGGGCCCGCTGGCCGCATACCGGCGAAATCATCCTGCTGCTGATCCTGCCGCTGCCGATCTATTTCTATTATCAAGCCCAGGGCGCCTGGCGCGATTTTGGCCGTAATCTGCGCGCAGCTTGGTGGTTGATCGCCTATTTCGTAGCGATTGCCGCCCTGTCCTGGGCGGGCAGCAAGGAATTCGAGGGCAACGGCTTGCTGGCTTACGGCTGGGACCAAGCCTGCGTCGCGCTCGCCGCCTTGTTTTTCTATGCCTGGGGCGTACGCAGCGGCTGGTCGACCCCGGCGATTGCCGCCGCGGCAAATGCGACTGCGTCACATACCGCGACGGAAATTTGAGCGGACGGCGACGCGGGGCTTATACTTGGCGTGTGACATATTTCTGTACTGCCCGCCTGCCGGGGCATGCAGGCCCAAAAATCTCAAGGTAAAGCTCGCCATCATGAAGAAGATATCCGTCATTGCCGCTTTGTTGTTGTTCTCTGCAAACGCCGCGTTTGCCGCGCCGGTGCATCATCACCACCATCATCGTCACCACAAGCATCACGTCCACCATTGATCGCCAGGGCGTGTTAACGCCAGAGGCGTGAACAAGGGGGCGGCCGTCGGGGCCGCCCGTCTCTCGAGGCCCCGCTCAGCCGGGATCGCCGCCGCCGCCAAGCAGCACATCGAGTCCGGCAACCAGAAACCCAAGCTTCGGCGGACTGGCTTCGAAGTTCGGCTGCAATCCGAACTTCTCCAGTGCCTGCGTGCATACCGGACCGATCGACGCGATCGAGCAACGCTGCAAGTCCGCTACGAGCCGATCCGCAAATCCCTCGCGCCCAGCCACCAGGAACAGGTGCTGCACCTGCACGGCGCTGGTGAACACCACGGCGTCGACGCGACCTGCGGCGAGCGACGTGAGCAAAGTGCGTAGCGGCGCGAGATCCTGCGGCAAGGCCCAACGATAGGTCCCAATCTCATGAACGCGCGCGCCGCGGGCCTCGAGCGCGGCGCGCAATCCCGGGTTATCCGCACCGTAACGCTGAATCAGCACCGGCGCCGAGGCGAGGTCCAGGGGTGCGACGGCGGCGAGCACGTCGGCGCTGGTAAACGGGGAATTCGCACGCAGATCGATGCGGATCCGGCGCGCATTCAGTTCACCCACGGGCTTCGGACCACGCACGACGACGGTGGCGGCGGCGAGCCCCGTCGCGAGTTCCGCGCCAAGCTCTAGGGCATCAGCGGCCTGAAACAGCGCGCGGGTGCCGACACCCGTCTGAAAGATCACGAGCCGCATCGGCGTCGCCCGCCACTCGCGCAGCAATGCTCGTAAACCCTCGGGATCGATGTCCGGGACCTCGGCCAGGGCGGGGGCGAGCAAGGGAATGCCGCCGCGCCTTGAGATCAGCTCGCCGAGATGCGCGCCGGTTCGAGTTTCGAGTATCGCGACGACTTTACCGTGCATGCGGGTGATGTTTCAGAGGCGCTCGAGGCCGGATGGGTCGCACCAATGATCGGTGTGTACGAGCGCTTCAACCCGGCAGCGTCGCGCCCAATCCTCGGTTTCCAGCATGGGCTGGGGATAGAATTCATGCACATACCCCAAGCAAAGAACGGCAACGGGTCGGCTGCCGACCGGCATGCGCAGCAGCTGTCGCAAGGCTTCAGGCTCGAACAACGAGACCCAGCCCATGCCAACGCCTTCGGCGCGCGCAGCCAACCAGAGATTTTGGATGGCGCAGGCCACCGAGGCCAAATCCATATCGGGCATCGTGCGGCGTCCGAACACGTGTTTGTCACGATCCGGAGCCAAGCCGGCCACCAGTAGCGCGCCGCATTCAAGAATCCCCTCGACTTTGAGTCGCATGAACTCTTGGTCGCGCGCTCCGAGCGCCTGCGCCGTCAGCAGTCGCTCCTCTTCCACGAGCGCATGAATCCGTCCGCGCAGCCCTCGATCGCAGATGTGAATGAATCGCCAGGGCTGCATGAGGCCGACGCTGGGCCCGAGATGGGCTGCAGCGAGCAAGCGATCGAGCAAAGCCTCATCGAGTGGATCGCTGCGAAAATGCCGCATGTCGCGGCGTGCCGCCAAGAGCCGATAAAATGCATGGATCTCGTCGCGCGTGAAATCGCTCATGGGCCTATCGTACCGTTTCGGGTGCCGTTTCGGGGCTTCTCCTGTTCGACATTGACCGCACAGCCAATCGCGAGCAGACTAAATCGGCGTACAGGAGCCCATTGGCGAGTAGTCCAAGGGGTGAAACGGGAAGTCGGTGACGCCCTCGCGGATCAGTCCGACGCTGCCCCCGCAACGGTCAATGAGTCAAGCCGGGTCACGATGCCACTGCGCGTTTCGCGTGGGAAGGCGACTCGGTCGGGTTGCTCCCACTCATGAGCCCGTATACCGACCTGCGACGACTTACAACGAGTGCGCGGTGGGCGCACGGAGGGTGGATTGATATGCTTGAGAAAAACGGCATGCGCGCTTGTGCGCGGAGCCGATGCTGAGAGCAACGCATTGCCCGAGCAGTCTCGTGGTTTGCTCGACCTGCCGGATCTCGAATGACGTGGGCAAGGATGAGGCGGGCCGGACCGGCGGCACGCTGTTCGCTCAGGCGCTGGCTGCTGCGCTCGTGAACCATCGCTGCCGCGGCCTCGTCATCCTGCAAGCCATGCCGTGTTTGTTTGCCTGCAGCTCCCATTGCACGGTCTATCTGAGAGGCCAAGGCCGGGTCGGCTACATCCTCGGGCGTTTCGACCCCCGTCCGGAAGATGCCGTCGCGCTGCTCGATTACGCTGCGCACTACTTGGACTCCCCGGACGGCGTCGTTCCCTATGCGCGTTGGCCGGACGGCGTGAAAGGCCATTTCTTGGTGAGAATTCCACCCGACGGGTTCGTTTGGGATTCCTCCGGGGACGCTTCGGTTGGAGGAACCAATGCCGCCGCCGGGTGACGGCTTCGCCGCCATCCCCCCGCTGGATCGGCTCATACACGCGGATGCTTGCCGGCGAGTCGATTCTTTGACCAAGCCCTTGGGTGCCCTCGGCCGACTGGAGCCGCTCGCGGCGCACATCTGCGCGATCCAACGGACGCTCAAGCCCGCGATCACCGACCCCGTGGCGATCGTTTTTGCAGCCGATCACGGCGTCGCGGCTCGCGGTGTCAGCGCCTACCCGCGCGCCGTGACCGAACAGATGGTCAAGAATTTTCTGGCCGGCGGTGCTGCCATCAGTGTACTGGCAAGAATGGAGGCAGCCGATCTGTGGATCGTGGACGCCGGCGTCGACGCGGAATTTGAGCCGCATCCACACTTGATCGACGCCAAGATTCGGCGCGGCACTCGCGACTTCGTCAGCGAGGCGGCCATGACGCGCGATGAGTGCCGTGAGGCGTTCGCGCGGGCGCGTGAAATCATCGAGCGTGTTGTCCCCAGCACAAGCAATACGCTGCTGCTCGGCGAAATGGGTATCGGCAATACGGCGTCCGCGGCTCTGCTGATGCATGGTCTGACCGGCAGTCCCCTGGTCGATTGCGTCGGTCGCGGCACAGGACTCGACGACAGGGGTCTCGCCGCCAAACGCGCGATTCTCGCCTCCGCCCTCGAGCGTCGCGCCGTGCCTGCCGACCCGGTGGAGCTGTTGATCGAG
>Ga0116231_10009140_pt1 | contig 16922 bp, 14 predicted proteins | sample S1TSphgellanicum_2_FD_89695 | JGI IMG/M metagenome (GOLD analysis project Ga0116231, IMG submission 89695) | Host-associated microbial communities from peat moss isolated from Minnesota, USA - S1T2_Fd - Sphagnum magellanicum MG | ecosystem: Host-associated > Plants > Peat moss > Unclassified...
CCAAACCGCGTGGAGATGTGCGAGCTCTGGACGCCCATCGCCGAGGCGATCGGAGGAAGCTTGTTCCTGCCCCCTCCGGCTCCAGCCTATGGGTAGAGGGCGTGTTCGGGGACCGCGCCGACGACATGATCAGATCGAGAAGGAGGGCGGATCGCCGATCCAGAGGATTGGTTGGACACTGATCCAGGGCCTGGCCGGCGAGCGCACGCGGTGTTCGCTCGGGTCGAGCTCAGATCGCAACCTTGGCTGCAGCAGTGCTGTCGTCGCCGGTGTTCGGCGCTCCCCTTGGCTCAATGATAAGGCTCTGGGGCTCGCCGCGCCTTGCGACAGGGCGGTGCTCCACGCCCTTAGGTACGACAATCAATTCGCCAGCGCTGACCTGAACCCTACGGTCACGCAGCTCGATTTCGAGGCGTCCCTCAAACGACAACAAAGATGTCATGGGTGTCCGGGGCGGCAACGCGCCGTGTCGCGTCTATGACGGGCCAGCGGGTTCCACGCCGATGCAGGTTCAGATTTGCTCGATAATGCAGGCCAAGATTGAGCGATCGATGATAACAAGCCGATCATAGAGACCGCCGCAGCGTCCAAAGACCCAAGACATCAGGCCAACCTCTGTTTCAGCGCTTTTGGGGGGCCCATCCCGCCGAGGTCTGAACCGCTCAACTTTTCGCGGAGCTGTCATGACCGAGATCCATTCACGCCCGCTCGACGGCCTGATCGCTCTTATCACAGGCGCCGGCAGCGGCATGGGTCAGGCCAGCGCTCTGCGTCTCGCGCGCGAAGGGGCCAAGGTTGCGGTAACCGATATCAGTCTGGATCGCGCGCTCCGAACGGCGGCCATGATCGAGGCTGACGGAGGCGGCGCTCTTGCGCGAAAGCTTGACGTCAGCAGCGCCCCTGAAATCCACGAGGTCATCAATGGCATCGCTTCAACCTGCGGCGGCCTGGACATCGTCGTCAACAACGCGGGCGTGGCCGGCTTCGCCGCCCTCTCAGCCCCTGACTATGAGACGGTGTGGGATCGTGTGCTAACCATCGATCTTCTCGCTCACCAAAGAACCGTGCGCGCCGCCCTGCCCTTCCTCCGCCAATCGCCGTGTCCGCGCATTGTCAACATCGCCTCCACCGAGGGGCTCGGCGCAACCGCCGAGGACTCCCCCTATTGCGCAGCGAAATCCGGCGTCATTGGATTGACCCGCGCACTGGCCGTCGAGCTTGGCCGGGACGGCATCACGGCCAATTGCATCTGTCCCGGCCCGATCGACACGGACATGACCAGCGCCATTCCAGACCACGATAAGGCTGTGTTCGCCCGTCGACGCACTGCCCTCGGACGCTATGGCCGACCGGAAGAGATCGCTCATATGGTCGCGGCCCTCTGCATGCCTGCGGCGTCTTATATTACCGGCGCTATCATTCCAGTGGACGGCGGCCTGATGGCCCGCAACGCGTGAATACGCCGGATCAACCGATCGCCGACGGCCTTTCGCCCTCAAGCTTCATCGGCGTGGGATGCGCTTCAGCGATGTCGCCATGCTCGAACATCCGCTGTTTGCTGGCGATATTGAGCCGCACATAGATCGAATCGGCGCCATGGCGCTCGACGGCCTTGGACCAGTGGGCTCTCGCCTGATGGAGCGATTCGGCGGCGCCCGAGGCGATCAGCGCCGCTCCCTCATCGAGATGTTTTACGTAAACAAAATTCCCGCCTTCGGCCGGAAGCACGGCAGGGTCTTTGATTCGTCTGAACCTGTAGCGCGCTCCTGAAGCGCCCTGAAGTTCAAGGAGTTCGCTTGGTGACTTCATACCGCCAGACCAAACCTGTCGATAGGGCGATTTTGCGGCCCTGAACCTGCATCGTCATCACATTGAGGCGCGGGCGTCCACAGGCTTTGCGCAATCAGGTTTAGCCAAAGTGCGCGGTAAATCTGTCTTAACCCTCTCAAACCCAGACTGAACGCATGCTTGATAGTCTTAAGCGCGTCCTGCCGCTTCTAGATCCGCAGTCGCGTGCGCGCTGGACCCTGGCCAACCAAGCAGATCACCTCGAGGACCTCTATGGACCGAAGGCGATCGACTGGGTGCGGCGCAAGATTGAACAGGCTCCCAAGGGAGCCAGGGCTAAACTCTATCGCCTGCATGACGAGCTGGCCCGTCGCCGATTCACGCTTGTGCGACACCACTGAGGCCCCTCGTCATGGGGGCAGGTTTGCAATGCAGGCGTGCACAGCGCGCACCAGATCCGCCGGAGCCAGGCGCAGCTGAAGCCTTCGTTGACCGGCGTTGACAAACACCAAGGCCTCCATAGAAGCCGCTGAACCAAGCGCGGTCGCGAGGCTTCGGCGCTGGCCGACGGGACTAATTCCGCCTAGCTTTTATCCTGTGAGGCGTTCAGCGTTCTCAGGCTGCGCCATCATTGCGGACTTGCCGGCAAAGACCGCTGCAACCTTTCTGAGGCTCGCCCCGCGATCAGAAGCGAGGAGCACGCACGACCGCGCTCCGTCAACCTTGACAATTAGAGTCTTCAGAACACACCGCGGCGATACGCCCAGAGCCTCGCGGCGTGCAAGCCGATCTGACCGACGCGGGGATCATAGGCGTAAGCATGAAGCTCGAACAGGACGCCCTGACGCCTCAGGACAGCTGTTGCGGGTGCTGATCGCGCCAAGCGCCGCTCTCAGCCCGCGGCTCGGGCGACCCGCTCATGACGCCGCAAGAGCAAGCCGACAAGGCCCCCCCCGATCGCCATCACACCCGCGCCATAAAGGGCGCCGACGCCGAGATTAACCAACGAGGCGGCGAACATGTAAGCGGCGATGAGCAGGAAGCCAATTGGAAATAGCGGATAGAACGGTGTGCGGGCCCAGCGGGACGCCTCTGGATAACGACGGCGCAAGATCATGAGCGCTCCCATGCTCAGCATCATGAAGAACCAGTAGACCGGCGTCATATAATCAACCATGGCGCTAAAGCCGCTTGCGGCGAAGCTCCCGGCCAAGATCAGGAGGATCGCGAAGCCGCCCTCGGCCAGGACCGCCCGCGCAGGCACGCCGTTCGAATCATCCCAGCGCCCAAGGGCGCTCAACATCGGCACGTCGCGGGCGGCGGCATAGGTTGTCCGCGCGCCGACGATCAAGGTGGAGTTGATGCTGGCGATGGCCGAAACGCCAACGACGACCACGATCAGTCCCTTGCCCGCGCCGCCGAAGGCGCGGCCCATCAGGTCGGCGGCAGGCGCTAGGCTATGGGCCAGACCGTCCTGGCCAAGGCCGACCATCATCGCACCGTTCAGGGCGATATAGATCGCCATCAAACCGAGGATGCTGCCCATGATGGCGATAAGCATGCCGCGCCGGTCGCTTCGCACCTCAGCCGACAGGGTCGCTGCGTCGCTCCAGCCGCCGTAGGCCAGAAAGATGTAGATCAATGCAACGGAGATCTTGGCAAGCGGCGGACGAACCATCCCGTGGCTTTGCGGCGGAGGGACGGGAAGGCGGCCGAAGATGGCGAGCTTTAGGGCTGCGACGACAACGGCGGCGAAACCGACCGCGACCAGGGCGATAAGCCCCGCCTGCATCATAAAACCGCGCCTAACGGGCAGCAGATTAACCCCCATCATAGCCGCCACGGTCGCGCCCGCGAACAGGCTCCGGCCAGCCGGGTTCAAAGGCAGGACGGCGCTCGCGTAGTCAGCAAACATGAAGGCCATCAGGGCGATCCAGCCCGTATGCATGATCGAGAACCGCGACCACGCGAATAAAAGGCCGACCCGTGGACCATAAGCCTTGCGCAGGAAGCTATAGTCGCCGCCCGGATCCGGAAAGGCTGTGGCCATCTCCACGTAGCAGAGCGCTCCCACCATCGAGAGAAGGCCGCCGACAAGCCAAAGTCCATAAAAATGCCAGGTCCCGACGTTGAGCGCGACGGTCGGCGCGGTCTTCAGCGTATCGGTTGTCATGATCATGCCGAGGACCAGGACGGTTGCGTGGAAGACGCCAAGGTGGCGGTGCGGACCAGGGTCGCTGCTCGGCGGATCGCGTCTCAACGGGGCTCGCCCGATCCGCTCGAGCCGCCGTGTGCGCAGGCCGACGGCAGAGGCTTCGGCGCTGCGGCGCCAAGAGCGACCCAAGACCAGCATTGGCGGTGAACCGAAGCCCTGAGACGGCCGCCGCGTTTCTGAGGACGAGACGCCGGGGAGCCTTGTTCAAACGGAGACCGCACCAGAGATTCAGGGTGCGGCGTTGGCGGGGCGCCGACCCGCGGAACAGGACGCCGACGAGGCTTGGGTGAGGTCAAGGCGACGAACCCGGTCCGTCGCCGATTGAGGCAGGCGCGCGTCAAGGGTGTGAGCATGGGAAGGGCCTGGGTAAGCAGCAAGACATGAGCGGTTGCTGAGCTCAAAAGCCTAGGCGGGCGAGCGGCAAACCGCCTCCACATTCACACCGTCGGGATCGAGGACGAAGGCTCCGTAGTAATCGCGATGGTAGTGCGGCCTAAGGCCGGGCTCTCCATTGTTGCGTCCACCGTGGCGCATCGCCGCTTCAAAGAAGGCGTCTACAGCCGCGCGATCCGGCGCAGTGAAGGCGACGTGGAGTCCGCCGCCGCGCGGCCCGTCGGAAGACAGCCAGAAGACCGGCTTTCCATGCGCGCCGTAACCGACCCCGGTGTAACCGCCGCTTTGCTCGGCGATCACCTCGACCAGGGGAGCGATCCCAAGCGTCGCCAGAGCGGCCTCGTAGAAACGCTTGGACGCTGCGAAGTCCTTAGCGCCAATACCCATGTGGTCGATCATCAGAAACCCTTTCGTGCGCAATCTGACCTTACGATAGCGCGACCGTGGCGCTCGCCAAGGCCAAGCGGCGCGTCGCTTGGGCTTGCGCTAGCCAAAGCTCCATCAAAGCAGGCACTCTGTGCGCATGTGCGACACCTTAGCCGCGACACCAGCCGCCACGGCCTCCGGCAAAATGCTGTTTGCAAAGAACAGCGACCGCGAGCGAAACGAGGCGCAGGCGCTTGAAGTGATCCCGCGCCTCAGCCACGCGCCGGGAGCGCAGCTGCGCGTCACTTACCTTGAAATCGACCAGGCGGCCCAGACGCACGCCTGCCTGATCAGCCGCCCGTTTTGGATGTGGGGCGCGGAAATGGGCGCCAATGAATTCGGCGTCGTCATTGGCAATGAAGCGATGCATTCCATCATTCCGGCTCAACGACGCCCGGCCCTGATCGGTATGGACCTTGTGCGTCTGGGCCTTGAGCGAGCGGCCAGCGCCGCCGAGGCGGCGGAGGTCATAATAAGCCTCCTCGAGCGGCACGGCCAGGGCGGCGACTGCGGCCATCATGGCCGGTTCTACTATCACAATGGATTTGTTATCGCCGACCCGCGCGAAGCTTATGTTCTCGAAACCGTTGGGCGCTGGTGGGCCTTAGAGCGGATCGAAAGCCTGCGCGCACTCTCGAACGCCCTCAGTATCGCAGAGACACCGAGCGCCATGAGCGGCGCCCTAAGATCGCATGCCGCATCCCAGGGCTGGATGGACGCGCATGGTCGCTTCAACTTCGCGGCTCGGCTCATCGACCCGGACCGCGATGCTGCGAGCTTCGGACGCGGCCGCTCTGCGCGGGCTGCGGCGCTCCTCGCCCCAAAGATCGGGCGCGTGGACCTGGCCGACCTCTTCTCAGTGCTGCGTGATCATGGCGCGGAGGCGGATGATGATCCTGACTGGTTCCCCACGAAGACCCGACATCGATCGATCTGCATGCACGCTGGGCCAGGCCCGCGGCGCAGCCAGAGCGTCGCCTCCATGGCCTCGGACCTTACTCAAGGGCAGATCACGCACTGGGTCACAGGAACCTCAGCGCCCTGCATCAGTCTATTCAAGCCGGTCGTGTTGGGTTCGCCCCTTCCGCCTCAGGGACCCACGCCGAGCGATCGGTTCGACGCTGAAAGTCTCTGGTGGAGCCATGAACGGTTACACCGCTTGGCCCTGAAAGACTTCCCAGCAGCCCTGGAGATAATCGCAGATGAGCGCGATTGGCTCGAATCCAGCTTCCGAACACGAATGGCCGCCGCCTGGACCCAAGGCGGCGCCGGGCTAGGGGATGTCGCCGCGGCCTGCTGGGCCGATGCAGCGGCGGCCGAGACTCGCTGGCGTCGGACCATACGTCTGCGCCCCGGCGCGCCGCACCGGACTGACCGGTCTATGGCGCTTTCTTGGGCGCGGCTTAACGCTGTGGCGGGGCTGACGCCCTCCTGAGGCGCTCCACCCTTGCGATGTGCGCCCGCCGCGTGCAGGCTTGGGATAAGACCTGGAAGAAATCACCGTGAACGCCATCCTTCGAAATACCCTCGATCTCGACGCTTGGTGGATGCCGTTCACCGCCAACCGCCAGTTCAAAGCCGCGCCGCGCATGCTGGCCTCCGCCAGCGGCATGTTCTACCGGACGCCGGAAGGGGAGCCGGTGATGGACGGCGTCTCTGGTCTCTGGTGCGTGAACGCGGGCCATGGCCGCCCCGAGATCGCCGAGGCGGTCGGGCGCCAGCTCCTCGAGCTCGACTATGCGCCCGGCTTTCAGATGGGCCATCCTTTGGGCTTCACTCTGGCCACTCGACTGGCCGCCATTGCGCCTGAAGGCCTGGACCGGATTTTCTTCACCAACTCAGGCTCCGAGTCAGTCGACACGGCCCTCAAGATCGCGATCGCCTACCACCGCGCGCGGGGCGAGGGTCAGCGCACCCGCTTTGTAGGACGCGAAAAAGGTTACCATGGGGTCGGCTTTGGCGGCATCTCGGTCGGCGGCCTTGTGAACAATCGCCGCCTATTCCCCCAATTGCCGGCCGATCATCTACCCCATACCCATCTGCCGGACGTGAATGCGTTCTCGCGGGGCCAGCCCGAACACGGGGTCGACCTTGCCGACGAACTCGAACGGCTGGTCGCTCTGCATGGGGCCGAGACCCTCGCGGCGGTGATCGTCGAACCGGTAGCGGGTTCGGCCGGTGTATTGCCGCCGCCCGTGGGGTATTTAGAGCGCCTGCGCGCCCTTTGCACTCAGTATGGCATCCTGCTGATTTTCGATGAAGTCATCACAGGCTTTGGACGCACGGGCGCGCCTTTTGCGGCCCTGCGCTTTGGGGTGACCCCCGATGTCATGACCACCGCCAAGGGCATCACCAACGGGTCGCTGCCGATGGGGGCCGTGTTTGTGCGCCGCGACCTGCATGACGCCGTGATGAAAGGGCCGCCTGAAACGATAGAGTTCTTCCACGGCTATACCTATTCGGGCCACCCGGTCGCCTGCGCCGCAGCCCTGGCGACCCTCGACGTCTATGAGCGAGAAGGCCTGCTCACGCGGGCGTTGGAGCTTGAAAGCTATTGGGCGGACCGATTGCATGCGCTTCGCGATGCGCCCCATGTGATCGATATTCGCAACCTCGGCTTGATGGGCGCCATTGAGCTCAAATCCCGTCCGGGCGCGCTGGGGGCGCGTGCCTACGCCGCCATGGTCGCGGCGCTCAAGCAGGGACTTCTCATCCGCATTACGGGCGACACCATCGCCCTGTCCCCGCCGCTGATCATCAAAACCTCTGAGATCGATGAGCTATTTGGGACGCTAAAACGCGTCCTGGAGGACCTGAACTAGCGCCGGCCAGATCGTCTCGAGAGCGTCGCTGCAGGCTGTTGTTCCCAGCCGCGGCGGGCTTGAACCTTACCCCGCGAAACAGTGCGTTCCTCTCTACGCTCGCCGGTCGTTTGCGGCGTCCGCCCGCCGGGCTGTCGTCTTCACCGTCTATCAGGCGTGGGCAAGGCGTCGGGCGGCGTAACCCCGAACGCGGGGAGGACAAGGTTTCGAGCGCAGAGCTCAGCTCGCCAAGGCCAACCCCGCGTCATCCTCGCCAGGTGAAGCCCCAAAAAGCTCCGCCAGGGCCGCCGTCAGGGAAGCAGCGGTAATGGGCTTGGAGATGTGGCCGTCGGCGCCCGCCAGCGCCCCTGCCCTCAGGTGTTCTGGGCCGGCGTTGGCGCTCAGCATGAGAATCGGCGCGCGAGCGCGCCCGGTCAGGCCTTCCGCCTCGCGGATTCGGCGCGTGGCCTCCAGCCCATCCATAACCGGCATCTGCATGTCCATGAGAATAACGTCAAAGCGCTCTCTTGACGACGCTTCGACCGCCTGAGCGCCGTCGGACACCGTGGCGATATCCGCGCCGAGTTGCTCCAGGATCAACCGCGCAACGGTGAGATTGGTCGGATGATCGTCGGCGACCAGCACCTTGAACCCACTGTCTGAGAGCGCATCGGCGGGAATCTCCCCTTTCGCAGTGTCGGGGGCCGGTTCGAACGCGGCCTCAAACCAGAACCTTGAGCCTTGCCCTGGGGTGCTGTCGCAATCGAGCCTTCCCCCCATGAGGTCCGCGAGCTGACGGCAAATCGAAAGACCAAGCCCGGTTCCGCCAAAGCGGCGGGTGATCGAGCCGTCGGCCTGCTGGAAGCGGCCAAAAACACGATCCTTCTGCGAGGCGTCGAAGCCGACGCCGGTGTCGGTCACTTGGAAGCGCAATAGACCGGTCGCCGTCATGGCAGCCTCGATCGTCACCTGACCGCGTTCGGTAAACTTGACGGCGTTGCTGGTCAGATTGGTGATGATCTGACGCACGCGCACCGCGTCGCCAAGGAAACAGCGCTCGAGCTCCGGCGCCACCACAACCTTCAAAACCAAGGCCTTAGCCTCGACGCGCGGCGATGAAAGTTCCGCCACAGCCCGCACCAAATCGCCGGCGTGGAAGGGCGCCGTCTCCATCTCAAGCTGGCCGGCCTCAACCTTGGCAAGGTCCAACACATCCGAGAGCAGCCGCTCGAGGGTCTTGCCCGAATCACGAATGATCTCGGCCATCCGCTTCTCTCGGGCGGGCAAGCCGGCCGAAGCCAAAAGGTCAGCCACGCCGACCACGCCGTTCAGGGGCGTGCGGATCTCGTGGCTCATGTTGGCTAAAAATTCGCTTTTGGCGCTGCTCGCCGCCTCGGCCGCTTGTTGGGCGGCCTTCAACTTCCCGGCGACCTTGCGTTGCCAGACCAGTACGCCGGCCGCACCCAAAATCAGCACCGCGGCGAAGAAGCCTATGAAGTACTGCGCCTGCAGAAGATTTTGCTCCAATTTCATGCTCTGACGCGCGGTCGCAAGTTCAGTCTGAAGCTCAGCCGTCAGCTCATGAAGGCCCGCCGTCTGTTGGCGCGTCTCTTGCCAGGCGTGGATGCGCTTGTACGCCCGCATCTTGTCCAGAGCTTCACCGGTGCGCCCCTCAGCGGCCGCCAGTTCGGCTTCCACCTCAGGTTCGCGCGCAAAGGCGGCGGCCCCGAAGCTATGTGAAGCTTTCAGCGCCCGAATTTGGAGGAGGTCGGCGCGTGCAGTCTTGATATCACCAAGTCGGGCCGCGGCGATGGCGCGCATAGGCAGAATGCGCGGCGCCAAAAAACTCGCCGTGCTGAGCGAGGCGTCGAGCGGGCTGAGGCACCTCAGCACTTCAGCGGGCGATCCAAAGTTCTCAGCCACCATGGCGCAGAGGTTGTCGTCCCAGGCGTCCAGGTGCGGCAGATCGGACTTGAGCGTCAACTGATGGTGGATCGCCACGAGGCTCCGGGCCAAACCCGCATCGCCCTGATCCACAGCCATGTGGGTCATGTTATAAACATCGTCGAAGTCTGGCCGTGGATAATCCTTCTCACCCAGTTCGAACTCAGCCCGCTGGAAGGCCTTAGCGCCGCCTTCAAGGTCCTTCAGGTGGATCAAGGAAAGCCCGATCCCATCCCAAATTTCAGCCTCGGCGCGGCGAGCGTCCGGGTCGTTGGTCGGAATGGTCTGCTCAGCGGCCGAAAGCGCTTTGAGCGCTTCGCCGGCTCGATCGTCGTCATTGCGCATGAGCGCCCGGAACACCGTGGCGTGCAGGCGAACATACCAGTCCGGTTCGTCGGCGACGGCGCGGTCAAGTTCGGCGGCGGCGGACCCGTCCCCGTTGTCATAGCGCGCTTTAATGACATCGATGAGCGCCATATGTTGGAAGCGTACATCGTGTTGGGCCGCAGCGTTGCGGGCCAAAATCGCGTTCAGCTCCCTGAATCGCGCAAATTCGGACTGGTTGTCGTAAACAAGAGAGGCGAATTCCAGCCGACGCAACCCTTCGCGGCCAGGCATGCGAGCAGCGGCGGCGGCGAAACGATCAAGATCGGCAAAACTGCTCTTCTCTGCGCGCTCGCGAATGGAGAAAGCCAAGGACATGGCGCTAAGATCAGCGCCCGTCGCCAGCGCAACAGACGACGCGAGGGCCGGTCCGGAACACGCCGCGAGAACCGCAAATAGCAGCCCCCATACTCTACGGTGCAACAACGCGGCCTCCGCAAGCTCCGTATTTACCCTTAGGGCAAATTACTTGATGAGATCTCTACGCCGCGCGGGATGCCTCGCTCCGAAGGGGTTCAGCCCGATGGTGCAGGCCAAGAGCATTTGCGGGCGCTGGGCGTCGGAGCGAACGACAGCAGGATTCCCGACATGGACATCTTCACAGATATGACGACGCCGCCAAGGTGAGACCCCCTAAGTCAAACCGCGATCTCGGGTCTCTGGGAGCAAAAGGGCAGATAGAATCACAAGGCCATAGGCGCCTCCGGCGAAGAGCCCGATTGTCTCCCCAAGGGGCGCGTGCGCCGCCGCTCCACCAATCACAGCGGGGAAAACAGCAGCCACACCTCGGCCTGAATTGTAGCAAAACCCTTGCCCGGAACCTCTGACGGCGGTCGGGAAGAGCTCGGTGTATATAGCGCCCATCCCACTGAAGATCCCAGAAGCGAAAAACCCCAGGGGGAACCCAAGGGGTAAGGCGAGCGCGTTCGACAGGCTCAACCGTGTATAGGCGAGCACCAGCGCCAAGGCGCCAATGGCGAAGATCACAAGGGTTCTTCGTCTGCCGAGGGCGTCGTTGAGCCAGGCGGAGCAGAGGTAACCGCAGAACGAGCCGATGATCACAACCGCGAGATAGCCGCCGGTGCTCTTAATCGAAAGGTGACGTTCGGTGCTGAGTAAGGTCGGCAGCCAGGTGACAATGGCGTAATAGCCGCCCTGGGCGCCAATCGCGATCAGACTTCCGCGAAGGGTGATCGAACGCAGACGCGGTCCGAAGATCGCAAGCCAGGAGGCAGGTCGATCCATGGACCGATAGACGGTAGGCTCCGGCACAAATCGGCGGACCACAAATACGGCGAACCCGGGCAACAGGCCGACCATGAACAGGACGCGCCAGCCGTATTCGCGGGGCAGAAGCGACAAAGCGAGGGTTGAAAGCACCACCGCGGCCCCCCAGCCCACTGCCCAGGCGCTCTGAACAAGGCCGACGGCCTTGCCGCGGTGCCGGCCAGCGACCGCCTCGCCGATCAGGACCGAGCCTGCGGCCCACTCCCCGCCAAATCCCAGTCCTTGTAGACCGCGCGTGACCAGAAGTTCCTGATAGTTTTGAGTAAGTCCAGACAGGAAGGTAAAGACGGCGAACCAAACCACTGTGATTTGGAGGGTTCTAACCCTGCCGATCCGGTCGGCCATAAGCCCCGCGCCCCACCCGCCGAAGGCCGATAGAAGCAGCGTGACCGTAGCCAGAACGCCTGCCTCGCCCTTGGTTAGGCCCCAGAGCTGCATCAGAGTCGGAATGACCAGGGTGTAGATCTGAACATCTAGCGCATCGAGGGCGTAACCGCCAAAACAGGCCCAAAATGTCCGTCGTCCCGCTGCGCCCAGGTCGTCGAACCAGGTGTGCACCCCTGAGCTCCCTCGCTGTTAAAGCTTAGCCTTACAAGGACACCCGTCAATCCAGCGGGCTCCAAACGGTGACGCGCCGGGCGCGTCGCTTGAGCTTGCGGCGATCTGGAGCCGACCCGCGACGGTTAGGCCCCCATGGCAGGCGCAACGACGATCCTTTGACCTATTGGCCGCCAGCGGCCGTTGGGCCGGCCTTCGCATGCTCGGCCATGCGCGCCCCGCGCAGTATATCCGGCAGGGCATAATTGCCTTCGTGGCAGGCATACTCAAACAGGCGACTTTTCTGGAGGGTCAACGGCATCTCCGCTCGCCAGGGCTGGCTGTAATATGCCGGATCTTCAACTTCGAATTGATAGAGAATCTCGGTTGGAGAGACCCTCGTGAACCGTTCGGTGACCTTGCCCGAAGGAGAAAGAAAAAGCGGACCTGCGCGCCCCTGTTCCCGGTTCACCTGGGTGGTCTGCACCACCAAAACCCCCTTCTCCCACCAACCGACGCTGTCGCCCAGCCAAGGCTGGATCGCGGCTGGACGATGAGCGGCCTCTGCGGCGGCCTTGCTGGGAAACAGGGGGATAATCCTGGGCTCGTGAATCATCTCCACCACGATGACGACCGAGCGAGGCGTCTGAACGATCTGGTAGTTGGAGTTGTAGATATTGTTCAGCATGCCGGGGCCGCCAGAGCCCCGCGAGCCGATCAGGCAGCGGTCCCAAGGCTCGAGTTTCTCAGGATCCGTAGGCGTATCGGCCTCGGCCGCGAAGGTCCGAGCCTTGGCGACCAGGGCCCGGCCTGCTGCAGACAGGGGCAGTTGCCCGGACGGCGGATCAATGATCCAAGAGGTGCGCCACTCGCCCTTCACCTTCCCTAGGGTCTGGCCTGCATCGAGCCAGAACGCATTATAGCCGCCAACCCCTTCCGCGGCCGATTCCTGGCGCGGCGCTGCGGAAGGCGTGGCTTCTTCCGCCCGTCGCCGAAGCATAGGATTGGAACGCACGAGGGCCTCAGCCTCCGCGTCGCTGACGACGAGGGTCTTCAAGCCAGGCGGTCGGGTCAGATAGGTCAAAGAGGCATTGCTCCAAACCCCCTGCAGATCAGGGACGCCGTCCGGTGTAAGCGGCGCCGACCAGGGTTTCGGCGCGCCCATGGCGGGGGACGCCAGGAGCAGAGCGGATAAGATCAAACACCCCGCGCGCATCTCGTCGACCTCTAATCTGGGTGAATTGGGTGTTTGGCGGTTGTCGCCTCAGGGAGCAAGCGCCTTTATCCTCAGACAGCGCTTCTAGAGACCGGCGCCAGGAAACCAGGCGAGCGCCTCAGGAGCGCGCTAGGTCGAAAGATCCGCAAACAAAGACAAATAATAGGTGATCGCCGGCGCAATACTGGCGATCGGGGTTCGCTCATTCAGGCCGTGGCTGAAGTCATCGGACTCCTTGATGAATACCGGACTTGCGCCATAGCTTGGCACATGGTGATAGCGAAACCACATGCTGTCGCTGGCGCCGGAGGCCATACTGGGAAAAACCGGCACGCCGGGATAGGCGATCGCCATAGCCCTCTTCACGGCTGTTACGAAGTCAGGTCGCATCGGCGAGGCGTCGTTCGCGACCGAGCCTTCGGTGGCGTCCCTAAACCTAACGGCAGGCTCGTCCGCCACCGCCTGAAGTTCTGCCAAGATCTCCGCCGGCTTGTGGCCGGGGAAGATCCGGCAGTTGACATTGGCGACGGCGCGCTGGGGCAGCGCGTTCAACGCATGGCCGCCGCTAATCATCGTCGTTACACAAGTGGTGCCGATCTTGCCGACGGTGGCGGGATTGTCCCTAAGCACTTCGATCGCTCGCCGGTCGGTGGGGTCGGCGGCGAAGGCGCGCATCGCCGCGCCGATCTTGGGGTCCTTATACCTGGATGCCTGTACGAAGTAGGCCCGAGTAAGCTCGCTCAGCTCGGGTTTGAAAGGATGGTCGTGAATGCGCACAAGGGCCAGCGCGAGTTCATCTATGGCGTTGTCCTTTCGCGGCGCGGAAGAATGGCCGCCCGGGTTGCTCGTAGAAAGTTCGAAATCGGCATAGGTCTTTTCTGCGCCCTGCCAGGTGAAATACTCCGGCGCGCCTGTGGCTTCATTGAGCACCCCTCCGCCACCGTCGATATTCACCACCAGTTCGGCGTCCTGCAGGGCGTCGGCAATCCGCGCGCTCGTCTGCATCGACGTCTCCTCGTCGCCCGAAAATTCAATCACGATGGTTCGCCGGGGCCTGTAGCCTGAGCGTCTAAGCTCATTCAGCGCGGCGATTGCGAGGGTTCCGTCGAGCTTCATGTCCGTGGCGCCGCGGCCGAATAGATAGCCGTTCTCAACCACCGGCGTGAACGGGTCGCGTTTCCAATCCGCTCGCTTGGCCTCAACGACATCCATGTGACCGGAGATCACCAAGGGCTTTAAGGCTGGATCCTGACCCGGCCATCTGGCGATCAAATAGGCGGTGTCGCCGAGGGGCGTAATCGCAATATCCTGAGGCGCAAAGCCGCCTGAAATCAGAGCGGACCTATAGAGGGCCGCCACCTCCGGGGTCTGGTTGCCCGGCCCCTGAACCGAGCGCAGGGCGATGGCCTTTTTGGCGAGATCAAGGGCCTGCGCCTCCGCTGCAGGATGCGCAGGGCTTGAAGCCCCCACGCTCCTCGCCAACGCCGCCGCCAGGACCAAGAGTACCGCCATGCGCATGAGCCACCCTTCCCTATCCAATCAAGAGCCGATGCGGCGGGGGTCGCTGTCAGGCGCCCCTTGAGCAGAACCGTCGCCGAAAACCGCAAGTGTGGCGGTAAATCCGGCGCGAGACCTTAAGTCAATTTTGCGCCGCGGTTTAGGTTCAATCTCCCCCGGCTGAGGGTGTAGGTTTGAACACTGCGCGCGAACCTACGCCGAAGCCAAGGCGTTCAGGTTCAAGCCCCTTGCACGGGTCGGAGGACGCCATGGACGAGTTTTCCCACATCCTGAACTGGAAGCTCCTTTATGGATCGCATGATTTCCCCGGTCCGGACGGGGGGACCTGCATCAACGAAGCCGCCATCGTCGCGGCAGGGTTCGGCTATCAGCGCGTCGGTCATGCCCGTGAATTGCCGTCCTGCTTTTGCCCTGTGATCGGCGAATTCTCCGTCTGGCTTAATGACAGCATTATCGATTCAGAGCTGCGCATGCGCTTGCTCCTCCCCTTCGTCGCGAGACTGGCCGGTGCAAAGGGGACGGCCAGAGATGAGGCGGCCCGGATCGAGGCTCTACGCGCCCACTTAATCGCCATGACGCCGCAGACCCAGCGCCGCCGACGCTTTACCGACCGTCACCATGGCTACCTGCTGATCGGCGAGGTCTTGGGGCCCTGGACCGTGCGCCGCTATTCGCTGAAGACAGCGCGCAATGTGCGCGAGTTGATCCGCATCGCCGAGCATCTCAAACGCTCTATCCCGGTTCCTGAGCTGCCCGGTTTCTTCACCGCCCTGGTCCGCGCGCTCGACGCCATGCTGGTGATTGGGCCCCGCGCATCCGTTCCGGAAACTGAGCTTCTGATCGAACGCATGGAGGCGGCGAAGAAAGGCCGGTCTGCAGGGCGCGTCACGGTGAGCTGAGCAGCGCCAAGACGGCAGGCGGAAATGTCAGGATTGGTGGGAAGAATGTCCTGAGCACATATTCGCGCTAAGCTATGCTGCCGACCTCTTTCCTTGAGGCCGCCGATGAAACCCCTCGCCCTGCTTAGCGCCGGTCTGACCTTGGCCGCCCTCTTTGCTGCGTCCGCCGCCGTTACCGGCCTGACCGCCCATGCCGACGAGCCGCAAGCGGGCGAACCCCAGTACGACGCCTCCGGGCGGCTCGTTCTGGAGCGCGACTACCGCGACTGGGTGTTCCTAAGTTCCGGCATAGATATGAGTTACACCGACGGTCCGGCCCCGGCCGGCATGCATATGTTCGACAATGTCTTCGCCCCGCGCGCCGCCTACGCGGCGTTCAGACGCACCGGCGTGTGGCCCGACAAAACCGTGCTCATGCTCGAAAGCCGCACCGCTGCAACCAAGGGCTCGATCAACCGGCAGGGACAGTTTCAGACCGCCGAGGTCATGGGGCTGGAAGCGCACGTCAAAGATGAGAAGCGGTTCAAGGGTGGGTGGGGGTTCTTCAGCTTTGGCTCTGAGGGCGCGTCAGCCGCTCAGATCCCTTATGCCGCCAGTTGCTACGCCTGCCACCAGGCCCACGCCGCCGCCGATACGACCTTCGTCCAGTTCTATCCCACACTCCTGGCGGTTGCGACACGGTTGAAGACGCTGAACCCATCCTACCTGGCCGAGGTGAATCAGGGCGCAAAGTAACAAAGCCCAAAGGCGCGCTTTGAGACACCTTCAGCGCGCGCGCCCCGCTCCACCCAAGCCCCCGCGCGGCCAACATGACGGTTTCGCCGTCAGCATGCAGGGGCGGATAAAAGCGAACAATGACGCCCGCCCTGTCAAACCACCATATCGAACTGCTCGGCTATCCAATCGGCCTGATCCTCGCTGATCACCAGGGGGGGAGCGATGCGGATCGTATGGTCATGGGTCTCCTTGCAGAGAAGGCCGAGCTCGCGCAAAGCCTCACAGACTGGCCGCGCGCCTCCCGCATCGGCATGGAGTTCGACCGCGATCATAAGGCCGCGGCCGCGGACCTCCTTCACCCGTTCGCCGATCGTGTTCTGCAGATTGGCTTTCAGCCGTGCGCCGACACGCGCTGCATTGTCGATCAATCCCTCCTCAACCAGAACTTTGAGCGAGGCGCGCGCCACAGCGCAGGCCAAGGGATTGCCGCCAAAGGTTGAGCCATGCTCGCCAGGCTTCAAGACGCCGAGAACCGCCTTGTTGGAGAGAACGGCAGAGATCGGATAGAATCCGCCCCCCAGCGCCTTTCCGACAAGGGTAAGATCAGCCTCGATACCCTCGTGTTCCTCCGCCAGAAGCTTGCCGGTTCGACCGAGCCCGGTTTGGATCTCGTCAAGGATGAGGACGACATTGTGACGCGTGCAAAGTTCGCGCGCCTTACGCAGGTAGCCGTCCGGCGGGATAACGACGCCCGCCTCGCCTTGGATGGGCTCAACCAGGAAGGCGACCGTGTTGGG
>Ga0116231_10009141_pt1 | contig 16920 bp, 10 predicted proteins | sample S1TSphgellanicum_2_FD_89695 | JGI IMG/M metagenome (GOLD analysis project Ga0116231, IMG submission 89695) | Host-associated microbial communities from peat moss isolated from Minnesota, USA - S1T2_Fd - Sphagnum magellanicum MG | ecosystem: Host-associated > Plants > Peat moss > Unclassified...
CGTGCTGCCTCACATCATTTGTTGGGAAGGATTTCGACATCTAATTGTGTTGGTTAACATTTTTGGCCTAGGCTAATGACAGGACATGAACCATGAGTACATAAAACATCAAAGTTCTTTCAAAATTAAGAACAAAGAAAAGAAATTGCTGGTAAGCTCTTACTAGTGTTGGGTGATCGACTGGTTTGGCAGGCTACAACCATTCGTTTCAGTTAGTTAAAAAGGGACTCAAACTAGGTCTGACTTTTGAAACTAAAACCTTTTAGGAACTGGAACTGGGTTTACAGTTCTATGTATGGGTTAAATTGAAACTGAGGTTTTTGGGGAAAAAAAAATTTGGGGAAAAAAGATTAGAAGTAGGGGTTAACCAAAGGTTAATTGATAGTTAACAGACAGTTCCAATCCAGTACTTAGAACTGGATTAGAACGGGATCTGATTTTAAAACTTCAACTCAAGGTTTTTTTAATATTTTAAATATGTAGCACAATTGGCAAGGGTAAGTGTGAAGCCCAAGCCCATATGGCTATCTGCTGAAAATGAAGTGTAATGTATGTGGCTATGCTGCAATAGAAAAAGTAAAAATTTGGTGAAGAGTTTTGAGTTGGCAAAGGCAACTTCTGGCTCTTACTTACACATTTTAATCAACACAAGCATGCTCTAAGCTTATACATTTGTTCAAGTTTTAAGCTTTCAACATGAAAATCAGCTATGCAACTAGGCAACACGCAGTATTTGCAAGTAAGCAAAAATTTGAATGTAACCACTAATTTTAACTACCTTGGGGAGGGGGGGTGAGATTTGAACCCCAGTTGCAAGGACCCTGGCCACCGCAACATATTGTAACTATAGCAATCGATAAGTTAATATCATAGCGACAATCTGCAAAATATTACTTACCAAAAACATATATCAAAATACAAACCTAATATACATGTGATGGTAGATATTACGAGGAAAAAATTGCAACTTGTAAGGGCATAGCCAACTATGTTCAAAATACATTGAAAAACCTTCATATGCCACAAGAAATTGAAAAGCACTTGGAACCAACATGCACAAGTCAAAACACAAGAAACAATTACAAGAAACAAAAAGTAAATTGTAGTTACAACTTTCAACAAAATTTATGCATTCATTTTAATTCCAACCTTATAGTTGTCATTATAATCTACAATAGCCTTTTGGAAAGGGAAAATGTAATTAACAAAATAAATCTTGCACAAACATGTGGATAACAATGTTTAAATGTTTTACCAACCATTCTCAAAGTTTAAACTTCCTGAAGGTCGATGTGAAAAGGGTTTTTTTGTCTTCAACATTGCCAATGATTTGGACAATGGCTAGTTAAGCAAACTTCATGAACTTAGAAGGATGAATCAACATCAAATTGTTTGTGACAAGTTGATGTCAAAATTTTGTGATGAAATTTTCATCTCTAGGCTCTTCCATGGTTTTAGGAACTTGAGTTTTAATGATTAGCTTGAAAAACAATGTTTGCATATCCAAAATATCCCTTGAAAGAAGTTCAAAAACCTATGAACCATGTGTACCAAATTTTATTAATGTACATCAATGTTGTTTAATCAAGCTTAAATGAGCTGCAAAAGTGGATTCACAATTTGGTTGTAACCAACATTTTGGGTAATGACCCCAAGAACATTTATCAACTCATGGTTCCAAAACTTGTACTCCAAATCAATGACTAATAGATCACATGCAATAATGCATTAGGCCTTCACAATTAAGATAATTATTTCAATGTCCTCACAAATACGTAAATAATGGATGTCATCAAAGGATCAACATAATGAACCATGTGGGATTGTCCCATAATTCAAAAAGCCAAATATCCATCATTCAAATCCATTACCCAATCGTGTGTAATCCTACAAATGTATGCATCCACATCAATAAACTCTAAAAAGTTTGCAACCCATGAGGAGGTAGTTGAATCTCCACACGTTTTGTACATATTTTGACAATAACAATGTAATCACAAATAAAGTTATCTATGGCTTGTGCAAACTTCATCAAAGCATTAACAAACTCCAACATGGGCAAAATATATACATGCCAAGCCCAAGATTGTAACAATGTCATATAAATTTAGCAAATTGGCCTTGGCTAACTCTAGTAAATTACAATTAGTTTCCATTTTGATAATAAGATTCCTATGTTTATTCCCAACACACTTCAAAGGTTGAAACATGCTTATCCATCTTGTTTTCAAATTCTAAATAACCTTTGGTCCTTTAATTTTTACAATTGCGACAAGCTTGGCAAATTGAAGATGGTGTTTTGGGGAGCTAGAAAAACATCTGTAAAATGTTTGAAGGAGATTTTCCAATTTGGAAACCATAAGCATTGTGAACAAGCCTTGAATTGCAAGGTTGATTCTATGTGCCATGCAATGGATCCTAATGAGCTAAAATACTTGTTTAGTTTTCATTAAAATAGTAATACCATATGGACCCCTTGAGGCACCATCAATTTTTAGTCACATAAAACATTTTGAAATATGACTAAATTTCATTAAAACATTAAAAAAATAGTTTTGATATTAATCATAGTCCCACCTTCAAGTAATTACTCAACTATGAGCAACACATGCACATGTTTCCAATCTACCACCCCATAACAATGGATAGAGATCCCACTTTGGTTGTTGATTATAATTATTTCATTTATAGAAAATGAAAGAAAACTTGAAACCATAATTACTTTTTGAATGGTGTCATGAGCATAAGAATTATGAAGATGAACAATGAAAAGATAAACCTATGTCTAAATATAAACATGAAACATAAAAAAGAAAAGAAAACACAAAAGATTAAAGACAAGACCATGACGTGTGCAAAATAAAAGTGCAAACAAATATTTATTGTGATAAAATATGAAAACATAAACATAAAAGGAATAGAACAAAGGTTATGGATTAAGAATGTACCTAAAACTAATTATGAACAAATTGAAAGTAATTAAGGGTCCTACCTCTATTTGTACCCCTTTGGGGACTTGGCTCCAAAAAGCTTCCATGGAGGTTTCCATGTGCCCATCCACTTGGGAATTCTTTTTAAAAAGCTTCCTAATTACAAATGAACTATGCATAAACTAAGATTAATTTAAAAGTTAATAAAAATAAATTGTGAATGAATTTTTAAAAACTAGGAGTAAATTAAAAGTTAATCATAATTGAATTAAGAGTTTATTATGAGTCATGGTTGAACATCCATATGGAAAACTTCATGAACATCATGTGAAAGTGGTGCCCATGACAAATGGTAGTCAACACAAAATGTTGTGAGCATTTTATAATCTCCCAACTAGCATAATCACTCCAATTCTTGGATGGATGGTTAGGTGTTTTTAGGAAAGAAAATAAATATAACATTTATTCCTATTCCGTCATAGGCCTACCTTGAGAATGCAAATGAAACAAAAGTACAAAGTGAAGGAATTTTTTTTTCCTTCTACCACAATTTTTGCAACTACTTGTTACACCACATAATCCCTACCCTTTGACACATATAAGATATCATTGAAAACATGTTGATTTGTTTTTGAAAAAAGTACTCCCCATTGTCATCGCATTAAGAATTGTGGTAGTTACCTTTCTTTGGCCAATATGCTTCTACAAAGAGTTTAGTTTTGATACCAAAAGTTTATTGTGCCCTTTAATCTTCCTACATACTTTGCATTTCACTTTATGCACCCTCCCATTAGCACCCACTATGAATTTTACCCCAAGTAATGTTGTAACCTCTGCATTTTGGAAGCAATGATTCAAATCATACATTTTCTTTTATTTCGTTTATTTTCTAACTTAGATTCTACTTAGATTATATCAACAATGACATAATCAATATCATCTTTAGGACTTTGTTTGAACCAACACTAAGGGTGGGGACACGGGTTGCAATATAATCACAGAAAAAATATTTGTGCTTGAGATTTTTGGGCAAATTTAATGGTGACATGGTGAGGACAAGTGACAAACATGATGCATATAGATTCAAGAGTAAATATTATACAATCAACAATTAAAATCATGAATTACCAACAAACACAATCACTAACATCTTGTCATTGTTAATTGAGGAAATCACAACCTATTGTACTATAAACTTGAGATGCAAAAATTGAAAATTAATGATGATCACAAAGTGCACGAAATTAACACAAATAACAAAATGTGCAAAATCAACACAAGTCACAAAATGTTCAAATAGGAGGCCTTTTAAAATTTTGTGTGTTCACCTTATGCACAATGGTTAGAAACCATTAAAACTTGAACTATAGTAGTTGTGATTCCAAAGTTGAACATCCTAAAGGTTTGAAGCTAAGTTTCAATTCCATGTTCCAAATTCTAGAGCTTGTTTTTCAAAAGGGGTGGCACTACAGTGGGCCTTTAGAATCCAAAGACATTACAAAATTTCATACGCAACAAACCAAAAATTTTAAGACGTAAGTATCAAGGTCCAAATGGAATATCCAATCTAGATTTCAACTTGAAATATCATAATCAAGTATTGGTTCTAAAAAAAAAATGCCAATTCCCTTAATCAAGTTGTGATTAGTTGAAAATGGGACTACCACTAATATTAAAACAATTAGTCCCAAAATGTTATTGTAGGTTACAAGTTACACAATGTTTCAATTTTCAACAATAATTGACATCTAACTAGAAAACTTAATCACATTTTTGTTATGCAACAACTTACAAGAACTTTGAACTATAAAATGTATGTAATGAACTTAGAAGGTTGGAACATCATTTTTGGAATGGCGTTTTTTGTAGCTTGCTACTCAAAGTAATTCCCCCCTCAAGCATCTTAAACACAATCAACAAAACTTAATGGCAACAACTTGCCAAAGTACATAGAGAAAGGTGGTGAAGGGGGCATAGAGATTAGCAAAACTAATGGATCCAACAAATGCAATGATGGAGATTGGCCAAAGTGGCAAACCCTAAACCCTAAGGTGAAACAATTTAACATATCCAATTTGGATATATAAACCATGTGATGGCAACATGTGTGGGCTTTTGACAACCTTTTATGTGAAACCCTAACTATTAAACTCGTAATTGGGCAAATTACATAAAAAATCCCATTTGTTTTCAAGCTTACTTGTAGGAGTTTAAATGTTTAGGGTATGGAATTGGTTAAATTTTACTAATAAAAAATATATTGCTCAAACTAAAAGTAATACCATAATTTATTTTTGAATAAAAAACTTGAAATTATTCTTAATTTCATTTATGTGTGGAACTAAAACTGAAACCATTATAATCTAGTTTTTAGAATTGAATTTGAAGTTTTTTCATAAAAGTCAAAAACCACCCAATACTAGTTTTTACACATTCTAATTATAATTGATTTAATAACTACCCATCACTTTTATTTTACCCATTTGCTAATATTATTCAATCACTTAGACATTTACACATGGGATATTGTGGTCAATGACGTGTATTGCAACACTTAAAAATGGAACCAATAGTGTATTTTGAGGGTTTTTTTTTTTTGGAACTGAAAGTTTAGTTTTCATTTTGCACTTTAATGCGACTAGCACTTTTAGCAAATGTGTTTTGCATGATGAATTCACAAATCAACCTTTCACACAAATATATGAACACTTCATTTTTTTGGGGGCGAATTTTTGCATTTTTTAATTTAAAAATCTGATTTTGTCACATACATAAGATTTTTGTGAAATAACGGTTTGAATTTGATAGGTTTTTAAAAATATTCAAATATTCAAATGTTTGCACCATGTTCCAATAAGAAGCCCAAATATAAAAGGATTCCTAAATTTTTTTACCTTCACAAATCATTCCCTATGGTTTCAAACTTCATTGAATATCTTATTTATCCTTAATTCTTACTACCGCAAATCCTAACTTTGTTTAATAAAACGACAACACCAAAATAATGGCCATTTGTGAAGACCAAAAAATGAAAACAATCCTTTGGTTTTCATTTTTTTTTTTTGTTTTTCCTATGAGATGCAATTGTTTTCATTTTCATTTTATGGTTTAAAAGAAACGTTGGATTGACCTGTAACAGATAAACCTTTTGCAAATATCATTGATATTTTAATGACCTTGTCGTCATCATTATAATTTGCAATAGCAATTTGGAAAAGGAAAGTGTACTTAACAAAAAAATCTTGACCAAACATGTGGATAACAATGTTTAGATGTTCTACCAGTAGAGTTTAAAGCAAAAATTTCATGAAGGTCAATGTGTAAAAGGTTCTTTCATCTTAATTGGTAGAAAATATTATTTGCATATATTCAAAATATCTTGTGAAATTTCTTTAGAAATCCATGAGCCAAGTGTATTCAATTTTTTCAATGTGGAGTAATGTCATTTGATCAAGCACAAATGAACAACAAAAGTGGATTCACAATTTGGTTATAACCAATATTGTGGGTAAATGACCCCAAAAATGTTCATAAGTTCATGGTCCAAAAACCTGCACTCCAAATCCATGACTAATAAATCACATGCAATAGTGCATTGAGCCTTTGCAATTAATATAACCATTTCAAAGCCTTCACAAGTAACTAAAGATTGGATGCCATCAAAGGATCAACAAAATGAACCACTGGGATTATCCCATAATTTGAAAAGGCAAGTGATGTATGTTGTCATTGAAGTCAATTACCCAATATTTTACCCAATCTTGCTTAATTTTACAAGATGTGTTTGTAGCCACATCAATAAACTTTAAAAAGTTTGCAACCTAGAAGGAAATGTTTGAATATCCACACATTTTGTACATATTTTCATGACAACAATGTAATCACATTTATAACTTATGCAAACTTCATCAAAGCATAAGCAAATTCCAACATGGGCAAATTACATGACAAGCCCAAGATTGGAACAATGTCACATAAATTTAGCAAATTGGTTTTGGTCGATTCCACTAAACTATAATTAGTTACCATTTTAACAATGAAAGTCTTATCTCTTTCCCATCACACTTCATGAAGGGTTGAAACATGTTTATCCATCTCGTTTTCACATTCTGATTTACCTTTGGTCCTTTAGTTTCTATAATTTCAACAAGTTAAGTGAATTCAAGATGTTATTTGGGGGAGTTACAAAAATACCCATAAAGTGCTTAAAGGAGATCCTCCAATTTGGAAACCATAAGCATTATGGACAAGTTGTGAATCATAAAGTTGGTTATGTGTGCCATGCAATGGATCCTAATGAACTAAAACACTTGTTTTGTTCTCATTGAAATAGTAATTCCATATTTAACCCTTTGGAATGTTGAGGCACAATCAATTCCTAAACACAAAAAGTTTTGAAATTTAACTTTCACACAAACCATTAAACTAAGTTGTTCAAATAGAAAAAATATCAATTTCAATATTAGTGGTAGTCCCACCTTCAACCAATTGATCAATTGTGAACAATATATGCACACGTTTCCAAACTACCACCCATAACAATGAATGGAGATCCAACTTTGGTTGTTTATTATAGTTATTATATGGAAAGTGAAAGAAAATTTGAAACCATAATTAGTGGTGTCACGAACACAAGAATTATGAAATGAACATTGAAAAGACATATGTAAGTTTAATTCTAAACATGAAACATAAAAACACAAAAGACCAAATACAATAACACAAAGTGTGCAAAACAAGAGTGCACTTTTTTTTTGTTATTATGATAAAACATGAAAACATAAACACAAAATGAACATAACAAAATTATGGAATAAGATTATATGTTGAACTTGTGTTGAACATACTAAAGGTAATGGGAAATCTTACTTTTATTTATATCCCTTTGGGGATTTACTTCAACGAGCTTCCATGGAGGTTTCCATGTGTTCATTGATTAAGGAAACTTTTTAAAATGCTTTATAATTACAAGTGAATTATGAATAAACTAGGATTTAATTAAAAATGTATTAAAAGATAATTATGAGTCAACTAAAAGTTAACCAATAATGGACTAAAAAATTTGGGAGAAAATTAAGAATTAACTAAAAATGAATTGAGAGTTAAATATGAATCATGGTTGAACATCCATATCAATGAATTCCATTCATCATGTGAAAATGGTGTTTGTGACATGTGATAATCGACACCACATGATGCAAACATTTAATAATTTCCTAACCAACACAATCATTGTAGTGCTTGGATGGATGGTTACTTGTTTTTAAGAAAGTAAACAAAGATTACATTTATTCATACTCCACCATGGGCCTACCTTAAAAAAATTGTCACAACCCTAACCTTGGGCTTGCAAGGTTGCGAGCCAAGAGGGAATCCCAGGGTTCACATTTCATGCTCCTAGGAGTGCAAAACCTTCACACTCCTAAGTGAACTCCCATTTTTGGAGTTGGAGTCCCAATCGATTCCCGAATTTTCAGAAGGCAAATGCAGGGGTCAAAACCCATTGGATTGAAAAGTTCTTTATATCATTGGAAAGCTATTGAAACTTAGATGTTTAAAATGGGCTCACATGACCCATTTGGACATTTGAAACACAAATAGGGCCAAAAGAAAGGTCAGGAGTCAAATTGCCAATTTGATTCCCGATCACTAAAAATCAAGAATCAACATTATTTACTTGCGTGCGAGTGGCATGTGACATATCATTGAAAAGTTCTCAACAAGGGATAAAACTTTTCTTTAGACCTCATCTCAATCAGAGGTCTATACACAAAGTTATGGGGCCCCAAAGTCACAAGAGTCCCAACTTTGGGAATTTCGAGATTCCCATTTAGGAGTCTCGAGACAAAATGTCATTTAGATGTGGGCCTCGTGGAAAGGCACATAGTATACTATAAGGGGGAAAGTGGTGGCTTCCCCAAAGTCCGAGCTGTGGTGAGTCTTATGAGTCCAAGTTTGCTTGTAGCTCGTCTAAGCACAAAAAATGCTCCAACTATGCACTAACCAACTTGTTGTTTGGTTTTGTGTAGGTCTGTGTGGGTGATTAGTTGCTTGTCATTCTTCCTAATCCCATCCCAGAGCTCCAGCACGCCCCTCTACCCCCAAAGTATTGCGAGCCAGGGAACGTGCCCCAACTCCTTGCTCTTTCGTTATTTTCACTTCAGACTCACATTTAAATCTATCAAGGAGCTTGTAGGTGCGTCATTTAATGCAAACATTGTTCTTTTGTACTACATGGTTTGGAACTATTAATATTTGGAACTTGAAAATTTTCAAGTAAATAAAGGTTGATATCTTTAGAGGTTTCATGGGTTTTGTAAAAGAAAAATGTGTTGACAAAGGATGATGGTAAACTATGATTACTTGTTACTATTTTCATTTGACTTTCAACCTAAGAATATTGTGTGAAATGTGCAAGAGCCTAAAAACATCATATTCCTTACCAAATCAATATGCAAAGTTGCAAATGCTTCACAACAGACCCCCCTTGTTATTTAAGGGTAAGCAAGTGGGTTTTAGTATTAATTGTTTAGTTCTGAAAAAATTTAATCTTATAAGTAACTCTTCAACCACAATAAATTTTTATGCAAAATTTTAAATGTATGATTTAGCACTAACATGCCCTACTATGTATATACCAAAGCGTAGGTGAATCCCCAAGTTTTCATGATTATTATACTACAATTGACCTAGCTACAATGGGCACACACAAGGTAAACAATCAAGTAATGAGCTCAGAAAAGGCAAAGATGAATGTTTTGGAAGTTGAAAATACCAAAACACTTTCAAAAACACAAACATGCATCTCCCAACAAAATGACCACATTAGGGGTGAATTACATTGGGACATTTGTGTCACTTTTGTAATCTAATCATCCATTTGTAGGTTAAATTGGAATGACATTTGATAGTCATGCACTTGGTTTTCAAATGTTTTTTTCTATTTGATGATTCCATGGTATTTTACAAGCTAGCTTGAATGCCTTGTCAATAGTGTTGTAAGGCAACAAAGTTTTGAACACATCATTCATTTATCTCCCAACAGTAATGTTGATTGCATTTATTCATACTCCACCATGGGCCTACCTTAAAAAAACAAATGAAAGATGAATGCAAAATGAATAAATTTTTTTTACCACAAATTTTGTAGTTATATGTTGCATCACATAATCCTTACCCCTTAACACATATAAGCATTCATTTAACACATGTTGATTTCTTTTCAAAAAATAGTATTCCTCCATTGTTACCACATTCCCCGAATTATAGTGGTGGCCATTTTTTGGCTAACATGTTTTGATAAGAAGTCTAATTTTGATACTAAAAGTTTATTGGGCATTTCAATCTTGGTACAAATTTTGAATTTCACCTTATGCACCTTCCCATCAAGACCCACCACTGATTATGCCCAAGGTAAACTTTGTAGCCCATGCATTTGGAAGCAATGATTAATTTCATATGTTTCTTCATTTCTTGTTGTTATCTAATTTAACTTTTATTTGGATTGGGTCAACAATGACATGATCAACATCAACTTTAGGACTTTGGTTGGAGTCACCATTGAAGGTAAGGACATGCAACCCATATAATCAAAGAAAAAATATTTGTGCTTGAAAAATTTCAACAAATTTAATGTCAACATGGTGAAACAAGAGACAAACCATATGCATTTAAATTCAAGAGTACAAATTATGCAACCAACAAATAAGATCATGAACTACCAATAACCTTTATCACTAACATCTTGCCATTATTAGTGAAGGAAAATTGCGATCTATTGTACTATAAACTTGAGATGCACAAATTGAAAATCAATGATGATCACAAAATGCATGAAATCAATGTGAATAACAAAATGTGCCGAAACAACGTGTCATGAAATGTTCAAATAGGAATCATTTAAAAGTTTTTTTGTGTTTACCTTACTCATACAATAATTCTAGACCATTAAAATTGCCACCATACTAATTGTGATTCAAAAGTGGAACATCCTAGAAGTTCAAACCTAGGTTTCAATTCCAAACTTTAAATCTTGGTTTTCAAAATGGGTGGCATTGTCATAGGCCTCCAAAATCCAAAGGCATTGCAAATTTTCATACACAACAAACCCAAATCTAAAGATGTTGCAAGTATTGAGGCCCAAATAAAGTATTAGATCTAAACTTCAATTTGAAATATCATAATCAAGCTTTAATTTTCCAAAAAAAATTTGATTCCCTTAATCAAGTGGTGATTGGTTGAAGGTGGGATTGTCATTAATATCAAAACAATTGGTCCAAAAATCTTGTTGTAACTTACAAGTTGCACAATGTTTCAATGCTCAATGGTAATCAAGATTCAACCATAAAATTGAATCACATGTTTGTTATGCAACAACTTACAAATACTTAGGACTAAAAAAGTTAAGGAACCTAGAAGGTTGGAACAACATTTTTGCAATGGCATTTATTGTAGTTCACTATTCATAATAATTCCCCTTTCAAGCATCATAATTGAAGCAACAAAACTTAATGGCAACGCCTTGCCAAAGTAAATAAAGAAAGGGAGTGAAGAGGGCACAAAGATTAACAAAATTGATAGGAACCCCTTTTAATCAATGTTCAAGATTTGGCAAATGCAATAATGGAGATTAACCAAAGAGGTAGACCGTAAACCCTACGAAGGAGAAATCTAACATATCCAATTTGGATATAGGAGCCATGTGATGGAAACATGTGCGAACTTTTGATAACCTTCTATATGAAACCTTAACTATTAAACTCATAATTAGGTAAAATACATTTTAAAATCCCATTTGTTTTTAAGAACGTATAGGAGCTCAAGTTTTAGGGTATGAAATTGGCTAAAATTTGCTTGTAAAAAAAATGTTGTTCAAACCAAAAGTAGAACCTTCTTTTTAATTTTTTTAAAAATAACATATTCAAAATTGGATTCTTTTTTTCATTTACGTGTCAAACTAGAATTGGAACCATTATAATCTATTTTTAAAAATTGGATTTAAAGGTTCTTCATAAAAGTAGAAAACCAACCAACATTGGTTTTTATAGATTTTAGTTCTAAAAGAACTAAATTTGATAATCACTTGTCACTTGTATTTTACCCATTTGTTAACTAACATTATTTGTTCATTTTGATGTTTCAATGATTAACAATTAATATCACAAACTACCAACAACCATAATCATTAACATCTTGCCAATGTTAACAAGGAAAAATCACAACCTACTATATTATAGGCTTGAGATGCACAAATTGAAAATGAATGATGATCACAAAATGCAAGAAATAACATGAATAATGTGAATAACGAAATGTGCCAAAACAACACTAGTCATGAAATGCTCAAGTATGAGGCCTTTTTAAGTTTTGGTTGTTTACCTTACGCACAATCATTATAGACCATTAAAACACTAATTGTAGCAATTGTGACTCCAAAGTGGAGCATCTTAAAAGTTCAAATTTAGGTTTCAATTCCATGTTCCAAACTCTACATTTCATTTTTTGAAATGGGTGGCACTTCAATGGGTCTCCAAAATCCAAAAACATTGCAAATTTTCATATGCAACAAACCCAAATTTAAAGACGTTGCAAGCATTAAGGTCCGAATGTTGTTACATTGTGTTGTTTTTTAGGGGTGTCCATGTTTGAACTTCAACCATGGTAATATTGCAGCATATTTTTCCAAAATTTTTGCATAATATGTTACAGTCATATTTTTACACGTAAATGCAAAAAAGTAGAGTCAAAATCTTTTTGATCATTATTAAACCATCATGGTGCAAAATATTGAGTTTATAGTATGTTGTATACAAAGTTTGAAAAACTTTAGTGTAATAAAAATAGGTAAAAATGTTTTTGACCTTGATTAGTGGAATTGTGTTAAAAAAAAATTTACATTAAGAATTTAATATATTATTATTTTTACCTTGGAAGTTGAAAGTGCATAAATAAAGTTTAAATGACCGTTAACTAAGAAAAATAAAAAATCCAATATTTCATACTTGAAACTTATTTTGTTTTTTTGGACAACTTGAAAAGTTAAAAAAAAATATTTGCATTTTTAAAAAAATACTTAAATCTACTTTAAACATGTGATTATTCAATATCATTGACATAAATTCAAAAAAATGTTCATATTGATCATTGAAATAAATAATATTTTAAAATTCAATATGTTAACATTTAATTTTTGGGTACTTTACACTTTTCTTGACAAGGATAAATAAATGTACACTTGATTGTGCTTTCATTTGTTATGTTAAAAACCCATTTTTTCCAAGCTTACAAATAGGAGCTCATGTTTTAGGGTAGGGAATTGGCTAAAATTTGTTAGCAAATGAAACGTATTTAAACCAAAAGTAATGAAACCATAATTTTTTTTTGAAAAATAGCCTCAAAATTGAATCATTGATTTTATGTATGTGTGGAATTAAAATTGGAACCATTTTAATCTATTTTTAAAAATTGGATTCAAAGCTTCTTCATAAAAGTAAAAAACCAACCAACATTGGTTCTTACACCTAAAAAGAATTAGATATGATAACCACCCATCACTTGTATTTTACCCATTTGCTAAGCAACATTATTCAATCATCTAAATGTTTGCCCATGGGATATTGTGGTCAATGACATATATCAAAACACTTTGGAATGGAACCGACAATGTGTTTTGATGGTGTCTTTTTATTGGAAGTGAAAATGTAATTTTCATTTTGCATTTTAATGTGATTAACATTTGTAACAAATGTGGTTTACATGATGAGTTGATACAAATTTAACCTTTCACACAAAGACATGCTTTTCATTTTTTGGGTGCAATTATTTGCATTTCTCCATATAAAATTTAATTTTGTTACATACATAGGTTTTTTGTGAAAAAATAACCCTAATTTGATCAATTTTCAAAAAAATTCAAATCGTTAGATTTTTACAACATGTTTTAACAAGAAGTCCAAATATAAAAAGATTATTAAATTATTTTACCTTCATAAATCATTCACTATGGTTTCAAACTTCATCATTTTTATCAATCCTTATTTCTTGCTTCCACAAATCCTAACTTTGTTTAGTAAAAGGTCAACACCAAAATAATGTAAAGCTCAGAAAAAAAATTAAAATTGTATCTCTTTATAATTAGGCTTTGATGCATTTAGGTAGTTATGCATTAAAATATTTGTCTTCACACAAGTTATTTTGAAGTTTATTGAAAACATTTTTACATTGATGGTAATGGATTGGGTATTGTTTGGGAGAATTTTTACACTTGTTCAAAAGGTTTTAAAAAGTGTAGATTTACTGTTTTATGAAATAGTGGTAGTAGTTACAAAGGAAGGTAATGTTTTGGTATTTTGTTAAAAACAAAATGTGGAGAACAAGCATGATGGTTGTTTTGTTATCTAGTGTGTGAGGGAAAAGTTTGGTTTTTTGTTGGGTTTTTGTTGAGGTGTTGTTGGCAGTGTGAAGTTTTGCGGTTGTTAGTGGAGTTTGGAATTGCAAAAGAATTGGTGGTGGAGTGTGAGGATTCAAATTGCACTACAACTAGGTTTGATTTTCATGGTATTTTTGCTTTTCATAGGGGAGATGCAATTGTTTTGATTTGCATTTTTAGGCCTCAAGGGTTTTTTTGTGTGTTAAGATATGAATGTTGTGCTCAATAAGTTATGTTCAAGCTTTATGAAGGCAAAATTTCACTAATTTTGGGAACACAAATAGGAACATTTTGGTTGAAGATTTGCAAGGGTTTTTTGCATCAACACGAGAAAATGATGTACATGTTCATGAGTTACACATATGACATTTGCACAAGATAAAAACATGAGTGCAAGTTGAATTTTCAAACATAGAATTTGACACTCTATTTTTAAAAATTGAATTAGAAAAAAAAGATTATTTTTCAATTTATAAATATTTTGTTTTGCAAGATCAATTACATGGAGTTGTTTACATATGCATTTTTATATAGATTTTGAGTTTTTGTTATCTTAATTCTAGAATTTTGAAGTTGATTTTTAGGGTTTAATTATCAAAAGTTTTTTTATATTCAAAATTGCAAGGTTTTATTTTGATTTGAAGGATTCATTCGTGCTTGAACATTTTTGTTTTGTGATTATGTAAGTATTTTGTTTCTATTTTGTACTTTGGATTTTAACATTTGAGGTTGGGCATGTTTTGTTTTACATACAATTTGAAATTTTGAGATTGATTTTCAAGGTTGAATTGGAACAATCTAATCATATCTTTAAATGTATTAATTTTTTGTTTGGGTTTCACATGAATTACATGGAATTGTTTGCATATTTATTTGGTACATGTATTGTAATATTAAAATTACAAGGTTTTTGGGTTCCAGTAACTTGTTGGAACTCAAAAATATAAGATTTGACTGTTTGGTTTTCATTTGAGAATTTTCATCATTTTATTTTCAAGATTGAAACATTTTTGGTATTTGATTCAACTAATGTGGTTTTGTTTCTTTTGTATTTATTGTTTTGAGTGATTGTATGGACACAACAACACATGAATCATGATATGTTTGGCAATGTGTACCATATTAAACCAACAACATGTAGTTTAATTTTTATATAGATCATGGACAATTTAGTTTTTTATACAAAATTTTGACTTGGTGTTCAAATAGTTTGAATTTGTTGGGTTTTTTATAACAAGGTTGAAACATTATACTTTTATATGTGTTTTTGTTTGAAACATTTAGTTGAACTGGGATGCTTTTATTTGGATTGTTTTGAATTGTGAATTTTCATGTCATATTTCCATGTCATATGTTAGATTCTTCTAATATTTTCATAACTAGAGATTTTTAATGTAGAATCCTAGTCTTGGAACTTTGTTTTACAATTCAATTCAATATTTTTAATATTCACAAGTATTATTTGGTTTAACCCATTTCCATAGATTATTTATTTATTTTGCCTTTGTGATCAAATTAAAAGGGAATATCTTTTTAATATTTTGACTTGGTTATTTTGTTTTGAATAGATTTTACACTACAAATTTTGTCTTAAGACTAGTTCTGGAAACAAATGATTAATTTCTATGTAGTTTAGTCAAATATATTATAAAATGATATAATATTCAAGGCAAATCATAATTTGTTGTAGACACATGGATATAGATATTGAAATTTCAAATCTTGGTTTGGAACACATTAATAAAATTTATTACATCAAGGGTGATTGTTTGTTTGATGTAATAGCTCATTTATTAAAATATTTGAAAAATTAATTTTTTTTGAAAAAATAACATGTTATATTTACAACTCTTCTTCGAAAATATTGATGTCATTATTGTTAAAAAGTTTCCAATCTTAGTGTTGAGGAATCGAAATTTTACATTATGAAGAACTTTGCATTCACTAAACCTAACCCTAAAACAAGTTTGTTGCAAGAACCAAAATCTTGTTGTAGATATTTGTACACATGTTATATATTTCTAGGCAAGCCTATATAAGGTAATAAGCATGTTGTACTTTTCAGCCAATTGAACATTCAGAATTGATTATTAAACCATCAATGATTTCTTTTCAATTTTATGATGCTACATCATTGGCTAGCATTCAAAGAGGGTTTTAACATCAAATGTCAACATGTTTGCATAACCTTTTTAAAAAATTAAAAAATTGCTACTTATCTCAAATCAAAATCCAAATGTGGCGAAAATTGAAAAGCATATTTGTATAATAGCTAATATTGGGTAATGTGTAAGGTAGGTGAAACATAATTAAATTTTAGACAAGATCCAGATTGGAAGTCCTTTTAAGGACCAAAGACTAAACCAAAATACAAACTACGTGGATTGGAAGACTTTAGATCGTCAAATTTTTTTAATAACTTTTGGAAATGGAAACTAAACAACATTAATCAGGATCATATACTATGGAATGGGCCTGATAGGACCTGTAACACCTAGGAATGTGACGAGAAACCTAAGGAGTTCTTCTAGGACCTATTTCAAAGCATAAATGGTTTCCCCA
>Ga0116231_10009142_pt1 | contig 16918 bp, 12 predicted proteins | sample S1TSphgellanicum_2_FD_89695 | JGI IMG/M metagenome (GOLD analysis project Ga0116231, IMG submission 89695) | Host-associated microbial communities from peat moss isolated from Minnesota, USA - S1T2_Fd - Sphagnum magellanicum MG | ecosystem: Host-associated > Plants > Peat moss > Unclassified...
ATGAAAGGTATTTACATTCAAAGAAATGTAAAAAGAACACATAGCTTGCGTTGATGCATGTTCTAGTCTCCACATATAGTCTAATATCTATGTATATATGTGACATCCCTACCATGATTTGGACATGTATAATTCCTTGAGACATGCACAAGAATTGTGGCATATCCAAAAAAACAACAATTATTTACAAGGAATTCCTAGCACAACACAAATATAGGTGTTTTCAACTATTACATCCCAAGAAGCTTCACATGTCAACAACTAGCGTGATCTTCTTTCATAGGCTTAGTCAAGCAAGCATACATTGTTTTCAACATACAAATGTCAAGTAAACTTGAAACATGTTCATAATTTTGAAGAAAAACACCATTTAATTTGTGTAATGTGGGGACTTGATTTTGTGCTCTTAACAAAAAATCTTAAATATTTTTTTATAATGAGTTGTGCAAGAATATATATGCTTGTAAACTACATAATGACAATAGGTCATCACTTCTCTATAAATGAGAAGATGCTTAAACAAGTTTACAAAAGACAAAATTTTCCCTCCAATTTGTAAAGCGTTTTAATATGTCATTACAAAAAGAAGTTGAAAATGAAATTGTCTTCTTACCTTCAATTGTCTTTTGATTTAGAAGAATCATGCTTCTAGGAAATGACCCATAATTTGTTAGAGAAGACATTTTGATCCAAATTAACATGCTTCAGTTGATCATTTAACATCTTTAGGTTTGTTTTAAAACCTTTCATTCTTCCTTTTTTTTATCATGTCTTTTCACCCCTCGCCACAAGGGTAGAAGGCAACTTCTTAATGTTTTGGTGAATACCACTTAGTTGAAAAAAATTGAAATAGAGCCAAAAGAAATAAATAAGAGCCAAAGAAAAGCTAAAGGACAAAAAGGAAAGAAAATTAAAATAACAACATGCATGAATTCCCAAAAAGAAGAATGGAAAAAACCTAGGATTCTAAAAATGAAAAGTGAAGCAAGAAATTGGATATGCATATCAAGTTATGGGATGCACATGTATGATGCAAAAGACTATAAAACCCTTTTCAACAACCTATGAACAAAAACAAACAAACTGGTTGCCATATAATGAATTGTTGGCAAAATATGGCCAAAAAATGCATTTTTCCTTAGCTTTCAAAAAAATTCCTAGAGTGTTGCAAAACCCTTTTTGGATTGAAATTATGTGAAATCTTTGCACCCAAAAAGAAAGAACACTACACCTATGTGATCCAAACTTTGTTGCAAACCTTTCATAATTGTTCATTTGTCTATCATTCGAGTTTTGTCAAAAGTTGGTTCAAATTCCAAATCTCTTTAACATTCTACATGCAGTATTTGTAATCATCCCATGTAAACAAATCCCAGCTTTTGTTATGTTTCTCACAACTTTTCATCTTCTTGTGAAACAGTCTTCATGTCCACTCTCACAAAACATTTATGACCTTAACTTCCACCCAGGAATCCCACCCTCCAAGAGACCATACCAGCCCTGGGCTGGGCAGTTCTTTGACTTTGTTGTAACCTTAGGTTCTTCCAGGTGTTTTTTAATTTTAATTTTTTAAAATTATTATTATTAATAAAAAATTGGGGGGAGGGGGGTGGTAAATTCAATGAACCAATGGGGTTTGTGGAAAAGCCAGCAAAGAACCGGTGGTTCAGGGTAGGTTCAGTAGTAGGTTAAGGGATTTTGGCCCCTATGCAATAGGTCTATTTTTATATGAGGCTTTTTGAAAGATGATATCTTGGCTTGTGTTGAAACTTGAGATTATTAGTTATATCTAGTTATAATATCTTGAAGGACTTTGGTTTCTTTTAGAGGATTTTTTTTTGATGTGTGACACACCCTCCTTGTTATGCTAAACATTGAAAATAATGATCTCTTTTTTACCATTTCCATTTTGGTTCTTTAAAATTCTCACAAACCTTTCAAACCCCACTTACACATTTAGCTGCTAGTTTGCTCAAGATAACTAAGACAAAATAATTCAAACCATCAAATCCAGCAATTTCATTGGCAATAACATTTTTTTTTTGCACACTTACACCCAAGGCCTATTCAACACCCTCTATATAATAATAATAATAATACCATAACCCTTGTGTGTATAATATGTATACAGATAGGGTTTAGGGTTTAGGGTTTTTTAGGGTTAAACAAAACAAGAACCACCCAACACTGGTCCATTCCATACTTCAGGCTTTCAATTTTAGGGCAGCAGTTCTGTACATCCCAACATAAATCTTGGGTTCACTGCAATAGTAATGAAGAGGTTCTCATGCTAAAAAACTATGTTTGGATACTAAGAATCGAAAAGGCTGGGTGTGCAACCCACAAGCACAACAAACCACATTTCCATTCTGAATTTCTGGTTGGTTTTAGGTCGGTTATGGAGTTCAACTGATGGGATTCGGTCATTAATTAGCTTTCTTAATTCTGGCAAAGCCCGACTTCATCTTGCTGATGAAGTTTGGTTTGGTTGGGTAGGTCCAATTTCACTTACTTTTGGGCATCTGTCACAAGCAAGTTAGACTACTTTGCTGAAGTTTGGGTTTGGTCAAGTAGGTCCAATTTCACTTATGGGCTTCTGTCACAAACAAGTTCGTTAGCTATGGCGACAACTGCATGCATCAGTAGTAGTAGTGGTAGGAGGAGGTAGGTACACACACACACACACACACATACACAACAATTTCAGCAAGAAATCTGAAAACTCTTTCCAATGTCAGTTCAAAATTCAAACAATTGCACTTCAGCATTCTTTGTTTTTTTTGGCCCCCCTCCTGCTCACTCTCTTTCAGGTGCCCATAGCCTGGAGGTAGGTCTGGTCGCCATGTGCATTATTATTCTAAGTAATGAATGACAAATTTTGCCCAGGAAATTGTCATATAATCCAGACAAAGTCCAGTAAACAAATACTACTACATAGTAGATATACTATTACTATGGTCCTCCTGTGCAGGATTTTTAATTTTAATTTTTTCAATTTTGTGATGTAGTCAGTCACATTGGCAATCAATCATTCACAAGAGGAAATAGCCAAATTGGGTTATAAGTTCAGAGGAAAGTAGAAAATTTTAAGAATCCTATTAAGTATTATAGTTCACCAGCGCCCACCAGCGCACCATCCACTCATGGTGCCTATCTTTCGTACTTATGAACAGCATGCTTTGGATGCTCTTGCATTGTGATGTATGTAAAGCTGCAAAGAAAATTACTTCAGCTTAAAACTCAACATCAGTGACTAACTTAATTGAATTTAGGAGCTGATGATTCAAGATTTGGGTTTGTTGAACTTTGGATCCTACTTTAGGTCATGGGTGTAAGGATTTCTGCAAATAAACTTATGGAAGATGCGGAGTAAAAAGAAGAAACAGGCAGCCACAAAACAGTATTCAGTCTGAAGATCTAGAATACAAAATTCGACAAACAAGATGCTTGCTTGATGATAATAATAATATTTTGTCATTTACTTTTTACAGTAAAAATAATTATATTATTTTTACAATTAAGAACTATACTGAGTAATGAAGCTAGTGAGTGTGCTTGGAGGGTTTGTTTCAGATTTTTGGCATGGCAGGTAAGTAATTTTCAAACAATTTCTAAACCCTAAAAACAAAATCTTGTTAGCAATGACCCCCCAAAAAAAAAAAAACACTGGGTCTGTGGAAAGACTATACCAGTCAACATGATGATCTCTGCCAGCAACATGCCCCTCTTACACACAAAAAACAGACATGTACAAACAGTCTAGAATTTTGGACTAGTCTAGAATCAAAGGCACCCAATTTTCATTTTTTTTGTTGCTGTGAGATCACATCAGTAAAACTTACAATTAAATTCAAGTTTCCATGTGGATACCAGTTGGCTGAAATAGTTCAAGAGATGTCTAAAAATTTTCAAAATCGTACCGAAGCAACCGTATTTGAAAATCATATCAAAGCAACATTTGAAAATCATATCTCTAGAGTGAAGTTTTCCAAATCAAAGCCAAAAAAGTTTACCAAATTATGATTTTCCAGAAGAAGTCTTCTTCAACTCATGCCCAAAAAGTTTTCGCATCACTTCAAGGAGGGTTTTTCAAAGCATGCCAGAAATATTTCAGATCATGTCAAGAAGGTGGTTTTTGTGTTTGTTTGTTTTTGGTTTTTTTTTTGTTTGTGTTTTTTTGTTGGCCCCAAAAAAATTATGCCAGAAAGATTTTTCAGATCATGTCACTTGAAGGGTTTTTTTCAAATGATGCCAGAAAGGTTTTTCAGATCATGTCAAGAAGGGTTTTTCAAATGATCCCAGCAAGATTTTTCAGATCATGTCAAGAAGGGTTTTTCAAATTATTCCAGAAAGATTTCTCAGATCATGTCAAGAAGGGGTTTTCAAATTATGCCAGAAACATTTTTCAGATCATGTCAAGAAGGGGTTTTCAAATCATGCCAGAGAGATTTTTTCAGATCATGTCAAGAAGGGTTTTTCAAATTATGCCAGAGAGGTTTTTCAGATCAAGTCAAAGAAGGGGTTTTCAAATCATGCCAGAAAGATTTTTCAGATCAAGTGAAGAATCATCTAACAAGCTTGTCAAATCAGCTGACATCATGTGCATGGTGGAGCAGATCCTTGAGTCCTGAGTTGTGTCAGATCATGTCTGTTTTGTAACTTGTGGGTTTTCTCCAATGTTCAGAAGTTGTGTTTTTGGATTGTGTTTTTCAACGGACTTCTTCTGATCAGGCCTTCAGAGATTGTGTTGCAGATTTGTCCCACCTTTCTTCAGCTGTCACAATATACTACCTCGAGACTGATCAGCTGCAGCAGCAGCAACAGCTAAGCTTCTTCTTCTTCTTCAAGGCTGATCATCTGCCAAAAACGTTTTCTTCATCATCACGTAAGTAATAGCACCCACTACTTAGACAGTTTCTTCTGATGTAGTACTAGTGTTCACAGTGTGTTTTTCCGCGTAGACAGACTGACATTGTCGAAGCTACAGTTCTTGCAGAAGAAATACCATTAGAAAGGACTGCAATGTTTTCATTGCCCAGGAGTTGTAGCTGCAGCAGGCCAGCAGGCAGGCAGGCAGGGAGGCAGCCGGAGGGAGTACTACTGGAGGATTTGTGAAATAAGAAGAAAGAGCGGGGAGGTCGACGATCTCCAATCCTGCTGATTTTGAGGGCTTGCAAAACAGTTGTGGGACGACGGCTCATCACAGACAAACTGTAATGGCGATGATGATCATCATCAGTGGCGCAAGCTGTATTGATAATTTTTTGCTTAGATTAGGACTGAGTATGATGGTGGTCGCATGCAGCTCAAGCATCATGCTGATCGATTCTGCAAGAACTGCCGGTTTGCTCTTTGCACCAGCTCCTGCAGCTAGCTCCTCATGAACTCTTCCTCCTCTTCATCTCATCACTGAACTGTGGTTTTTTTTTTGGTTTTCTTTTTGCAAACTTTTCGCCCATATTCTCAAGTCACAGTCTTATAAGTTGTGGTTTCCGTGACCTCCTACTAGTTCTGAACATGATCAGCTGCTCATGCGCTGGTGTTCAAAATTTCAGATATGATCGACAAGGATTTTGTTGTGGAAACAACGAAGATGAAGCTGAAGAACGCTGCTGTTGAACTTGATTTTGGTCACGAGTACACAGCAGCAGCAGCAACAGCAGCTATGACACATGAGGTGAACCTCACAATCACACCAGTTGTGTATTTTTCTTCATACCCATTTTCCTCTGATATAGATATAGTCTTACAATCTCTCACAACTCTTAAAACAACAGTTCGTCTAGTGTCGATGATCGATCCTAGAAGCTGAATGTCAACTAGTTTGATGGATCCTCGAGCTGAAGCTTTCAATTCTGATTCAGTCTTGAGCTGTACTTCTAAGAGCATCCCCAGCAGTGTTCAGTGTGCGACCCTGCTGCACGATAAATTTGGTTTGGCTCAGCAAAATGGTTTTGGCCCAGCATTTTTGCACAGTTTGCTTAGGCTCATAGATAAATGGCACAGCAAAGCCTAGTGCCTACCAGAGAAGAGTGTAATAAATATGATGTGACTGATGTTCCCTGTTTCTGATTGGCCAATCATAATAATCATTGGTCTAGGTGGTTTGCTATTAGTAGTCTCCCAGCCATTTGCAGTTTTAATTTTACGGATGGTGTTGGAAAAAAGTAAACAACTAAACTTGGATGTGAGAAATATTTTTGGAGGGTCACAAACTAAGGACTGCTGGGGATGCTCTTAAGGATACAATGCTAGAAGCATGCTGAGGATGTTCTTAAGGATACGTTTCTAGAGCTAAGCTCCTGCATCCTCCTGAGTGGTCGCATAACAGGACACATGTATACATACATGTACTGGGTTTTGCAGAGAAGTAGCAGCCAACTGCAACACAGAAGAAGAAGAGTATCAGAATCATCTGATCTGCATATGACCAAAAGTGGGGATGAAGAAGAAGAAGAAGAAGGGATTGATGGAGTGAAGAGCAGCAGGTATGGGAACAAGCAAGATGATGATGATGATGAGGAAAGTCTGAAGAAGAAGCGGCTACAAAGATTTCTTCGATTCAGCGACTACATTGATCCAAAGGATCATCCTCCTGAAGAACCTCCAAGTCTCGGTGATCCTTAAAAAAATGGACAATCACAACAAGAGTGTGAGCTCCACATGGGTGTGAATAGGTGTGATTGATTGATGGCACTGAAATGACCCACTCCAAGTGTACCCAAGGGGCCTTACTACTCCATGTAATCATCAGTGCTTTGCTCATATGACATATTTTGAAAAGAGAGATAAATTAAGTTAATGTTGAAAATGTGTGGTGTGTTTTTCCTACAAATGTTGGAAGGACATAAAAATTGAGTTAATATTAAAATTGTGTGAAGTGGTCTTTTTTGACAATGGTGTAAATTGAGTTTAATGTTGAAAATGTGTGATCATGTGTTTTGTTGTTTTTATGTCATTGTTGAAAATAAAATAAAATTGAACCAATGTTGAATATAACATTCATTCACGATTTTGAATGTTGAATTTAACCTTTCATGGTTTTTTCTTGTACCACTTCCTTCTTCTCTCAGCAAATCTAAAATGGGAAGGTGGCAAGTTTTTTCTTATATGTTCAGCAGATAAAAACCCAAGCATGTTTTTCCATTACTGCTTCTCTTCTTTTCTTCCAGAATGCCAAAACAAAAGGGTCCAATGCTCGGGCTTGGGCATAGAACTTTCTTTCTCCCTTGAAATAAAGCTTCGGAGTTATGAATTCTCTTGCAAATTTTCTGTTTGTAGATGGTCCATGATCACTAAAGAGCAGGGTTTTGTTTTTCCTTCAATTTTGTCAAGTAGCTGGACCACCCTGATAATCATCGAGGGTCTGTTCCTGTTTCTGATAACCACCCAACACTGGAAATTCCTCCCAGGCTGCAAATTCCAAATCTTCTCATCATCTTGGCAAAGCAAAGTAGCAAAACTAATAAGAGAGATCGGTGAGTCAGACCACGCAACAATGGCTTCACATGCTTGCATTTGGCTCACTCAGCTCCTGATCTGTTTTGGTGGCTACAGACTAGATTAATCAAGAGAACTAGCTCTGGATAGTTAGTTACATATGATGATTCAGGCAATAAGTATCAGCTGCTCAAATTCTACTTTCCCTCTGTGTTGTGTGTTTTCAGATTCTACGGAACATGGAAATCAATGACAACACACAAGTTTGAAATTTTGCCACAAAAAATTGGTTCTATGCCAAGAATGAAAAAGTGGGAGTGTAAATTCAGACATCATTCACTTGGGTTCCAGCCTGCCCACTTCAGTGGGTCTTTGCTCGGGATTGAAATTTACAGCAAACAAATCCAACGCTGTTTTCCACCCCTTATAGTACTTGCTTTTTTGCTTCACATGGTTTCAGCTTCAAGGTGGTAAATGTTCAGCTTGGATATCACAGAATAAACACAAAGAGCAGAACCTCAAAAAGCAAACCCACCCACTAAATACCCTGCCCACCTGAAACAACAGGACAATGCAATGGGGTTGTAAGCATAAGGTAAAAATGAACACTTGGAAAGAGAGACACAAGCATGATTTTGATTCCTTTAACAGAGAATGCTCATTCATGTACAATTTATTTTACATTCCAGAGATGCATTTTTTATCAAGAAAACTTATTGAGAAAAAACTTGGCGAGAACTGCTTTCTTATGTCCTGCCCAATATCACAACCATCACTTTGTGTGTGATCAAGAAATGTGGCTAAGCTAATGATGAAGTTGGTAAGTTGTTGATGGGTAGAGTGGAAAGATTGAATTGCACATCTTACTATTAAGGAATATTGTTTGTTTGTTGGCTCTTCCCATAGGGAAGGTACTATGCATTTGTGCAAGATTTTGGGATAAATTTTGGTTAAGTCTTTAACCAATGTGGAGATGACATTTGTTATTAGACACAGTCATGCCATCTAACTGCTACTTGTGTTGCAAGGTGGTACTTTGTGCATGCATAATTAGTTGTCTATTTTATTCTAAGTTTTCAAAGGATGTCTTTCAAACTTGAGGAGTATGAGTTGCTTCGAGATGCAATGAATCAATCACTACAATGTTATTGTTGCCTTCTTTGAGAACTTCATAAATTTTTTAGGGAAAAATGCTCCTTGAAATGATGATGATGAAAAAGAAGTGCATGAAAAACGTAACAACAAAACTATAATGGAGTTGTGATGGATAGGAACTTCAATTACTATCAATAGAATTGAGAAACTTAAGGAAGAAGTCTAGGAAACAAAAGCAAGAAAACTTTATTTCCAACAAACAATATTTTCATCCACTTTCCATACTTCATAAATTAATTTATACCCACCATTTTACCTTTGCTGGAGCTTGCAATAATAATATGAATTTGTGTTTGGGTAGGCTACTGGTAGAGGATACAAATGTTCAACTCCTCAATTTGTCATTACGCCATTTGTAGGGTATCTCAAGAGATTTCAAATTTGGAGGTTGAAGTACTAACATTACAATCTTTGTTGTGTGCTTGAATAGTTGTTCAACATAGTAAAGACCATAGTGTTGAACATAAATGTGTTCTACTATACAAGGAATAATTCATATATATCTTTCAAAGCATGAAAGACATGCACATTTTTTTCCGTATGTTCTTGATGTTCTTTTGGCTAAAAGGAAGGTTGATTGGTTGATTGCAACTTTAGACTAGAAACAAGGGGGAGAAGTTGATATTTGAACAATACTCTTGCATTCATAATGAAAAGGACATAACTCGTATGACAACAATAGTTTTGCAAATTGTTTTGTTTGATAAGGAGCTATTTGTGTGTGGAAAAACTAAACTAATTTGGCAAAGTGAAGAATATGTTCACACATTATTGTTGCACTCTCACCATAGAAGCCTTCAACCCAACATTACAAGTCTTATTGTTGGACTAGGTGCTTATAAAATTTGGGAAAAAGTAATTTCAAATATTCAATACATCATTTGTTCAAAATTGCCAAGGTGTATAAAATTAAAGGTTTTCATAATTTATAATTTGAGTTTTTAGAATTTAGTGGAATAACACCATTTATTTTGGTTTTACTTTGACTCATTCATAAAAAATTGAGCTTTTAGAATTTAGTGAAATACCACCCTTCAATTTGGTTCATTCAACACCAAATGCAATGGACATTATGATATATGTGTTCTAATGTTTTGATATAGGTATAATTTTTAAAAATTCAATATATCAAAACCCATTCATTGTGCATTTCAAATTGCCTAACCATATCACACATTTTCATCATATATAAATTTTTTAAAAATTCACCTTCCAAGGTAGAGCCATTACACAATGAGTTTCTTGTTTGGTTTGTTTTGTCACATTGAGTTCTTTCAAACTATGGTGCCCTTTTGTCATTTTCTTAGTATCATTAAAAAGCCCTTGATGAGTAAGGGTGCACTAAGGTGACTTCACGATATTTATAAATTTGAATATTGAACAAAATTGTCATTGAAAATTCAATAAAATCAAAAATCAAAATATTTATGGAAATTGGGCACATTCTTGGAACTATTTGAAAGCCTCCAATGAGGTGATTTCATAAATTTCAAACATAAAATGCAAAGATAATGAATTTTCAGTAATTTTTTTGTTGAAAATTCAATAAAAATCCAAAAATTGAATTTTAGACTTAGTCCAAAGAAGGTGTACATTCATCCTTTAAAAATTCATTTGATATTATGATATGCATTCAACAACAATGGCTTTTATGTACAAATTATCCTCCATCATCTTAACATAATTGATTCTTTTGACATGACTTGTCCAATATTTTGTAAAACTACATCACACAATGGATTCAATGACAAATGCCATTCTAGTCTATGATCTAATTTAGCAAGTGAATAGCTAAAATTGGTTGCACAATCGCAATTGAATGTTTACATTTGTATTAGTGTGAAAGTTCAAACTTTGGTTAACTTGTGTATGGATTGAAAGACAACAATCCAAAATACCAATGTTCAAAATGCAAGTGTGTGCAACAATGTACACTTTATGATATTTATTGCCACAAATCATGTTTTAATTTGAATGGAAATAGTTAGTTTCTTGGCCTAAATAGTTTTTAATGGCAAGATGAATGAATGTAATTTAATGCATGATGCATTGAAGCCCTTGAAAGGAAGGAGCATTTGACGGGACCTAATTTGATTCATGTGACTACTTACATACTTAAAACATGTTGTGGTGGATGGTCAAATTAGGATACATGTTATGATTTTTCCATTAGAAAAACTTTCCAATTATGTTTTGCCCATCATTTCAAATGTAAAGTTGTTTAAATATGAAGAATTTAAAAGGGGTTATCATTGTATCTAATGTCATTAACTATTAAAATCATGACCACTTTATATGTCAAAACAATTATAAATGAGATTGATGCTTACCCAATGATGTTGGGAAGCCCATATTTAAAAGGGCACATGCATAACATTATTGGTACAAAAGATTTAAGACATTGAAAATTGTATGAAATATATTGATAAGTCTTCACAAAGGGTAGAAATTTTGGAAAGGCCAAATTAATTTCTTTAATGTAGAAATTTTCAAGTATGCGGTAATCAATCGTAGAAAATAACATCAACTGGATCATTTTCCAAACACATGGGTGGTGGATCTTTATGTTTTAAAAGTGGTTCCAAAAGAAGGTGACATTGGGCCTAATATTGAAACCATTAAAAATGAAGTGAAAACTAGAAAGATAATTTCCTCAATAATGATAGAGAAATTAATTCATATAATTTATATAAATACATCACTTTATTATTAGATGTTATAATGAAAAAGGTTATTTTGGATGAATGTAAGTTTGAACCATTGCCAATTGCAAAACAAGAAAGGTGAAAATCATGACAAATGAATCCCAAATATGTTTGAGCTAGATAATAATAAAAAGGACTTGGACAACCTATCGTTGGAGGTGAAATGGAAAATTAAAAAATAAGTTTATCCCATCATTATCACCATTGAACAAAATGGGAAGCTTTGAATGTGTGTGGATTACATTGTATTAAATGAATTCATTTAAAAATTTAAAAAGGTTACAACTTGTTTTTAATATCATTGATGAAATTGTAGATGGAGTGGTTGGTCACGAATAGTTTAATTTTGCAAATGGCAATGATAATAATTACAACCAAATCAAAATAATATGAATGATACTATAAATAACACATCTACTATTTCATTGGGGAGATTTGTTATAAGTTCATTCCATTTGAATTGTGAAATAAATTTGGAGCCTTCTAAAGTCTCATAAACAAAGTTTTGAAACTCTACATTGAACATTTTTTTGGGGTATTTTCCTTCACAAATTGCATGTTTCTAGTAATGAAATGATGCTTCTCAAAACATGACATGGGTGTTCAATTGACTAATTATGGTCAATGTGTCATGTAATTTTTTTAAAATGTCATTTAAACTAAATAGGGATGATATTTGGTAAATCATGTTATTTTATAGAAAGCTATTCTACATCTACCATTTTTGGAGGGCAAATTACTATTGTTAAAAGTATGTCACAAGTTATGTAGCCTATACATAACATTTCATCAAAATTTCAATTTTCAAACATAAGAGATTAAAGAAAACAAATTCATTCACATGTTCATAAAAATTAAACCATTGTTTTCAAATGTTTCCATATTGATATCTTAAAACATAAGATGAACAATTTTGGGTGTTTATGAATGTTTCAAACATAATAGAAATGACACTTTACAACTAGATGATGGTGATCATATCATTTATTTCTCAATTGAAATTTGATCACATTTAAGCCAAACAATGGCAATCATCTTTGCTATTCAAAAGCTTCACCATTTAGTGCATCATAACAAATTTATTAAGCTTATTAATCACCAAGGTTTAGAGTATTTATTTTGATTGACATAATTGCAAAATGGATTTATTTGTTCAAAGAAGATTAGTTTACCATCAAAGGTCAAATGAAAAAAAGATGGAAATGTTGATGCATTTGTGTCATATAAAATTTTTAAAAAATGATTTCAAGATCATAATTTTTAGATGTTAATTTTTTCATGTTTATTCTTTTTTAATGTCAAAAGAATATCAAAAGTGATGGATTATCTCCATCAATTCTTTTTTGAAAAGAGTCAACAAACAATGTAAAGAAAGGATCACTTTTAAATGTTGTCCTACAACATTTGTTAAGGTTTACATTTTACTAACAAGAACATAATTAGGTCTTTGGATAAACAACAAAAATGGTATTCCTTAAATGACTTTCATGAAGGAATGTGTTGATGCCATTTTGTAATTAATTTGTAGATGAAATTATGATGAATGAATAATTAACTAACATGTTTTTCAAAAGACATTATGGAATATCACAAAACTGTGATGTTTACCAATATTTTCAACCAATTTTACCACTTTTGTTTAAACTCAATCCAAACCATTTGAAAAATGGAGAATTGATTTAGTTGGGTTTCCCATCACCCAAAGGAAAAATAGATTGTAATGGCGTTATATTATTTCACAAAAGCCATAAAATGACATCATTGTACAAACTTCAAAGATGGAAGGAATGGCATGGTTTGTGTGGAAGATAATCATTACAAGATTTAATATGCATTTCAAACTATCTTTAACAATGACAGACATGAATTAACAAATGGTATCATCAAAGAGTTTGTGAACAAATTGGTCATTGAATATCATTGCACAATTATTTAAACCAAACACAAATTATTCATGGAGCACACACACATGAAATGTTGTCTGTATTATCATAAACAAAACATTGTGATCATTTACATAGAAAATCTTATGAGTGCTACATGTTGAATTCTTTCAATTGATCGTACCAATTTATTTTTAAATCATTCACAAGTATTAGGTGATAAATTTTAAGATGGATAAATGCTAATTCATATGCTAAGTTGAAAAATATTGGGTGTAATTCACAGTCCATTAAATTTAGCTCAAACATTATATTTTAGGGGACGATGTCCAATACCATTTTATAAACTAATAGGTGGAAAAATATGAAGGTTCAAAAATAATATATTTGTGATAATTGATAAATGTGCATTGGGTATAAGTGAAAAGGGGAAATAATAATCCACCTTATTCAATAAATCAAAGAAGTTAAAGAAATCATGAAGGAATTAATTTTCATTATCTGATTATAAAAAATAACATTTGACCTTGTAATGCAATTAACCAATGTATTGCCAACAAGATTCAAGTGCCTAAAATGAAAAACTTTTGTTGATTCAATGACCAATGCATGTAAGGTGAAGTCCTTAAGGGCACATGTGTGATGACCTTTGCATTATGTGTATTGCACATGAAGCCAAGCTCAATTTCACATAATTCAAATTTGAGGAAGATCGCCCAATTAAAAATCTTGATTGAAAAATAAAAATTATGAACAACTTTACCCAAGTGGGTGGCGATTTAAATTTGCTTGGCCAAAATAATGACAAATATGATGCAATTTTGTAAATGCAAATGTATCATCACTAAATTGAACAAACCACACTTAAATCTAGATCCACTAAAAAATATTCCATCAAACCTTGATGAAACCGTAATTAAAACTTGGAAGTTCAAGCTTCATGCGATGTCAAGGTCATTGAAAAATATGGTTTTTCTTACAAAAAAAAATGAGAATATTACAATGTTACTTACACTTACATTTCATATATATATATATAACATGCATTCACATCATATAAGTGTGTAATAATTATTTTTTAAAACATGATTTACATGTACACAATTTTATGTGAGAGTAAATCAACCATTTACATGCACAACATTTGTTGTAACCTAACCTATTCATGGGACAAATGGACAAACAATTTCAAATCATTGAGGGCCATCATCTAGGGTTGGAAGTAGTGTAATGGCAACTTGGAACAAAGTGAGGGGGCTAAACAACCAATGCAAATCAATCAACATAAAATGCCATGTGATTGGCAATCCAAAAATATAGCAAAACAACAACATTGGACCCCATCTCAAAGAGGTAGGCATGCAAAACACCTTCAAGACAATAATAGTACACCATCCACCCCTTTCCACTAGGATCCACAACATCCCATAAACCCTAAACTCCACTCAAATACAACTAATAAATGTTTCTCCCCCTTGCTCTCCTCTCTCTCTCTCTCTCTCCCCTTGGGACTTTGGATTTTGCACAAACTCATGTAAAAGCCCAAAATAGCTTTGACAAGCAATGACCAATAGAGTGTAGTCCTTTGGTCTCCAATATAAGATCAACACAATTTGGACATTGAAGAAAACCATGCAAGGCAATTGTAAACCATGTTGGGTTATGAAAGTTTTCTTGGGTACCCTTTTTGATTAGTATTGCAATTAAAATTTTAAAAAAATTGGAAAAAAAAGAGAAGTGATTTTGGAGCTTTTTAGTAGTTGAAAGTGAGAAAATAAAATGAGGATAAAAATCACCAGATTCATACACTTGGTTTTCATTGTGTAGCCAAAAAAAATAGATAGACAATTAAACTTTTTTACTTTATTTTAGATCTATAGCCAGATTTGGCAAAATATTCCTAGGGATAAAATCCCCACTTTTCCTACATCTATATCTTCCTATGGATGGTTGCCACAATGGCTACAAATAAAAATTCCCTTAAATTAAAATTAATTAAAATTATTAAATTTAAAATAATTATTAAATAAATTTAATATGAAAAAAAACAACTGATAACCATTGGCCATGGGGTGTGGTGGTGGGAACAGAGGTACACATACACTTGGTTTTCATTGTGTAGCCAAAAAGCTAGAAAGACAATTTAGACTATTTCACTTTTATTTTAGATCTATAGCCAGATTTGGCTAAATATTTTCCGAGGGATAAAATCCCCACTTTTCCTACATATATATATATATCTTCCTGTGGATTGATTACCACTTTGGCTACCAATAATAATAATAATAATAAAATAAAATAAAATAAATCCCCTAAATTTTTATTTTAACATATAAAACAATAATTAATATTTATATATATATTTTAAAAAAAACATTGATGAAACCCTTGGCCATGGGGGTGTGGTGGGGACATACACAAGTACACACACATAGCCAGGCAGCTTTATTGAGATCCAAATAGAACTGGAAAAGAGGCAGATGAAAGTCACCCAATGGCATCTAAGATGTGATCACATGATGAAACCAATCACAAGCTTTACCCAATTCACAATAACCCAAGTTCTCCCCCACACCACTTCCTATGTATCAATCATTTGTACCAAACAACAACAACCCTAAACCCTAAAAAACCCAACAACAACAACAACAATAATAGATTTTAATTAACCAAATAATAGATTAATAGCCAATATTAATAAATTTCAATAGAAAATTTCAGTAGGTAGTAGGTATGTACCTACATAGCATAAAACTTATAACAGATGCTGTTAGGTATTACTAGTTGAATTTCCAGTATTTAAAAAAAATGATTTTAATAATAAATTATTAATAAATTATTAAATTTAAAGATTTTTTTGGGTAGCCAAAATGGCTATCATTCATTGGAAGATAGATAGATAGATGTATGTAGAAAAAAATGGTGATCATCTTGGGGTAAGATTTAGCCACATCCTGGCTATCAACCAAATATGAATTTTATATACAAATCCTTAAACCAAAATATGAAATACAAATCCTTAGTCATCTTTTTTCTATATTTTGGCTACACTTTAAAAACCAAATGTAGAAATGTGGCGATTGTTTTTTCCCTTTCTCCCCCCCCCAACCTTCCCTTCACTTCTGGCGATTGGGAAACTCGGAAAATCACTTGAATTTTTGAAAATTAGAAAATTGAATTTTGCCAATTAAAAAAAAGAAAAGAAAAAGGCTGACTAGTTCCCCAAGAGAAAGCGAACAGAATTTGAAGGGTGTGAAAGGGGGTGGCCGGGGGGGGGTAATGGGGCCCAGAAGTTGTCTTTTTCCATTTGTTTTTAATTAATAAAAAATTCACTTGACTGTTAATTGTATTCCCACATGCGCTGTGCCATGGGCTCGCCACGTGTCGAGTTCAAGCGCAAAAAAGCGCGTGCACACCATGGACGCGTGTCGTGCACAGACAGAGAGTCGTGTGCACACCATCTACCGCGTGTCGCGTTCTCGTTCGTGTACTCCTCTATTCGCCGTACCGTCGTGTATTGGACCACGTGTCGCCACATAAGATTTCAGGATTTTTATTTAAAAAAAGATTTTGAAGGACATTTAATTTTTTATAAAGCATTTGTGGGGAGTTTTTGGGGTGGGGGGGTGGTGTCCTTCCGGCTCTTATTAAAGGGGGTTGGGGGGGGGTGGGGTGGCGAGAGGGGGGGGGGGGTTCAGCAGCCCCAATCAAAATTTTTCAGATTTTCGCCAACAA
>Ga0116231_10009143_pt1 | contig 16916 bp, 14 predicted proteins | sample S1TSphgellanicum_2_FD_89695 | JGI IMG/M metagenome (GOLD analysis project Ga0116231, IMG submission 89695) | Host-associated microbial communities from peat moss isolated from Minnesota, USA - S1T2_Fd - Sphagnum magellanicum MG | ecosystem: Host-associated > Plants > Peat moss > Unclassified...
ATGGGTTTGGCAAGGCGCGCCGGGCAGGCGGTGGCCGGTTTTACCAAGGCGCGGGAATGGGTGGTGGCCGGGCGGGCCGGGCTAGTGGTGCAGGCCAGCGACGGCAGCGAGGATGAGCGGCGGCGGTTGATGAGTGGAGCCGGCGCGGTGCCGGTGGCGTGGCCGCTCGATGCGGCGGCGCTGGGTGCGGTATTCGGGCGTGAACAGACGGTGCATGTGGCGGTCGCCCCAGGGCGGCTGTCGGAAATTTTGTTGATGGACATCGGGCGGCTGGCCGGCGTTACCGGCACGACGATGACCAGTGGCGGCGATGGCAAGGCGGGTGAATGAGCGATACTAGTGACCAGGATACCGGAACGGACACAGGGGACCGGGCGAGTTCGCGCCTGTCGCTGCGCCCGGCCGGCCGTCTTGAGCTTGGGCGTACGGTGGATGCTGGCAGCGTAAAGCAGAGTTTTTCGCACGGCCGCACCAAGACGGTGCAGGTGGAGGTGCGCAAGAAGCGCACGCCCGGGCCCACGCCGTTCGCGCCGGCGCCCCCGGCCAACCTCGGTGTGCCGGCATCGGCGCCGGCACCCGCAGCGCCCACACCGGCCGCCGTGGCCTTGCAGAACCGCGCGCCCGGCCTGGCGCCCCAGGTCGCCCGTCCGCAAGGCGGTTCGCCTGCCACCCCGGGCCGTCCTTCGGCCCCCATCGGCCGCCCCGCCATGGGCGGGCGTGCACTGACTGCGGCCGAGCAGGCGGCGCGCCAGCGCGCGCTGGTCGAGCAGCAGCGCATCCAGCTCGAGCAGCAGAAAGAGAACGCGCGGCGCGAGGCAGAGCGGCGCGAGGCGGAAAAGATCATGATCCTCTCCGCCGCCGAGGAAGCGCGGCGTCGCGAGGAGGATGAGCGCCGTGCCGCCGAGGCCGAAGCCAGGCGCGTCGCCCAGGAGCAGGCCCGCGCCCGTGCCGCCGAGGCCGCCGAAGCGCCAGCCGAGGCACCCGCCGCCGGCCAGCCGGTCGTGGCCAAGGCGCCAGGTGCGGCGGCCAAGCCGTCGGCGCCCGCGGCACCGGGCGCCCGCCCCGCCGCCGCCCCGCGCCCCGCCGGCACGCCCGCAACCCCCACCGAGACGCTGCGCCTGCGCACCGGCCGCGAGGAGGAGGATGACGCCCGTACCGTGCGCCGCCCCGGCGGCCTCACCCCCGCCCGCCGCGTGCCCACCCCGGCAGTGGCCAAGAAAAGCCCCGGCGAAGGCCGCCGCGGCGGCCGTATCGACGTGCAGGCCGCCATCGAAGGCGAGGACGAAAAAACCCGCAGCCTGGCCAGCGTCCGCCGCCAGCGCGAGCGCGAACGCCGCCAGCAGGAGCTTGAGGCGCTCCGCGCCGACCAGGTGCGCGTGGTGCGCGACGTCATCCTGCCCGACGCCATCACGGTGCAGGAACTCGCCAACCGCATGGCGGCACGCGCCGTCGATGTGGTGAAGACGCTCATGCGCATGGGCGTGATGGCCACCATCACGCAGGTGCTGGACGCCGACACGGCCGAACTCGTCATCGGCGAATTCGGCCACCGCGCCCGCCGCGTCTCGGAAAGCGACGTCGAACAGGGCATGGAGGGTGTGGTCGATGCCGACACGGATTTGCGCCCGCGCGCCCCTGTGGTGACGATCATGGGCCATGTCGATCACGGCAAGACCTCGCTGCTCGATGCGCTGCGCGCGACCGATGTCGCGGCCGGCGAGGCCGGCGGCATTACGCAACATATCGGCGCCTATCAGGTGACTCTGCCGTCGGGCAGCCAGATCACTTTTATTGATACACCCGGCCACGAGGCCTTTACGAGCATGCGCGCCCGCGGCGCTTCGGTGACCGACATCGTGGTGCTGGTGGTCGCCGGCGATGACGGGGTGATGCCGCAGACCATCGAGGCCATCAAGCACGCGAAAGCGGCGCATGCGCCAATCATCGTCGCCATCAACAAGATGGACAAATCGGACGCAAATCCCACGCGAGTCCGGCAGGAGCTTCTGAGCCACGACATCGTCGTCGAGGACATGGGCGGCGAGACTCAGGATGTCGAAGTTTCGGCCACGAAGAAACTGAATCTCGATAAGTTGGAGGAGGCCATTCTTCTCCAGGCCGAAATTCTGGATTTGAAAGCCAATCCGGATCGCGCGGCCGAAGGTTCGGTCATCGAGAGCAGGCTCGACCGCGGGCGTGGTCCGGTCGCCACCGTTCTGGTGCAGAATGGCACGCTGAAACAGGGTGACATCGTGGTGGCCGGCGCCGAATGGGGCCGTGTACGCGCCATGCTCGATGACAAGGGACGCCAGCTCAAAACCGCAGGCCCATCCTCGCCCGTCGAAATTTTGGGTCTCGGCGGCGTGCCCTCCGCCGGCGAGCCTTTCATCGCCGTCGAAGATGAGCAGAAAGCGCGCGAAGTCTCCGAATTCCGCACGCGCAAAATCCGCGACAAGGCGGCGGCCGGTGCCACCGCCGCCCGCGGCACGCTGGAGCAGATGCTGACCCGCTTCTCCGCCGGCGCGCAGAAAGAAGTGGCCGTCCTCGTCAAAGCCGATGTGCAGGGCAGCGCCGAAGCCATTCAGGCCACCGTGCAAAAACTCGAGCACGAAGAAGTCAAGGTGCGCGTGCTGATGGCCAGCGTCGGCCAGATCACCGAAAGCGACGTGCAGCTCGCCAAAGCCTCGAACGCGGTGATCGTCGCCTTCAACGTGCGCGCCACCAGCCAGGCGCGCGAAATGGCGCAGCGCGACGGCGTCGATATCCGCTACTACTCCATCATCTATCAGGTGGCGGACGACATCGAGCAGCTCGTCAAAGGCAAGGTCGCCCCGAAATACCGCGAAAATTTCCTCGGTTACGCCGAAGTGCGCAAAGTGTTCGATATTACCAAAACCGGCAAGGTTGCTGGCTGCATGATCACCGAAGGCCTGGTCAAGCGCGGCTGCGGCGTGCGTCTGCTGCGCGACAATGTGGTGATCCACCAGGGCGAGCTCTCGCAACTCAAGCGTTTCAAGGACGATGTCAAGGAAGTCGCCCGCGGCTACGAATGCGGCCTCTCCTTCGCCGGTTTCAACGATTTGCGCGAAGGCGACGTGGTGGAATGTTATGAGAGCGAGCTGGTTCCGGCGTGAGCAAGGGTGCCACGCAGGGCGCTGAGCCGAAGCGCATTTCCAAAAGGGCGAGTGCCAAGCGCGGCCCCAAACCCGCGTCGCAACGCCAGTTGCGCGTGGCGGAAGAACTGCGCCACGTGCTCGCCGGTATCTTCGCCCGCCACGAATTCCGCGACCCGGATTTGTCAGACGTGATCATTACGGTCACCGAAGTGCGTATGTCCCCCGACCTGCGCCATGCGACGGCCTTCGTCACCAGGCTAGGCCGTTCCGACATCGATGCAAAACTCCCAGCCCTGACCAGGGCCGCCCCCTATCTGCGCACTGTGCTGGCCCACGAACTCCGCCTGCGCGTGGCCCCGGACATTTCATTTCAGGCCGACACCGCCTTGGAATACGCCATGCACATCAACGCGCTCATGCAAAACCCGCTGGTCAAACAGGATTTATCGTAGGGCGGATGTCTTATCCGCCCCCGTGGCACGCAAGATGTTCGACATTCGCGAGGACGACCTCTCCGGCACCGCGACCCGCCAGCTCCTGGCCCTGCATCTCGCCGGCATGCACGCCAGCTCCCCGCCCGGCCATGTCTTCGCGCTCGACCTCTCGGGCCTTCAAGCCCCCGACATTACGGTCTGGACGGCCTGGCGATAATATCGCGGCCGTCGGCGCCCTCAAAGAGCCAGGAGACGGCAGCGGAGAACTGAAATCCATGCGCACCCACCCGGCCTTTCTCCGCCAAGGTGCGGGCGCGCTTTTGCTCGACCACATGATCGCCGAAGCCCGCCACCTCAGCCTGGAGACCGGCAGCGGCCCCGCCTTCGAACCGGCACTCGCCCTCTACCGCTCACGCGGTTTTACCGGTGGCGACCCGTTTGCGGATTACGAGCGCAGCGATTTCAGCGCGGTTTTGAGCCGCCCCGTCGGACTGGCGCGGCTCAAAATGACTAAAAGTTTTTTGGTTCTTTTTTTCAAAAAAGAACATCCTTGCTTTTATCGGTTATCCACCAGATCGCGCACCACGCCGGGATCGGCCAGCGTTGACGTATCGCCCAGTGCATCGGTCTCATTCGCCGCGATCTTGCGCAGGATGCGCCGCATGATTTTGCCGCTGCGTGTCTTGGGCAGGCCCGGCGCCCACTGGATTTCGTCGGGTGCCGCGATCGGGCCGATTTCGCGGCGCACCCAGGCAACCAGCTCCTTCTTCAAGGCGTCCGTCGGCTCCACGCCATCTTTCAGCGTGACATAGGCATAGATGCCCTGGCCCTTGATGTCGTGCGGAAACCCGACGACGGCCGCTTCGGCGACCTGGGGGTTGGCGACCAGCGCACTCTCCACCTCGGCGGTGCCCATGCGGTGGCCGCTGACGTTGATGACGTCATCGACGCGCCCGGTGATCCACCAATAGCCATCGGCATCGCGGCGCGCGCCGTCGCCGGTGAAATACTTGCCGGGATAGGTCGTAAAATAGGTTTGGATGAAACGCGCATGGTCGCCGAAGACGGTACGCATCTGGCCTGGCCAACTGTCCGTAATGACCAGATTGCCTTCGGTGGCGCCCTCCAAAACTTTGCCGTCGGCATCGACGAGTTCGGGGAATACGCCGGGCAGCGGAAACGTTGCCGATCCGGGTTTCAATGCCGTCGCGCCCGGCAACGGGGAGATCAGGATGCCGCCGGTCTCGGTCTGCCACCAGGTATCGACGATCGGGCAGCGCTCGTCGCCGATGACGCGGTAATACCACAGCCAGGCTTCCGGATTGATCGGCTCGCCGACGCTGCCCAGCACCCGCAGAGACGCGCGCGAGGTGCGTTTCACCGGCCCATCGCCCTCGCGCATCAGCGCGCGTATGGCGGTCGGTGCGGTATAGAAAATATTGACCTGGTGCTTGTCGATCACCTCCCAGAAGCGGCTGCTGCTGGGGTAGGTCGGCACGCCCTCAAACATCAGGGTGGTGGCGCCGTTCGCCAGAGGGCCATAGACGATATACGTATGTCCGGTGACCCAGCCGACATCGGCCGTGCACCAATAGATCTCGCCGCGCCGGTAATCGAAGACGATTTCGTGGGTAAGACTGGCCCAAAGCATGTAGCCGCCGGTCGTGTGCAGAGCGCCCTTGGGTTTGCCGGTGCTGCCCGAGGTGTAGAGGATGAACAGCGGATCTTCCGCATTCATTTCCTCGGGTTCGCAGTCGGGGCTCGCGGCTTCGACGAGCGCCGTATAGTCGTGGTCGCGGCCGTCCTGCATGGGGACGGCGGCGCCGGTGACGGCGACGACGACGACGTTCTGCACCGTCGGGCACTGCGCCAGTGCCGCGTCCGCGTTGGTTTTCAGCGCGACCGTGCGGCCGCCGCGGCGGCCTTCGTCGGCGGTGATGAGCAGGGTGCTGCCGCAATCCTGGATGCGGTTCGCAAGACTGTCGGGCGAAAACCCGCCGAACACGATGGAATGGATGGCGCCGATGCGCGCGCAGGCCAGCATGGCGACGGCGGCTTCGGGCACCATCGGCAGGTAGATGGAGATCCGGTCGCCTTTCTGCGCCCCCAGCGATTTCAGTGCGTTGGCCAGGCGGCAAACCCTTGAGTGCAACTCGCGGTAGGTGATTTGCACACTCATCCCGGGGTCATCGCCCTCCCAGATGATGGCCACCTGGTCGCCGCGGGTTTTCAGATGCCGGTCCAGGCAGTTGGCGGAGGCGTTGAGGATGCCGTCCTCGAACCATTTTATCGCGACGTCGCCCTCAAAACTGGTGTTTTTCATGGTGGTGGGGAAGCGCATCCAGTCCAGGCGCCGGGCCTGTTCGCCCCAGAAATGCTCGGCGTCGCGGGCGGCGTGGTTGCACATCAGCCGGTAGCGCTCGGCATTCACGCCGGCACTGGCGGCGATGGCGGGTTTGACATGAAAAATCGGGTCATCGGCCATGTGCGTGCTCCCTCCCCATTTTGGCAGCGGGGTTGGCGCAAGGCTACTGCGGTTGCAGGCCGGGCGCCAGCATTGGCGCCAGATGGGATGACGCCGATATGACGCGGGCCTGCTGCCCTGCTAAGATGGCGGAGGGTTTTCGTGCCCGGAGCGTTGCCGTGGGTTTGGTTTTTGCTCTGCTTATCCTTGCAGCGCTTGTGGCAGTCTCGCTGGATCTCCGGCACCTCGGCCACCCGATGCACGCTGGTCCGTTGTATTGGGTCATCGGCCTTTGCGGCGCCGTATCGGCCGGCGGGCTGGTCTGGCTTGCGGCCGAAAAAATCCGGTTCGACTGCCGGGTGGAGGGGCGCCATTGGACCGGACATTTGCTTGTCCGCACGCCCGTGTTTCTGGTTGCGGTCTTTATCGGGCCACTGCTGCTGAGTGTGCTTGTCCGGAACTTCCTCACGAGACAGGGTATCCCGTATGCGTCCTCAATAGCATTTGCCACCTGCTACGGCACACTCGCGTTTGCTTTGCTCATGAGGCCGGGATCAGCTGCTGAAATCCAGCAGACTTGGCCCGAGCCCCAACGTTCGAAGCTGCAGAAGCTGGTTGATGCTGAAACTTGGTCCGCGCGCAATCTTGGCGGTTGGTGGGTCTGGCGTCTGGTGTTCGCCGCTTTCTTGGGTCTGGCTTGCAGTAAGGGCATCTTTTCATATCCCTTCGTCTGGATTGCGGTCTGGGCTTGCCCGACTGGATCAGAATTCCGGGCATGCCGTATTTTCGCAAGCCGACCTAGTGCTCCTCAGCATCCGTTCAGCCCGGTCTATCCAAAGCGAAACCGCGAAGGCGCGAAGACGCGAAGGTTCGCAAAGAAGCAATTCCTCAAGCCGAATCTCGTGCCGATTCTTCAACACGCCGGCCTTCGCGTACCTTTGCACCTTCGCGCCTTTGCGGTTTCGCTGTCTTGCTTGCTTCACCTGGTGCGGAGCCCCCGATGAAAACGGGGTTGCCGCTCGATACAACAGGCCGCACCATCGGAGCGAAAAATATCGATCCGGCCCGCGCCAATCCGTGCTATGCATAAGCGATGGATTTCGCCCGCCTCAGGCCGATGACCCGCGAGACATTCTACGCTTGGGCGCAAGCCGACGGCGGCCGCTATGAGTTCGACGGCGTTCAGCCGGTCGCCATGGCAGACATCACTATCGGACACAGCATCGTGACCGGGAACATCATGTGCTACCTTGCTAATCGCCTAGCAGGAAAACCTTGTGAAGCCCTGGGCCCAGGCATCGGCATCGCCACCATCGGACAGACCGTGCGCTACCCCGATTCCGTCGTGACCTGTTCCAGGATCGACGGCCGCGCCCATCTGGTGCCCAACCCGGTCATCGTGTTCGAGGTTGTCAGCGCGGCCTCCATGCATATCGACCGGGTCGTCAAGTTGCGCGAGTATCGGGCGGTCCCGTCGATACGCCGTTACGTCCTGGTCGAGCCGGATGCGGCGGCGGTGACAGTCCACGCCCGCAACCACGATGGCGGGCCATTCAGGACCATGGAACTGGCCGGCACCGACATCCTGAAGCTGCCGGAAATCGGCATCGATATCCCTCTGCCAGCGATCTACGAGGGCACGGATTTCGGCCAGGACTTGACCGCCTAAGGGCCACCAACGGCCACCCGTTAACAGATTGATCACAGCCGCCCCCTAATCTCCCTCCGCATGGCGGATACGGTGACGGAAGTTTAGGGCGTCCATGTGAGAAAGCTCAGCCTGTCCGAGCAATTGCTGCTGCTGTCGGGCATTCCGTTGCTGGCACTCCTGGTCTTCGCCGGCCTGCTCGCCGCACGCACCTGGCAGACCTGGCGCAATGTCGAGCAGACTGTGGCGCTCGAACGGGTGATCAATGCCGTCGAGGAATACACGCACGCCATACCGGACGAGGCGATCACCTCCCAGGCCGCACTCGATACCGGGTCGGCCGCCATGTATGCGAAAATCCCGGCGGCGCGCCTGCGCGCCAATGCGGCGGTGGCCAATCTCCGCCGGCAGGCCCGGTTGTCCGGCCTGACCGACCCGATCGCACTGGCGCATCTGAACGCCGCCCTGTCCATCGACCTCGCCGGCCATTACGCCAGGACCGACGCCCGCACCGAGACGCTGAGCCAGATCCTGCGCTCCATCCGCGGCGCGGTGCAGGAATCGATCGAGCTGGTCGGCCGCCTGGGCGTGCTCTCCACCAGCCCGGCGGTGAGCCGGCTGATGCTGGCCTACAACGTGGCCATGTGCATGAATGATGCGCTGCTGGTCGAACACAGCGTGCGCCCCATCCCGGGGCCTGACGGCAAGCTGATTCCCGATATGGCGGCCGCGGAAGCCACCGGTGTCGCGCAGCAGGAGTTGCTCGCCCGGCAATTCGAGCGGCTGGCCGCGCCCGAGGTGCTGCCGGTCTGGCATAAGTTTCTCACCGACCCATCGGCGCAACTGGTCGCCACCAGGCGCCGCACCATCCTGGGCATCGGCGGAACGCTGGACCCGTCGGGGGTCGCCAGCTGGGATGCGGCGATGCAGGCGCGGCTGGATCTGATGGCGCCGGTGCTGGTGCAGAGTGGCGCCGCGTTGCGCAGCGCGGTGGCCGCCCTGCAGGTCGCCGCCGGCACCGCGCTGGCGGGCTACGCCGGCCTCGTTGCCGTGTCGTTCGGGCTGGTGCTGCTGCTGATCTGGAACACGCGCCGCCACCTGGCACGGCGCATCCAGTCGCTCAGCGGCGCCATGCGGCGCCTGGCCGACGGCAACCTGGACACGGTCATCCCCGCCGCCGGCCCGGCCGACGAGCTCGGCGAAATGGCGCAGACGCTGGCCTCGTTCAAAGTCAGCCTGGTCGAGCGCGGCCGCCTGGCCGAAGCCGAGCGCGCGGCGGCCGCCGCGCTTCTCGACGAGAAGGAGCGGCTGCGCGTCACGCTGCACGCCATCGGCGACGGCGTGATCGTCACCGACTCGGCCCACCAGGTGACGATGCTGAACGCGGCCGCCGAACACCTCACCGGCTGGCACCCGGCCGAGGCGCTGGGTGCGCACATCGACACGATCCTCAAGCTGAGCAATCCGGCGGCGGACTCAACGCACGACCGCCCCCAGGGCGCCGACAGCGTGCTGATCCGCCGCGATGGCAGCGAGCTGGCCATCGATGCCTCAGCCGCCCCGATCTTCGGCCAGGACGGCAAGAATATCGGCTCCATCACCGTGCTGCACGACGTGACCGATTCCCGCCTGCTGCTCAACCAGATTCGCCAACTGGCGCATTACGACGCGCTGACCGGCCTCCCGAACCGCGCGCTCTTCCACGATAGGCTGGCGCAGGCAATCGCGCTCTCCCGCCGCACCAGGCAGAACTGCGCCCTGCTGTTTCTCGACATGGACCGGTTCAAACATGTGAATGACACGCTCGGCCATGCGGTGGGCGACCTGCTGCTGCGCCAGGTCGGCCAGAGCCTCGCCGCCACGGTGCGGCAGAGCGATACGGTGGCGCGCCTCGGCGGCGACGAATTCGTCGTCATCTTGCGCGACCCGGCCGCACCCGAGGCGGCGGCCGACGTGGCGGGCAAGATCCTGACGTCGGTGGCGAAAATCCACCGCATTGCCGGGCATGAGGTGAGCGTATCGTTCAGCATCGGCATTGCGATCTTCCCGCGCGATGCGCAGGATGTGGAGGAGCTGCTTATGCGCGCCGACGCGGCGATGTATCAGGCCAAGGATTCCGGCCGCAACGCCTGCGTGTTTTTCGACCGCGACATGGACCTCGCGACGCAGCGCCGGCACCAGTTGCGGCTGCACATGGCCCGCGCCCTGCAGCAGAAACAGTTCGTGCTGCTGTTCCAGCCCAAGATCGACCTGCGCACCGGCGCGGTCACCGGGGCGGAGGCGCTGATCCGCTGGCATCCGGCCGAGGGCGGGGTGGTCTCGCCCGTGGATTTCATTCCGATTGCCGAGGAAACCGGCCTGATCGTGCCGATCGGCGAATGGGTGGTGAGCGAAGCCTGCCGCCACATGCGCGCCTGGGCCGACGCGGGGCTGCCGCCGCTGCCGGTGTCGGTGAACGTGTCGATGAAGAGCCTGCACACGGAGGGTTTCGTCGCGATCCTCCAGACCGCCCTGCACGATTTCGGCCTGCCGGCGCGCCTGCTGGAAGTGGAGATTACCGAGAGTGCGGCCATGGCCGATCCCGAGCGCACGCTGGCGATCCTGGCCGATATCCGCGCGCTCGGGGTGCGCGTCTCGATCGATGATTTCGGCACCGGCTTCTCCAGCCTCTCGCGCCTGCGCCGGCTGCCGGTGGACACGATCAAGATCGACAAGAGTTTTGTGAACACCATGGTCGAGGTCGCCGACGACGCGGCGCTGGTGCGCGCCATCATCGGCCTGGCCGGCACGATGCGCAAACATGTGATCGCCGAAGGGGTGGAGACCGAGGCGCAGCGCGCGCTGCTGGTGGAATTCGGCTGCTTCGAGGCGCAGGGCTACCTGTTCTCCAAGCCGGTGTATCCGGCGGCGTTCGCGAAACTGCTGCAAGCCTCGCAGCCGGTGCTGGCCGAGAGTGTCACCGGATGAAGCCGACGTGCACAGGGTGGACAAGCCGGCTCGCCATACCGATCTTGGCGGGACAAGGAGGTCCACTATGGCACCCTATCGTAAGACCGAGGCCGCCCTGGCCGCACTGACGCCTGAGCAGCGCCGCGTGACGCAGGAGAGCGGCACCGAGCGCCCCGGCTCGGGCGCCCTGCTGCACAACAAGCAGCCGGGCATTTATGTGGACATCGTCTCCGGCGAGCCGCTGTTCGCCAGCGCCGACAAATACGAGTCCGGCTGCGGCTGGCCCAGTTTTACGAAGCCGATCGAGCCCGCCCACATCGCCGAACGGCGCGATGTCTCGCACGGCATGGTGCGCACCGAAGTGCGCTCGGCGCACGCCGACAGCCACCTGGGCCATGTGTTCGACGACGGGCCGCCCGAGCACGGCGGCTTGCGCTATTGCATCAACTCGGCGTCGCTGCGCTTCGTGCACCGCGACGCCATGGAAGCGGAAGGCTACGGCGCCTATCTGCCGCAAGTGGAGGAGGTAGCATGAGCACCGAGCGCGCCATTCTCGCCGGGGGCTGTTTTTGGGGCATGCAGGATCTGATCCGTCGGCTGCCGGGCGTGGTCTCCACCCGCGTCGGCTATTCCGGCGGCGATGTAGCGAATGCGACCTACCGCAACCATGGCACGCATGCCGAGGCGATCGAAATCATCTTCGATCCCGCGGTGACCAGCTTTCGCAATTTGCTGGAATTCTTCTTCCAGATCCATGACCCGACGACGAAGAACCGGCAGGGCAACGACCGCGGCCTGAGCTACCGCTCGGCCATTTTCACCACCAGCCCCGAGCAGCGGGCGGTAGCACTTGACACGATTGCGGATGTGGACGCCTCCGGCCTCTGGCCCGGCCGGGTGGTGACGGAGGTTGCCGAGGCCGGGGATTTCTGGGAGGCGGAGCCGGAACATCAGGATTATCTGGAGCGGATTCCGAACGGCTACACCTGCCATTACATCCGGCCGGGCTGGCGGTTGCCGCGCCGTAACGTTGCCGCTTAGCTCACCCGCTAGCCAGGGCAAGCGCACGGGGATTTTTACGACCCTTCGGCCCAAAAATCTCGCAGACGGTTGGTAAGAAAGCAGTTCTTTTTTGAAAAAAAGAACCAAAAAACTTTTGTCTGTTCTGGCTTCGGCCTTTCTGGACGGGCTCTACCCAGACAATCAAAAGTTTTTTGCTTCTTTTTTTCAAAAAAGAAGAATTCCGCCGCCCTTAAGTCATGCCGGTCCGACTTCGAAATGCCTGTCAAGCAAATTCCAAATGCGGGCCGGCAGCGAAGGGTTGGCGTGAACACGCGAAACGGAGTTTTCATGGCCAGCGGATGGGCCCCGGACGGGGCGGTGCAGGATCAGATCGACGACACCATCAAGGATGCGGTGCTCAGCGCCCGCGCGCGGCTGCCCACCGGCGAAGGCGCCACGCACTGCGCCGAATGCGGCGACGAAATCCCGCTCGCCCGTCGTCAGGCGGTGCCGGGCGCGCGGACCTGCGTGCCGTGCCAGTCGGCGCGCGACGCGAAGCCGGCGAGCAGCCTGTTCAACCGGCGCGGCAACAAGGATAGCCAGCTCAAGTAACGCCTGGCGCCATGGTGGTCAGAAACGCCTGCATGTGCGCCGGCGGCGGTGCCGTCGCGCTCACCAGGGGCTCCAAACCCAGGCGGATGCCGCGCGCCAGCAACGCCAGCGGACCGCCCGGCACCCCGTAAACCGCGTCCCCCTCGATTGGACACCCCAACGAAGCGCAATGCACACGGATCTGGTGGGTGCGGCCGGTGCGGGGGCGGAGTTCAAGCCAGGCGTGTGCCGCACCACGCGCCAGCACACGCCACTCGGTTACCGCGCGCTGACCGGCGGCATCGGCCACCATGCGCCACCCCGCGCGCGTGCTGTGTTTGGACAACGCCAAATCGACCACACCAGACTCTGAAGAAGGTCCGCCGCGCACCACCGCCCAATAGATTTTTTCCGCCCGCCCCGCCGCAAACTCGGCCTGCGCCGCCAGCAGCGCCGCGCGCCGCAATGCGACCACCAGGCAGCCCGACGTGTCCGCGTCCAGCCGGTGAGCGAGCCACGGCCCGTCGCGCCGTCGGCTCAACGCCGGGAAAACATCTTCGACACATGGCCCGCCAGATGGCCCGGCATGCACCGGCAGGCCAGGCGGCTTGTTCAGCACCACGAAGCGGTTGTCCCGGAAAAGCTCCTGCATCGCGCAGCGTTGACATTTGCCGGCCCGGAGCGGAACCCCGCCCGCATGCAGACCGACACGATTTGTGGCGCCAACGCCGTGGCCGCGCTGTTCCGGCGCCGCCCGGCGGACGTGCAGCGCCTCTTCTACGCCGAGGCGATGCGCCAGGCCGCCGGCCCGTTCTGCGCCGAACTCGCCCGCAGCAAACGCCCCTACCGCATGCTCCCACCCGACGAGCTCGCCAAAGCCGCCGGCACGCCGCATCACGGCGGCATAGCCGCCGTCGCCCGCGCCCGCGTCGTCCCGATCCTCGACCCCGCCAATCCGCCACGCGCCAAACTGCTGCTGGTGCTGGACGGCGTAGGCAACCCCCATAATCTGGGCGCCATCGCCCGAAGTGCCGCCTTCTTCGGCGTGGACACGCTGCTGATCAACCACGTGCAAGGCGCCGCCCTGCCGTCAGATGCCGCCTACCGCACCGCCGAGGGCGGCCTCGAATTTTTGGACATTTACCGAACCCGCGACCTGCCCGCGCTGCTTAAAGCCCTCACCCCGCACTACCGCACCGTTGCCGCCACGCTGCGCCCAGGCGCCACCGCGCTCGACGCCCTGCCGAGGGACCGGCCGATCGCCCTGGTGCTCGGCGGCGAGGAACACGGGGTTTCGCCCGCCGCACTCGCCGCCTGCCGGCGCGAGGTGCGCATCGGCGGCGCCGGCACGGTCCAAAGCCTTAACGTCGCCCAGGCCGCGGCGGTGTTTCTGCATGCGCTCACTGCAACGTCCCTTGCCTGACCCGCGGCGGCGTTGCAGGAAGTATTCGCCCCCCATTAACAGAACGGGACCCGCCCATGCGTCAAAAATTTTTCATCGCCACGCTCGCCTCGGCTATGGCGGCCTCTTCCGCCGCCTCTGCGCAGACTTACACGATCGACAAGATCACCATCACCGGCAGCCAGACCGTGCCCACCGCCAACCTCTATGCCGTGATCAAGGAACACCCCGGCATGAAGGCCACGCGCGACGATATCGTCGGCGACCAGGATGCGATTTCCGCGGTGCTCGGCAAGGCCAATGTGGTTGGCGGCATCAAGACGCAGCTTCTGGGCCCCAAGGCGAACGGCCATTACGAAGTCACTTTTATTGTCGAGGACAAGGGCGCCCAGGCCCCGGTCGTCACCCATGTGGCGCCGAAACTCGGCGAGCAGATCATCGATGGCAACAAATCCATTCCCACCGACCAGCTGATTGCCGCCACCGGCCTGAAGCCGGGCGAGGACATGACGAACGAGAAGGTGCTGGCGGCCGAGACGGCGATTCAGGGCGTCTATAAAGCCGCCAAGCTGCCGGTCAGCATGGCGATCAGCGGCGAGACCAAGATGATGGATGGCGGCAAGGTCAACGTGTACTGGCACATCGTAGAGACGAAAGCGAAAAAGAAGAGGCGCAACACCGAGGACGAAGGCGGCCAGAAGGTGGACGAATAATTTGTAAAAGTTTTTTGGTTCTTTTTTTCAAAAAAGAACCGCTTCCTTTCTTATGGCTTATGAGAGGTTTGTCGGGTAGTGTTGGAGTGCTATGTTAAGGAGCACTCATGCCCCAAGCCCGTACCGCATCCCGCCCAAGGGCGCGCGCGAAGGTGGCGCCGCCTCCGCCGCCCAGGCGCACGCTGGTGTCGCCCGCGATCCGTGCGCTGGTAGGCAGGCGCACGGCCGAGCTGTGCGGCGTCGGCATGGCGATGGGCGGCATTACCGTGCTGGTGGCGCTGGCGACCTATAATCCCGGCGACCCGTCGCTGAACACGGCTACCTCGCGCCACACCACCAATCTGGCCGGCCCGCCCGGCGCCTATCTGGCGGATGCGCTGTTGCAAGGGTTTGGCGCGGCCTGCGTTCTGCCGAGCCTGGCCATGCTGGCCTGGGCGTGGCGGATTGCCAGCCGCCGCGGCCTGGGAAGCCCGGTGGTGCGGGGCGTGACCACGCTGCTCGCGCTGCCGGCGCTCGCAACCGGTTTTGCCGTCGTGCAGGCGGCATTTCCCGGCGCCGATCAGGGCCAGTTATATGCCGGATGGGGCGGCGCCTGCGGCCGGCTGCTGGCGAACGGCCTGTTCGACGTGGCGCGCGTGCCGCTGGGTCCGCTCGGCGTTGCCTTGTCGGGTTTCGGCGCCTGCCTGCTGGCGCTCACCTTGGCGGCGGTGAGCCTGGGGCTAAGCCCTGGCGAATGGCGGGCCGCCGGCCGCGCCGCGGCACGGGCGGCGCGCGCGGGCGCCAGCGGCGGCCAGGCAGCGGCCGGCTACATGTCGCGCGTCAATTTTTGGAGCGGCCGGGACCGCGACGAGGATGACGAGCCCGCCTTCCCTCAGGCTCCGCCGGCGGATACAGAGGCGAGTTTGGTGCGCGCCTGGCACGAGCAGGCCACCGCCGCGGCACCCGCCGCCCGCGCCGGCCGCGCCGCTTCCGCCAAACCAAGGGTCGCGGCAAAAGCCCAGCGTGCCCCCGCACCGCGTCAGGAGAGTCTGCCGCTGGACGAAGCCGGCTGGCAGTTCCCGCCGCAAACCCTGCTGCGCGCCCCGCCTGCCCATGGCAGTGTCGGCCCCAGCGAGGAGTCGCTGCAAGCCAACGCCCGCCTGCTCGAATCCGTCCTCTCCGACTACGGCGTGCAAGGCGCCATACGCGACATCCGCCCCGGCCCCGTCGTCACCCTCTACGAGCTTGAACCCGCCCCGGGCATCCGCAGCGCCCGCGTGATCGGTCTCGCCGACGACGTCGCCCGCAGCCTCTCGGTGACCGCCGTGCGCATCGCCACCGTGCCGGGGCGCAACGTCATCGGCATCGAAGTGCCGAACGCGAAACGCGAAACCGTCTTCCTCGCCGAGATCATGGAGGGCGAGGCCTGGACCCGCCACCAGGGCCGCCTGCCGCTCGCGCTCGGCAAGGACATCTCCGGCACCCCTGTCGTCACCGACCTATCGCGCATGCCGCATCTGCTCATCGCCGGCACCACCGGCTCAGGCAAATCCGTCGGCATCAACGCCATGATTTTATCCCTCCTCTACAAACTCTCGCCTGAGCAGTGCCGGCTGATCATGATCGACCCGAAAATGCTGGAGCTTTCGGTGTATGAAGGCATTCCGCATCTGATGGCGCCTGTGGTCACCGAACCCGCCAAAGCCGTGACGGCACTGAAATGGACCGTCCGCGAAATGGAGCGCCGCTACCGCGCCATGAGCCAGCTCGGCGTGCGCAACGTCGGCGGTTTCAACGACCGCGTCGAAGAAGCCCGCGCACGCGGGGAAATCATCAGCCGCCGCGTGCAGACCGGTTTTGATAGCGAAACCGGCCGCCCCACTTTTGAAGAACAGCCGATTATGCTGGAGAGTCTGCCTTTTATCGTCGTAGTGATCGACGAAATGGCGGACCTGATGATGGTCGCCGGCAAGGATATCGAGGCCGCGGTGCAGCGCCTGGCGCAAATGGCGCGCGCAGCCGGCATCCATGTCATCATGGCCACACAACGGCCTTCGGTGGACGTCATCACCGGCACGATCAAGGCGAATTTCCCCACGCGCATCAGCTTCCAGGTGATTTCCAAATTCGACAGCCGCACGATTCTGGGCGAGCAGGGCTCGGAACAATTGCTCGGCCACGGCGACATGCTGTTCATGACCGGCGGCGGCCGCATCACCCGCGTGCACGGCCCGCTGGTCACCGACCGCGAAGTGGAGGATGTGGTCGCCTTCCTCCGCGCCCAGGGCGAACCCGCCTATCTGGATGATGTCACCGAACCCGTTGACGACGACAAGGGCGCTCTGAATTTAAGCGGGATCGCGGCCGCCGGCGAAGGCGAGCAGGGCCTGTTCGATCAGGCGGTCGCCGTGGTGGCGCGCGAGGGCAAGGCCAGCACGAGCTTTATCCAGCGGCATCTTTCCATCGGCTATAATCGCGCGGCGAAATTGATCGAGCAGATGGAGAGGGAGGGGATTGTCAGCCCGGCTAATCATGTGGGGAAGCGGGAGGTTCTGGTGCGGCGGACTCATGAGGATGAGTAAGGAAGGAAGCAGTTCTTTTTTGAAAAAAAGAACCAA
>Ga0116231_10009148_pt1 | contig 16904 bp, 8 predicted proteins | sample S1TSphgellanicum_2_FD_89695 | JGI IMG/M metagenome (GOLD analysis project Ga0116231, IMG submission 89695) | Host-associated microbial communities from peat moss isolated from Minnesota, USA - S1T2_Fd - Sphagnum magellanicum MG | ecosystem: Host-associated > Plants > Peat moss > Unclassified...
TTATTTTGATAATGTCCTCACCCTTGGGCTTTACCTTACACAAGTGCATTTTCCACTTGGTGTTGGGTGTCCCATTCAATGGCACTTTGAAGGCCCATCAAGCTTGGAGAAAGTGCATGGTAACTTCAATTGCTTATAGTGTGATCCATGCCTAAATTTACATTTGCTTGATTTTAGGTCATTCTTTGTTCCAGCTTTCTTTTTGATGAATCAACCAAGTTTTTTCTAATTTATGAATGTGGATTTGTTGGACCCTTATTGTTTAATTGAAGAACTCAATATACAAATTACCATTAGGCTAGAAAATAGTTACATTTGAATAAATAGCTAAGCATTACTCTTTTAAGTGTATTGATTTAGATTAAGCTTTAAATAAATGATTTACCATTCATGCTCCTTATGGAGTTCTTACAAAAATAATCAAAGCAATTTTTAGTGAAAATTGCCCATTTGTTTCAAGAATGCCAAATGTCATATTAATCAAAGATTAAGAATCTACAATATACAATTTGTTGTCAATTGTAGGTTGTTATCGTTGATTGCAGGTGAACTAAAATTTGAACCAACCTTGGTCACATATGTGAAAATATATGGATACCAATATGTATAATGATTATGTATGGGTAAGCCATCACGTTTTTCACATTTTTGAATATTCATTGTTATACATAATCATCAAAGGCCATCCTATGTGTTATCCTTATGCATAAACCTTAAATCCTTTGTGATTATGTGCATTTGTGTATTTCTTTTATGGCTAAAAACATTTTGTACTATTGAAATTATGGTCAAAGTTGATGAAAATGCATCAATTACCCTTCATATGCTCACCTCCTTATCTTAGATGTTGAGAATGTGAATCTACAACATTCGTTACATCTTACCAATGTGTCAAATGTTGATGTTGTGCAACTTGCAATTGTACAAATTCAAATTGCATTTTGGAAATCTCATGTAATTGAATGTTCATTTGTTCACATGGTTTTCCTTTTTCTTAATGACAACTTACTTGTTGATTTGGCGAATCCTCAAATGTTATGACATATCATTTGTAGATCAAAGCAAAGAATTATCAATGTTCTAATGCAAAGATCTATTATTTTGCCCAGGCATAAGGGGCATGTTGACTTCATGTCCATAAGGGTCTCGTTAAACTCAACAAAATGAATGACATAATTCCTATGAAAACTCACATTGAATATGCAAACCTTAAATTGTTTATTTAAAAGAAGCAACAACTTAATAAAATAGTTGTAGAACCAAATCATAATTAGTAATCAAGAAAAAGAGGGTGAATACATTCAACATGTAATCATTACATCCTTTGGTGCCACAAACCCTAATTTAAAAAAAGATGAAGTGGGGCATAACCACACCAAAATCCTTCTATTTGTTTTCACAAAGTATAATTTTTTGCATTTCAAAATTTTGACAAGTTGTGTACACTAAACTTGATGACAATATTATGAACTTTGAGGAGATTTGAAAATTTTGGAACTTGATTTCATCAATTCATCAACAAAAGATGAAAATTGTGTATGTAATGAATATATTTGGATTAAAACAATACCTATCACAAAGTATGAAAAATGATAAATATATTTCAAAAGTGAGGTTATAGTTGATATTTTTATATAAAATTTTAGGCAAAGAATGAAAATGATATAAGAAAAGATAATCCATTAATTTTTTGAAAATTATTATTTTCATTTAAGCACTTTGGTAAAAACTATGATTTTTCAATGTTGGTAAGCCATTAAAAAATTATTATTGAATTTTTAATGAAAGAGACATGTCAAATGAAAAAGAAGAAGATTGTTGAAGGTATTTTAAGTGTTTTTTCCATTTTTTTCCCCTTGTTAATGGAACATGCACCCAATATGACACCCTAAGATCATAAAAAAATTACATATGATATAATATGTACATTACACGTACCCAATCCTCTTAATATGATTGTTGGATCAAAGCTAATTTTGATTTAAAATGAACTTTTGAATTACGAAAATTTGTCATGCACATTCCAGAAAAAATTTACTTGAATTTAAATCGCAAAAAGATTTCCACCAAAAAAAGTTCAATGTACATTGTTATACATCACCATTTTTTGCCTAAAATGATTCATCTCTAGTGTGTTTATACCCAACGCAACAAATATTTCTTGAAAATTTGGTGTTTTACATTTACAAGGCTTACAAATCCCTTTCCACTTGTAAGAACATTTTGCTTTAGAGGTTAATTTTATGCTAATGCCCTTGTGTTTAGTTTTCTTCTCTTTTTTTTTCTTGTGGAAGGAATGTTTCTCGCCATGGTGAAGAAGACAATGGATTTGCATGTATCATAAAATCTTTTATTTGTGACAATAGTCTCTACAAGATTCATTTTATGGATGTCTCAAAGTGGCATGGACACATTTGTTTCGGTTGTTAATTTTTTAAATGGAGCTTGGGTACCAATGCATGTTATTGTTAGGTTGTTTAAGGTGAATGAAACAACTAAATTTTCCAAAGTTGTACAAGGTTTCAATTTTTATTAGAAAAAGTTTGGTTTTATTCATTAAAGGATTGCATTTGTAAAGGATGAAGGCAATAACATGACATTTATGGTAATAGTTTTATGGTCCCTTATTGATTGTAAACTTTTGATTTTGTAACTTTTTTATGAAAATAGTTGCTTTGGGCATGTGATTCCTAAAGCATATCAATATGCTACAAACAATGACAAGGTTTTTAGTGGGTTGAAACACATGAATATGAAAGAGGATCAAACTAGTTTATAAAAAACGATTACATGGACCAAAAAGTTGGGGAAAGGCAATCAAAAGTAAAAGAAGGCTTGTTTTAACATTGGGATGCATAATCAAAAATTGAAAACTCCCATGAAAACCACATTTTCTTTAAAAATTATTATGTTTGAAGATACTTTAAAATTCAAAAAAACCATAATTATGTGTTATGGAAGGTAGAAGACCATGACTTAATAGCAAACAATACCTAATGTTGAAGTGTGGGCTATTACATAGGTTGTCACATCTTGTTTGAACCCTTTTGTATCGTCATATGTGATGAATCAATCAAAAGGGCATTGTTTATTGTCTAATGCTTGGACAATAACTATTACATTAATAATGAATGCATAGAAGTTGAGCTTGTGTTTGTGTTTTTTTTTTTTTCCTCTTGTAGGTTGGGTTATATTCTTGCAAATAAAATTGTAAATAACCAAATTTGGAAAACTTGGTATGCATAACCTTTGTACATGTCCCTAATGTTTTGGAAATTGAAAACCAACTTATCCACAACCACCAAAATAAGAAGAAAATTTGAAAATGTAATCATTTTTTATAGTATAAATTGCAAAAAAAAAGGATATATTTCCTTCCTTGTACAAAAAATTAAAAATATGCAAATATGTTGGTATTCAAAAGTTAAGTCTAAAAATTAATAATTGGGCACCATTAGCTTGGTCCTTAATAAAGTTGTCCATCTTGCAATATCTTGACTCATCATTAGTTAAACATGACTTATGTAGTAAAACTTTTTTTTATGAAAAACTTAAGATTTGAACTTTTTTCATTCTTAGTAAAGAAGATAAGCTTGACAATCCTGTAAAATTAAATTACTTCTATCAAATATATTCAAAAAGTATATTATAATTTCACATGAATTATAACCTTTATTAATATGTATGAAATATTTAGTTTGAGCTTTGTTATTGTTTAGTTCGTAGAATTGTTTATCTTCACAATCTCATTTGATTAAGGATTAGCAATGCAAAATAAACCACCAAAAACAATTATGTACCCCAAAGCATGACAACATGTGATCTTTTACATCTACATGGCCAAAGTATGTGTAGGTGATTAAAAGAAAAACATTGCGTGGAATTAATAATTGCAAATGCCAATGATGTCTAAAACAATTCTTGAACATATGTTAAATTTTCAAATACTCATTCACAAAAAAATTTGAGCATGTGCATTGTGCCTTGAAGAGGGGATGTGCGCTATGAATTTTATATCCACAAATGGGTTTGTGCCGAAAAAAAATACAAAAATGTTCTATCATGCTTGGTTGGCCAAATTTTCATGATTCCTTTTTTTATTTAGTTTTTGATTGCAAGTCTTAAACTTTAGCCTCAAATCTAATTTGATAATTACTCCACCAATATTTGTTACCACATGGATCCATGTAATTAAACATTTTATTCAATACACATTTGATAAATTTTGGCCCATTTTCCCACATAGGGAATTTCCATCCTCACAATTTTCTTCTACTAAGGTTAAAATGTGAATTATTTTTCAAATAAAAAGATCCAAAATCCACACTACGGTCACCCAAAAAGGGCAAATGAAAGTCCAAATCCAATGAATTTTCAAAAAAAACATTTAAATGATGTTGAAGTTCATACATTTTTCCATTTCCAAGTTCATAACACCATAATTTAAATTTTTTTTTTAAACCTCTAAAAATATGGGCTTTGAAAAAATCAATTTAAATATTGAAATGGACTTTACGAATTTTCATTTTCATTTTAAATCTTAAATTTTTTGAGAGATTTTTTCTTACTTGATTTTTTCATCTTAAGTGTTATGGTACTTCAATGTGTGGTGGTGAAAAATTATAAGTTTAGTTTCCAACTGCATTAGAAAAAAAAATCCATAATGATAATTTTTTTGGAGTAGTTTGGACTATGACATTGGATGTACCATCTTTTGTAAAGTCCACCTTGAATTGAACATTTATCCTTTTGCTTTAAAAAAATTTTGACTTTGAAAAATTAGATGTAGGTTTCAATTTTTCATCTCATTTTTGTCAAGTTTCTCAAATAAATTTGAATACAAGGTAACAATACTTGACTCACTGAGAAAAAACTACCACTATGACTTCCAAAAAAGTTCACTATAATGTGTTTTTACCCAGAAAAAGGGCATGGGAGCTTTGGGATTGAACTAAAACAAACTCACAAGCAAAAGCTCAAGGTGAAATCAATTTGCACAAACTTTAAAAAGGAGGGCAATTAGTGCAAATTAAAATATAAAATGATACACAAACAAGCCATGAGAACGCAATTGATAATACACAATTCAGCCCAAACTTGGGAAGAGTTCACCACTATTTTCCCTATAATATATTTTGTGATTAGTGATGAGTGTTACATCAAAGTGTCAAAAAGTTTCAAGACTTTCAAAGGTCATGAAAATTTTCAATTTTGCCATGTTATGAATATCAAATCCTTGTGAGCTCATAACTTGCACATATAAACTTTGATTGAGGAGTTATTAGTTGCAAAATTGTAATTTTTGGAAAGACTTTTTATTGATGTGTTGTATGTTCCAATTGGAGGTGTTTTGACACATGTTTCTTGGGTTAATGTTCAAAAGTCCAATTGTTAATTTGACAACTCCCAACCACTCCTTTAGCCATAACTTGAATTTTAAATCTCCAAACAAACCCAATTTTCTATATAAACTTCAAACCTTTTTAATATTCCAAAAAAGGTTGTTCAACATTTGTTACATCCACTTTTGTCCCAAAGATTTAAGACACCACAAGCCTATAGTCACTACATCATGGTTTTTATGACTACGACAATATGCAATTATAGTCTAATCTTAATCATGTAATTGGATGTGGCCACTAATCATTACCATTTATATGAATATAAAGATAGAAATCACTATATGCCTATAATTAAAATTACATGACTACTATTCATTCTCAAAAAGGCACCATTCATTTGAATCTATGCCATCCTATATTACCCTACCTACGTTAATTTAGTAGGTTAACAAGTAGGTAGGCTTAGGTTAGCCTAAATAAACCTATGTCAGCCTTTGTGAACCTAAATTAACTTACATAAACCTCATTGGCTTATGTTATTCTATGTTACATTAGGTTAACCTATGATAATTTAAGTAGGTTTAAGTTAGGCTAGGTCCACCTAGGTGAGCCTATGCAAACCTAGGATAACCTTGGTTAGTCAATGTTAGTTTAGATCAACATGGGTTAACTTAAGTAACCTTAGGTTATATTAAATTACCTTACAATAATTTAAGTAGGTTTATGTTAACCTAGGTCAACCTAAAGAGGCCTAGGTTATCATAGGTCAACTTATGGTTAACTTAGATGAACCAAGGAAGGCTTACTTTAGCCTAACTTAGCCTAGAAGCTAACTTTGGTTAGCTTAGCTTAGCCTAAACTAACCTTAGTTAGGTTAGGTTAAACTTAAATTAACCTATGTTAATTTAAGTTATATTGATTTTGCTTAAATTCATCTAAATCACCTTAGGTTAAGCTTAAATTAGCCTAAGTTATCCTATTTTGCCTTAAGTTGGCCTTGGTCAACCTAAAATAGCCTAGGTTAAACCTTAAATTATATGAAATTAACTTACAATAGCATAAAGAGGTTTAACCTGGTTAGCCTAGGTTAGTTTAAAACAATTTTGGTCAACTTATATTAACCTACATTAACCTCTAGGTTATCCTAGATTGAGCCTAGGTGGGTTTAAATTACTCTAGGTAGCCTAGGTTTATGTAGTTTGGGCTAGGTTAGGTTTAGTTTCATTAAAGTACATAGGCTTGCCTACTTAGATTGTATTAAACTTGTGTTTATGGGTCCACCCAAGACGATAGGAATTGTCAACAACATTATTTCACTATGTTGAAAAGCATTGGTCATGAACTTTTAAATGTGTTGAAAAATATTTTAAATTCATTGGATTACTTTCAAACTTATTCAAATGCTAGATCGATATATTAGAGAAGACATACCAAAAATACAATACACATTTTCAACATTAATTTGATGTACTAGACTTGCAAACATGTCGAGTAAACATAAATTATGCAAAAAATCGCTCTTTATACCACAATTGGGCCCTTTGTGGTGACTAGTTTTATTACATTAAAAATTAGGTTATGGTGTGATGGTTAAGGACTTTAGCTTTCAAAATGGAGGTGAAGGGTTCAAGTCTTCACATTTGCAACATGGTTGTGAGCCAACTTAAGTTACCTAAGTTTCTTGCATAGGTAGTGTATTTTAGTTACAAGCTTAAGTTAGTTTTTAGAATTGGTTTCCAAGGCTAGGCCCTCTAGGCTAGGCTAAGCCACCTAGTCTTACTTGGTTTAGGTTGCCATATGGTAGCACATTATTGGGTAATAATTTTTTTGTTGCTTAGGTTTGAGCTACCATGTGGCAACACATGAATGGGCAATAAATTCTTGAATGCTTAGGTTGCCACATGGCAACATGTTTTTAACATTTAGCTCTAAACTACCTAGGTCATGGTTGTGTTGCTTAATTTAAGGTAGCCACACGTCAACATGGAATTAATTTTTAAAAATACATTTAAAAATTAAGTTTGGACCATTGGATATGTCTCGCATGATTGTGGTAAAAAGGGTTGCAATCATGGAAGACGTAGTTGCACATGGCATTTACAACATGGATGTTTGGACTCCATAGTCATGAAGTCAAGAATAGTCCAATGTGACATAAATGACTACAAAGGTAGTCATTTATGTAGTCCTAAAACCCATGTTTTGGCATTGTAAATTCTCAAATTGGGAAGAGAAGACCACTTATGAGTGTTGGGATTCATTTTCACACATGTGGGAGTGTGTTTAAGTCCCATGACATTTTCCCAACTTGCTTCCCCCTCTCATATTTTAGCCTTGGAGGTTGCGAACCCAAAACTAGGGTCATGACAAATTTATGGTTCACAATAGTTTCTAAACTTCCCAATAATCTTTGCAAGTGTTCATGTGACACCTATCATGGTTCAACTAAATGTTCTTTGTGAAACCACCCCACCCCCACTTTTCGCCAAAGGGACATGTGACGCCAATATGGGTGAAGAGTGCAAATAAGATAAAAAGGAACTACCAATGCCTCCTAAGGTAGTTCTTGAGTAGTTTTGATAAACTAATGTGGCAATTTAGTATTTGTTAAACAATGTTGAACAACAATGCTCAGACATTGCTTTTATGTTATTTCATTGTTTTTTTAAAGGATGAAAACACTGGTGCACAAATATTTTTAAAGGAGCCATCCAATAGGGTGAACACTTCTTTTTTTTGGATTTCTATATCTTTGAAGTAACACAATGGGAGCAAAATAATTCAAAATGCCAAATCTTTTTTTGGAATGAATTTCATTTCTTGCAAATTTTCAACTATAGAAGAAGAAACAAAATCATGCAAATCCATGATGTTTCAAGAGTCCTTTTGTAATATTTAAAGGAATCAAAAGACTAGATGGGACACTATTTTTCATCCATTTTGCTCATCAAATGTGCACCATTCATTCTCAAAATTGAAGAGCATACTCATGTTGATGAATTAGAAAGATGAAAATTTTGAGATTGGAAAAAAAAAATCATTATACATATAATAAAAAAATTCAAATGTGTTTTTCTAACCTTTTAAATTATAATTTTTGATTATGTGTTTTTAACAAAATGTTTTTAATTTTTATGCAATTGAAAGCATGGATAAATTTTATGGAGGATATATACAAATTCAATTAAATAATTTTTTTCCATTGATTTCCAACATGTTTTGAAAAATGCATAAATTAAGTTCAATTCCCATACTTTATATATTTTTAAAGTGATCTTCTAAACTTCCAAATATTGTAAAGGTCAATCTAACATAAAATTTTGGGATGTGTACTTTGTGTTGGAAAAGTATTCATTTGATATATGTAAAGAAGAATCATTGAAATTCCATGCACATTCAATATCATATACTTGAAATTCATTATTGAATACATTTGAATAAAATTGCCAAAAGTTCAATCAAAAAATCAAATTTTTTATAGAAAAAATTGTTAAATGTGGTTAAGCCCAAGCCTTAAGAAAACATTGTGCCCTTGGTGCCCTTGGCTCCTTTGATCATGTTTGCACCACTAATTGAGTGCCTTAAAAAAAATTTAGAGATTTTTTATATTTATTAAAAATTTTAAATTTTTTTCCAAATGCTAGATTAATGTATTAGAATCATTTTTGTAGAAATACAACACAAATTTTCAACTTTAACTTAATTTTTTAAACTTGTAAGCATGTCAAAAGAATTGGTTATGCATGAAATAACACCTAGATTATTATGGTTGCACCCTTAATAAAAATGAAATTTTAAATAATATTAGTTATAACCTATGGATGGAAAGATGGGTGGATCTAGGGGAAATAAATAATTGGTGTTATGGGCCCTACAGCAAGGACTTATTTGAATTCATGAATGATTTAGTTAATGATTTTGGGTTAGACATGAGTAAAAGTCAATTATTTGGACTTGACTCAATTTTAAGAAAATAGATTTAAATACTTTTGTGATTCATCCATAGAAGGATGATAGTTCTAAAAGGTTAGTATGTGGCAAATTGTTATTGGCTTGAAGTTAATGAATGATGATGTTTAGTGGATGTAAATGAATACAGTTGACAATTCATACATTTTTATTTTGAAGTATTTAAGGGGTTGTGGTGGGAGCTTTGAATTCATTATCTTTTTCATGATTTTAGGTTGTTAATTTGTTATTAAACCTTTGGATAAGCCTTATGTGTAGTGAACCCATGTTGTAATAAATTTATGTGTTGTTTTAATTATGGAAGACTTCAAAAGAATAAACTTATGTATCACCCATTTGAGCCTTTATTAATGTTTATCACATCCAACATATTGTGTTAATTGTTAGTTCATCCTCACCCATAAACAAGATGAATTGGATGATATAAAATGATTTTTTTAAAAGGTTGTCATATAGGCCAATTATTATGGTCGACCAATCAAAAGTAATCATTTTTTTATTGTTTCTTCTTTAAGGTATTATATCCACAATGCATGTACAAGTCTAAAGCCCGAACCAAAGTCGGGTAGCTATTTATGTTTGTGAAAAACCTCTCATTTTAGTTGTGAAAAATAAAGTAGAACCATCTTGATTTTAATTCTAGTTTCAAGCATAAATGGAATTGGGAATCCAATTCTAGGTTAGGTTCTTCAAAAACAATTATAGCTTCAATTTTGAAAATCAGTCTTAATTTTATTAATCCAAATTGGAATTGAAGTTGAGTGTCAATTAACCTTTAATTGAGATTTGGTTATATTTATTTTTTCTTTTAAACATTTTTTTCAAAAATCTCAATTCTAGTTCTAATTCCACACCTAAACATAACTAAAAACTTTGTTCCAAATGGTTTTTTAAGAAAGTAAATCCAAGTTTCAAATCTTGTTGTGATTTTGAAAATGAAACAATGACAAAAATATTCTCATGGGAAATTTGGGTTTTTCTTTTTGGCAATGTAAATTCAACAAATTTGGCTAATTTTTTCCAATTGCCAAATTTTCTATATCACAAAATAGGGGGGAAAACCTTGAACTTGAAACCATTTTTTGGATTAGAAATAAGAAAACCATATTAGGGAACTTCTTTGATCCTTTGATAGAAGGGATAGACACATGGTAACAAAGGACTTAGGAACAAAACTATTTTGAAATATTGTTCTCATATATATGTAGTGAAATTCATACATGAAGCATAACTTTTAGCACAAAGATGTGATTCATATGCATAGGGACAAGTGTCCATCTCATGTTAAAGCATGACCTCATGTTTGAAGAGGTCATCTTTCAATCATGAGGTGTGGCCACGACTATTTGTTGCCTCTTACGAGTGTCATCAAAAACATTAAATTTTTTTACAACTAGCTTCCTTTTTTGGTCCAATATATTCATCATGACAATGATACTTCAAAAATTGAACTCAATCCCATGGATTCATAAGGGTGATAAAAATGTATTAACGTTAATGTTTTTCCAATGAAAAAATTGAAACAAATGTTTTTTCAATGTGAAAATTTGATTTAAAAATATTTTGGAACATTTTTTTTGTTATTTAATGGGTTCAACATACATGAATAAGAGTGTCATTTGGTTCACTATGTATTTCATTGACATTTGGAACAATTTCACTATAGTAGAAGCAATTATTCACATAGTGAACATGGACCAATTGTTATGGACATAATGAATTATTAATAAGTGGTTGAATACAAAATTTACATTTGACAATGGAACTTAATAATATATCAATTACATTTATATTTATAATTATTATCATATTTATATATTGACCATGTTTTTAAAATATGAAATTTATGTATAGTATAGTATAGTATAATATAATATAATATAATACACACACACACACACACACATACAATGTGTACATATCTTATGTTGGTAGCATGAATTGAACTTTGGTCTTCATGGCATGGGTAAACTAATGCTTTTACCAACCAACCATGATATGATTTCATAATAAAATAAGTAAAAAAAAACATGTTTATTTGAAATCGTTTACAAATCCAAACTTTTAACATGTATTTTTCCATATTTTGTTCAAATGAAACAAATGAAAGTTCATTCAACAATTGTTTCCAAAGGTCAACATATATACAATATATAAATGTACAAAATTTCAAGTCATTTTCTTAGATTGTTTTTAAAGTTTTATTTCATAGCAAATTATATATACATATGAAAATATATATATATGTTTTCATGACTTGATTATACTTACCTACACCTACATTAGGTACCTTGGCTATCTTGAGTGAGATCTCTTCGTGATTATATTCAAGACATTTGGAAAGACCCCAATTTAGTCTTTGGATGAAATATTTATAATGTTTAGAAACAAGAAAATGTTTTTTAAGGCTTTCACCATCGTACCACCAATGTACATGTGTTGTTTCACCCAAGGGCAAGATTCCTTACCCAAAAGACTTCCTTATATACCTAGTGTTAAATATGTAATTAATATACTTTTGTAGTGTGTAAACAAATGTTGGGTTGGTTATCATCACCTTTAGCATAAGGTATCTAAAAACATTTTGTCATGAAATAAGGCCCAAATTTACATGAGCACCTTGATCTAATTTGAAACCTAAACAAAGTCTTTTTATCAATTAACTTATGGAAAGCTTGAATTAGGTTCAACAAGTATCAAAATAAAGACCAAAATCCTAGCCAAAATTAATGGGTAATATGATGATTAGGGTCTAAGGGTTGAAACATGCGTTGGTTCTATGAAAGGAACAATCTAATTCAAAAACCATTCAAATATGTAGTCAACTAATATATAATAAAACTAAAACAAGTAACTCATAAATTATTCCCCATACGACAAGTTAAAATAAAAAACATTCCATGAAGTTCCCACAACATGAACTTGTAGTTCACACTTTCAAATTTGTTGAACATTCTTCGAATATGTGGGATGAAATGAAATGGATCTAGCCTTCTGAACTCATGGCAAGGTTAAGAATAGGGAATCTTCCATGAAGTTCCCATGAAGTGAACTCACAATCCACCCTATACCTAATCAACTAGTTGTGCCCCTTATGGCAAAATTAAAAATAGGAAATGTTCTATGAAGTTCTCACAAATGAACTCACAATTCACACTAAGACATGATGATCATTCCCCAAAATGAAGGACCAAATGAAAACTATAGTCTTTCCATAGTTTATCAACAATAAATTTTACATGTGTGATTTGTGTGGTGCTAACATAGTTATGTTGATGCAAAGTTTATCTAAAATAAATTTATTCATTGTTGCTTGTAAACAAATGAATTTAGGCTACTAGTAGTAATATGGCTTTTCCCTTGACTCCTAAAACTTAAAGGGTTCAGATTCAATGAGGTGTGGCAATATATGCATGACAAAAAAATTGTCATGCATTTGGCATGACAAGTGTTGACCATGGAAGTCCATGAATTGAATGGTGCATAAACCATGCATTGACACCCACAAAATTCATAAGCGGGTGTTTAATGTCTTCCTTTTGAGACTTATAAGGCAAAAAAGCCAACAACAAATTTGTTTGCCCAATTTGGTGCAACATGTGGGCTTCCAAGAAAGTAAGTATAGAGTAGCAATTGATGAATTTTATTTGCAAGATCATCGATTCGTCAATTCTTTCTTCATAACAATGAGCTTTATAAGTTGTTGTCTTGAGTTTTAATCCATAATATCATAAAGACATGCTACTAGCATCGTGACAAGAAGGTGAATTCATGAATAAGTGAATAAAAAATGGGTCAAAACAAGCTTATAAGACCAAAAAGGGCATAAGGGCAAAATAAAATTACAAACTATGGTATATATGTTTATATATTGACATTTAAAAATTATAATAATCATTCCAAATTATGTTAAATGAATAATTTTAATGTTAATAAATGAAAATTTTAATCCAATTTAAAACTTTGATTTTAGTTAAGGACTTTTGAAATTGACCGACTACTACATTAGATAATGTCCATTTGGTAAAGGGACCTTTGATTTTCTTGATACAAACTTTTTGACAATATATATGTAATTAGTTAAAAATTACAAATCACATTAATTATTTTTTAAACACGTAATTTGAATTTTTCATTAATATATTGAAATTTTCAATATATAAAAAATTTAGGCAAATTTCAAGAGACTTTTACACGTATAAATTTAGTAAAATATTGAACCATGAAATAACGAAAAACATTAGTATGATTTGAAATTTTGATCATTATTCATAGGAAACAAGGAAATTGACACATTAAAAAAATGACCACATATTCAACATTCATTAATTGGTCATTATTTCATTGGTCAATGACCAACATTGTTTGAAGTTTTTATTTTTGGCAAAAAGACAATTTGATCCTTTTGTTGATCCTTTTATTAAATTTTTTTTTTAGTTCCTCTAAGCTTAGTTCATGATTTAGAAAGGACTTTCAATTCTAGTTTTTGGATTTTTTGAAGGTTTGAGAGAGTCTCCAATGTGCTTGTGATGAAACCCATGGTTTTTGGATTTATGAAACCTCCAATTTGGAAACCTCTCAAAACATTTGGAGCTTGGTTTAATTTAAGACTTACTTCAATTTCATTTGCATTGTTGCACCCAATTACAATTAATAGCTTGTTTAAATATACACCATAGTTCATGCCCTTGCCATTAACCTAGACCAAAAATGCCAAAAACACATGCCAAAAAAATAAATCTTGTAACAAATTAGGTGGGATGCCATGCATCTAGGGAATAGTTCCTTTTTTTCTTTTGGGGGAGGGTGGGGATGTTGGATTTCTTTCCTTTTATGTGTTCCCATCAAGTTCCCAAATGGGTTTTTAACATGTTTTTCAAGTTTCCAATGTGTTCCCCAACATGTTCTCAATAGCTTTTCACTTTATCCCATATCATTTGCCCTAAGTTCTACTCTTGTAACCTATATAAGTAGCCCAAAGGAGAAGATTAGACCATATCTATTTTGAGATAGTTTCCAAAGCTTGATTGATTTTTTTGTGATGGGCCAATAAAAAATGCCCATCACAAAATAAAAAAAGGTTGAACTTTGGGGGTGTCCACAACTAATTAATATGATCAACAAATACATACCCATATCCTTTAGGTACCCATGACAATGAATTGGGGTATTAGTGTAAGAGAAAATTGAGGAGGAATATAGTGAAGTGGAGAAAAATTTAAATAGCCAATGACACAAATCAACATTTAATGAAAAGGCCCACCCTTTTTTTCTTTTGGGGGAAAAGGCGTGGTGGCCGATTTTTTTTGTTTTTCTTGGAAGAGGGGGAACTAGCAAGTTAACAACCACCTAGATGTCAATTCATTACAATTTATCCCATAAGGTTTGCCCAAAGTTGAATTGACACAACATAAAAAATAAGGCCTTTGTTTTTCACTTTTAAAAAACCTTGGACTTATATGACTAGAGAACCTAGACTTGTTGTAAAAGGGACAACTTTGTATGTGTTTGAGCTTTAGTTTCAACCAAATTTAAATCTTTGATCATAATATCCCAAAACCTAACCTAGAACATGAACTTACCCAATGTTGGGTGGATAATATATATTACCTTGGTATATATAACTTGCATGTATATAATAAGGCAAATATATACCTTTTCAGTTAGTAATTGTTTTTTAGTACCCATTTGGTTACCATGTCTAACTAATAAATATTTCAAATTTACCCTACATTTATTTTATTCAGCTATAATTGAAGGTTGGCCTTACTTAAAGGAGGGTAATTGTATTGAAGAAGTAAATTGCAAGCTTTTGAAGGATATGGGTTGTCAAAGTGATGCAAATTTGGAAATAATACATGTTATCCCATTTGAAAATGCTATTGGAAATCTCATGTATGTAATGGTATGCATAAGACCTAATATTGTACAAGCAATGGTGGTTGTGAACCAATTTATAGTTAATTTTAGACATTCACATTGGATTTTAGTGAAACGAATTTTTCGTCATTTAAAAAGTGTAATGGATTTTGGTTTGTGTTTTAGAAAAAACATCAAAGATGTTATTATAGGGAAGGTGCATTTTGACAATGATGTTAACCATAACCAAGGCCAAGCACATTTCAAAAGGAATGTGAAACCATAGCCAAGGTTCCAAAAGGAAAATGGAAGGCTAAGTACATTTTAATGAAAATGTAAGCCATAGCCAAGGTTCCAAAATGAACATGAAGGGCCAAGCACATTCTAATGAGAATGTAAGTTACAACCAAGGTTACAAAAGGAACGTGAAGGGCCAAATGCATTCTAATAAAAATGTAAACCATAGCTAAGGTTTCAAAAGGAATATGAGGGGTTAGGCACATTCTAATGAGAATGTAAATCATAGTTAAGGTTCCAAAATGAACATGAAAAGTTAGGTGCATTTTGATAGGAATGTAAGCCATAGCTAGAGTTCCAAAAAAAACATGAAAAACCAAATGCATTTTGATAAAAATGTAAACCATAATTAAGGTTTCGAAAAGAACATGAAGGGTCAAGCACATTTTGACAAAAAAAAAACCCATAACCAAGGCCATGCATGTTTCAAAAAAATGTAAGCCATAACCAAAGTTCCAACAAGAACATGAAGGGCTATATGCATTTCAAAAAAAATGTTTATCATAGTTAAGGAATTGACAAAAACAATATGGGGCCATGTGCATTTCGAAAAGAATCTTTACCAAAACAAATGTCCCAATATTAAGGATTATGATGTTGTTTATGGAAGCACACAAATGTGTGCCTATTATAATATAGATTGGGCTGGGAATATGGATGATCGCAAGTCCACATCAGATTATGTTTTTTTATTGGGAAATGTTGTTATTAAATGAATAACAAAAAATAAACATCTATTGTTATGTCATCAACAAAAGTTGAATATATGGCAACTTCACAAGCAACAAAGCAAACAATATGGCTTTCATCACTTTTTGCGAGCATTGGTGTTCCATAGATGAAACCATTGTCATATATGACAATAATCAAAGTTGTATATTTTTATCAAAAAACCCAGTCTTTCATGCTTGCACAAAGCATATCAAGAATCATCATCATTTGGTGCAAGAAAAGACTAAAAAAGGCTTTGTTAAGTTGGTGTATTGCAACATGGAAAATATCATTGCAAATATTTTGAGAGCAGATTGTTGACGGAATAAAGATGAGAAAAATACTAATTGTGAGTACAAGCTCTCCACCCAACCTTAGGATCACACAAATGTTGTTATAAATAGGGATCCACCCTTGAACTCTTGTTTAATCTAAATAGGAGGTGAACACCCCAAACAAATATTATCTACCTTAGAAGGCACATAAGCAAGGCCATCATCTCATGCATTGAGATATTTCACACTAAATTTAATTAAAGACTAGTGGTAACTCGTGCCTGCAAGGCATGGCACGGCACTGAAGCAGCGATGACCCCTGATGACGACCCCTGAAACCCTAAAGCTCAATGACATTTTGCCATTTCAGAAAGTCATGACTATGGGAAATTCCTCGTCAAAATTATTATGTCAGTTATTTCTTGGAATGGCCCGTTCCGCCACGTAGGAA
>Ga0116231_10009150_pt1 | contig 16902 bp, 16 predicted proteins | sample S1TSphgellanicum_2_FD_89695 | JGI IMG/M metagenome (GOLD analysis project Ga0116231, IMG submission 89695) | Host-associated microbial communities from peat moss isolated from Minnesota, USA - S1T2_Fd - Sphagnum magellanicum MG | ecosystem: Host-associated > Plants > Peat moss > Unclassified...
CCCCCACTGTCCCCCACCGACCTACTCACCTATATATTTAAATTAAAAGTTAAATTAAAAGTAGACTCTTCCCCATCTACCTACTCACCTATAAATTTAAAATGTGCTACTCTCATCCCCACCAACCTACACACCCCCATCTATTTTCCTACCTACCAACACTTTAAGTAGGTACCAAACCCCACCTACATGGCTACACCTACATACTTGTTGACATTGCAATAGACCCCCAATGGTCGAAAACAAAATAAGAAAGAATAAAATGAAGGTATTGCATGGAACTTGGTCTTGTTCATTAGAGTAAAATTAATAAGGGTAAGATGAAAGTAATTGTCACCCCCTTGTGTAAGGTATTGTAGATAGACGTTGGTTGTAAACATGATGTTTTTATGTGTTTTGAGGGCATTGCAAAATCTTTTGAAAATCTAGAATACGTGAAACCTCCAAATGAAGCTATTGCAAGTTCTGCTTGGGGAGTGTTTTTCCACATGGGAGGGTATTGCAAAGCCAACACATTTAATGCATGTTGTACACATGGGGGGCCTATACTAAATAATCCGGCCTAGATAAAACAATTTGATTTGCTTGTTTTGATGGTGTACTTAAGCAATTTGGATTAGATTTAGCAATTATTTATGTTATTTAGCATTAGGGTTTTAGAATTTTGGGTTATGGAAACAACAAACATTTATGACTTTTTGCACCTTTTGAGCCTAATTATAATTAGACTTAATATAGATTTTGGGGGGGGGATTTGGCATTTGCACATATATGCATTAAAGGGGTAGGTTGATACATTATTTTGGATGAACAAGGCATTAAGGATAGGGATTAATCATTGGTAATTTGTAGCAGAAACTACATATTGTACTTTTGATATACCACAAATTTTATCTTATTGTTGTTATATTTTGATTGAAGTTTTCAATAAACCAGAGAAATACAAACTTGTATAGTGATTTTCATATTCATATTATTGTGTGAATTTCCTATGGTATCAAAAATATAAGGAAATGAATTGTAATTTTGTTTTTAGATTTTCTACATTGTATTTTGAAATCCAAATTTTGGTTATATGAAATAACCTTGAATTTGATGTTTTAATAAATTATAGAAGCATGTGTGTTTAGAATCAAGATAGGAATTATGAATGTGTGCATATTGTAGTGTAAATTTGTTATTACAATAAATGTGAAATAATTATGCAAGAATTTAATCCACATCTACCAATATTCCATAATACTTTTCTTTTTCTTTTTCTCTCAAAGAAAGCGAACAAGCAAAGACCAAACCAAAAGGTAAAAGACACATTATGCTTCTATTCATTTGTTTGTTACATTTAGTTTTTTCAAATTAAGGTTTAATTAGTGGTTTTAATGAGGTTTCATTTAATTTATGTTTGAATATTTGGCTTTAATAATTATTATGTGTATTTTATTCTTTAGGGTCATGTGTAGTTGATTGTTTTAAATTATCATAATTCATGGCATCCACCATTGGAACTATTTAGGGTTTAATGTTCATTTTTTAATGACATCCATGTTGATATATCCATGGATGTGTTTTCATATAAGGTGAAAACTTCATTGAACATCAATGCCACCACCCTTGAATATCAAAGGTACAATATTTTCTCTTAATAACTCATTTTTGTCTTTTTTTAATTTTTGCTTTTACTTTGGGTATTTTGTTCCCCCTTGCATATGGATGGTCATGGAAGTATGGCTAAATCATTTTCCGCCTAAACTATGTGAGGGGTATTGCTCATGGCTAAAAGGATGGAATTAAATTGCAATACCCTTGTCCAGTATCCCATAAATGTTTTTGGGTCAATCACATATATTTCTACATTAATTGGGGTATTGCATAACCCTACCAAAACCTATAGGGACATCAATACCCTAATTCAAATATTTTGTAAAACACCATGTGCTAAATCATTTTTCACCTAAGTTATCCGAGGGGTACTACTCATGGCCAAAAGGATGGAATTAAATTGCAATACCCTTGTTTAATATCTTAGAAATGCTTTGGGGTCAATCACATATACTTTTACATTAAGTGGGGTATTACATAACCAACATCAATACCCTAATTTGAGTATTCTGTAAAAGACCATGAGCTAAATCATTTTTTGCCTAAGCTATCGAAGGGTTATTACTCATGGCCAGAAACATGGAATTAAATTGTAATACCATTGAACAATTTGGTGAAGTTAAGAAACTTTAACATAAGGGCAAACGAAAGCCTTTGTTTCAAGTCCTTAAATGGCCTTTGATGTTCACCTTTCCATTTGAAAAATAATTCCTTTTTGAAGATATTTGAAAGTGGTTTTGCCATTTGCAAAAACCTTTTGATAAACTTTTAGTAAAAATTCGCTAGGCATAGTAAGGATTGAATTTCCTTGACCATGACTAGTTTTTTCCAATCTTTATGGCTTGCAACTTCTTAAGGTTGGGCCTCACGCCTTCCCTTAACAAGATGTGCCCCAAGAAATCCATCTCCTTTTGGGCAAGCTTGTTTTTTGCCTTATTGGCAAAGAGCATATTCTATTAGAGTTTACTCATAACATATTCTAAATAATTTGTGTGTTCCTCTGCAATTTTGGAATACACTAGGATATCATCAATATAAATGATCATGAACTCATCCAACTTTTCATGAAAGATGGAATCCGTGAAGGTTATGAATGTTGATAGGGCGTTACACAACCCGAATGGCATCACTAGGAACCCATACGAGCCATACATGGTTTTCATAGCCATCTTTTCAACATCTTCATCCACAATGTAGATTTAATAAGACCTTGACTTGAAATCAATTCGACTATAATATTGATACCCATTGAGTTGATCCAATAGATCAACAATGTGGGGCAAAGGATATTTGTTCTTAATGGTTATTTTGTTCAAAGCATGGTAATCAAGATGCATTTTCAACTTGTCTTTTTTATTAACAAACAAAACTAATGCCCCATAAAGTAACTTGTTTTATTGAATACACCCCAACTAAAGAGGTTGTTCAATTTTTTTTGGACTCTTCCAATTCCTTTTGGTTTAACCTATAGGGTGCCTTGGATAACAAAATTGAATTATCTATGGTCAACATTTTTACAAGGTGGACAAGCATCAAAGAATTCATTTGTTAAAACTTCCGAAAATTTATTTAGTGAATCCAAAATACAAACAAGGGGTTCTCTTGCCCCTTGTGGCTTAAGCTTCCCTAGGAGACTTTCAAAGACATCAAAACCAAAAAATTATACAACGATAACTCATTAGCCAAAACAACCAAGTTAACTCCAACTTTCGACAATGCAAAATTATATTCCAAGTTCACTAACTTAGAACCAACTTTGGCGTGGACTCTCAACTTACTTTTATTGCAAATGATGTCTACTTAGTAAACATCCAAAAATGTGTTCCATAAAAGTACATCAAATTTATCTAAATTGCAAAGGGTGAAATCTTCAAAAAATTGAACTTCCCCACAAAATAGCCCGACACCTAATGTTATGTAAAACAAAAGTTTAGCTATGCCTTATGCCAATTGCGCCATGATGGGGTCTACCACTAATTCAATCTTGATTCCCAACATTCCATTACTTGCGAAGTCATGAACGAATTCATCACTATTGAATATAAGAAATAACACACCAACTTGTCATTTATTTTACATTTTAACTTTAACAAATTGGAGGTCTTACTTTTGTTAGCCACAAAACCCCCTTGGAAAATGAACTTACCTTCGGAAATGTAGTCACTTACTTTAGGTGGCTTGGGGCAATTTTTCACCAAGTGTTTGTGATTATCATAGTTGAAACACTTGACCTTTGGCAAGTCCCATTTCACCTTTTTCGTCATTGGTTATTTACATGGTATCTTTTCCTTGTTATCATGAGACTTCAATTTACCTTAGCCCCACTTGTGTTTTTTCCGACCTTTGCCTCCACTAATTTAACCAACATGGTGCTTCTAGGTGACCCTATTTCTAATTTCACCTTTGAGGTGCGGAAAGCCTTCGTCCTCCATGCACTCCACCATTTTCATCAAACCCTATAAGGTGTCCAGGATATTTGTCTTTTGACAGACAATTTTCTAGATCCAAGGCTTCAAACCATGTAAGAATATCAACTTCTTAACATAGTCCTCCATCAAGAAGACCATAGTTAACATCTAACTAAAGTTTTGGACATAGTTCACTAGAAGGCCTACCTTGTCCCCTTGGGCAAACTCCAAAAGCTCCATCCCATCCTTGAACACCAAGTGGTGCATCATGAATTTCTTGTTCAATCACAACTTGAATTCCTCCCATGTGAAGGTGTCAATAATGTTAAATGTTACCTATTTCTAAAACATCACCAATCCCATGAGAGCTCCTTTAGGAGCATTTGAACGAAATGTCATTTTTGAAGTGTTGTGTTTCCATGTATGCTTCAACTTGGTGTAATCCATGTATGCTTCAACTTGGTGTAACCACATCCACACTCTCTTTGTCTTGGTCTCCTTCCCTATAAAGGAGTTCGGCAACCTTGCTTTGATGATGGTGACCTTGGTAGAATCCCCATTTAGGGTGATGCTAATGGCACCCAATCCTTCCGCAATGCAATTCATAAGCTTCATGATCTCATTTTGCTTTGATGGAATCTCGCCTTACTACACCATGAAGACTCAAAAGGTGTCAAAAAAGGCTTCACCTCCTCCTTTCGGGCCTCAAAAGCCTTGTCCACCTCTAAACATTCGAAGGCTTGTTTGCCCTATTTTCCCCTATTGGATTGATTATTTAGAAGGACCCACAAGGAGTCACCATCCATGTTGGACTTTTTTGATGAATGCAAGTCCACATGCACCAACTCTTCGTTTGGTTTAGGAATGTTTTCATTCCCCTTGCTAGTCTTTAGCGTCACGGAAGGTCTTTTCACCAATGAACGTACATTTGCTTTGATTCCTCCCTTACTTTCGGCAATGAAACCATGAAGGAAAGAGTCCTCTCTTGGGCAAGCACTTTGCTCAACCCGGCCTCACCCTTCCCCTTCATCTTCTTCTTTTTGGTTTTACAAAGAATGGCCATTGCAACTTCCTCCTCCACCAATTCCCTTAGGCTTTGAGCCTCCTCTTTGCACATTTCATCTTTTATCATGACCTTCCCTATGGTGGCCAATTCTTTTAAGGATGTGTCCTTTTCTTTCTCCTTTTTAATCTTCTACTTCCCTTTGGCCTTGGGCTCCACTACCACCATTATGCTCGATATGAGTTTTTCCAAGGCCAATTGCCTTAGGAAAAATTGCCCAATCTATGTTTTAAAATTTTCCCAAATACTCTAAAAGTTACTTTAGTACCACCTATCGCACCTGGATCTGCCTTGGCATTGTTAGTTCCCTCACTTTCATTATCGTGCCTCACTAAACACCTACACTACCCACACATGGTAAACCACACATTGGAGAGCTTCAACATTCAAACTTGTCTCATAACCTAAGGTTAACCTCAACCTCTAGACAAGTGGGATTAAACCCGCTATGAATTTTAATGGTCCAAGGTTTTATCATTCAAGATTACCATCTTTCATCTTCCAACTTAATCGTAAACTTGTCTAACTGAAAACTTAATGCATCATGAACATCTCCCTAACCACCTTCCTCAAACTTTCATTCACCAACACTTATGTAACTCATGAATGTTGTCAAACCAATAGTCAAACCTAGCCCAACACTTAGACTCATAACCCAAGCCGCCATAGGGGTTGCCCCATGGTGGTCTAAACTTGGGCCCCAACTGAGGAAATCCTCTCACTTGAGGGTCCACCTAGAAGGCATGTCATTAAGATTTTGAATAAGATTTTCTTTTTCCTTTTTTGAAACAATGGATGAAATCCACTATAAAAAAATATTGGTGTGCCAATGCGGAAGCTAATCCTAGGTTATGGTAATGTAAATTCATTTTTACATGTCCGTCCATGGATGAATTTTTAAACACAAACTAAACCATCTTGCCCACATTAAAGTAGAAGCATCCAAAACCATTTTTGTCCCTTAAATTAAGGTCTATAGTTTATATTGGGCTCCTATCACTACTTGATATATGTGAGAAAATGGATTGTATTATATTGTGTAGTGTCATCTAATTACAACAAAACTTTTGATTGTTTTATGGAACTTGTCATGTTATTCTTTTGGTTCCATGGTAATGAGGTTGTAGAGTTTATAGTTGGCTACTTGTTCAACATAAAAGGAATGGTTAAGTCTTTCCTTCTCCCATGACAAATCTACAATCCTAAAGGCACTTTATGATTGGTAATGTGTTTCGAAGACAAGGAGGAAGATTGTGCTTTGTAAGTTATTGCAAATTAAACCAAAAAAAAAACATTGATTTCAAGTTTAAAACAAAGATTTTAAGTTTCACGAGATGATCATAATGTTTAAATGAAAATTGCGGGCTTTAGAATGATAAGATCTAGTGTTATCAAATGTTACTTTTTGAAAAGAACCTCCAATCCTAGTTCCAATTTTATTTTGGTTTCCAATAAAATGAGTTATTGTTGTAGTTTTTTTTTGGGGGTGGGGGATGGGGGGAATTTGATGGAACTAGATTTGATGGACCCAATCCTTCATGTTCCTAAACTACTAGTCTTCCATTATCATGGGAAAATCCAATGCGGGGTAAGTATTTGATTTTTGTGATACTTGTTGATTTCAAGTATTTGGAAATTTTCATAATAAAAAAATTTTCAGTTTTGAATATTTGAAAAAAAATGAAGTTCATTAAAATCATCAACTTGTTAGAATGAAAAGTTGTGAATAGTTAATCAAATTCACAAACATTATTCACAACATTCTAGCAAACTAAATATATGCACAACAAGCCCAAACATGTTTTTAAATACTAGCTAATAGGAAGTTTAACAAGAAATGTCTTGAAGGAAAGTTTTATTTACTATAAGCACATAATTATTCATATTGTGATTCATCAAATGTGAGACTCTTAAATCGTCAATTATGATCTATTGTTTGTCAATGCGCATACAATGAACATTAGCGATTGCAAAACCAATCCAAACCTCTCTAAATGTCAACCCAAGGCCAACACACAAACATAAAATCAATAATTGTACAATACATACCTTTTGTTTACACTTATGCTTGAAGACTTTCATTAGAATTTTTTAGGCATAATGTTGGTGACTTCGTCTCAAAAGAAATCAATTTATACTCCAATATCTAATAATATTGCCCATTACAATTTATTATTTTTGTGAGGTGAATCAACTCCATGGTTTCACATTAAAAAAATTGTTCTCACCTAGTGCATGCATAATGTTTAGTAAACAAAATAAAATTTTCAAATGAAAACACCATATTATAAATCAATTTCATAATGTCCAGTTGATTACTTCTTGTTTTGTATTGTCATTAAGACCTAACAATGTCATTTTGTTGTTTAGCCTTTGTGTCCAAAAATCTTTTTAATATATGAAATGATTTTTTTAAAAAACATAACTATTAAGTTTTCCTTTTCTATCAATGCTATAACCATGAATATGAAAAGGAAAATAAGGACATAACTAAAGAAATTAAGGAAGGAAGAAAATGAAGGATTTAAAAAGAAATATAATAATTACTTGCATGCATCAAATGTGATGGAGATTCAATGCATCCTCACTTCATTACTTGCATGTCCAAACTAAATATTTAGATAGTAAGAATGTACCAAAAAACAATGTTAAAAAACCACAAGGAAGCTTGGGGAATGAACTTTACCCAAAGAAGATTTTGTAAAGATATAAATGAAAAAGAAAGTTTGAACTCATAAGGAATAATAAGCATAAGAAAAATAGATTCACATATGTCAAATGTTTATAGCTATAAAATGGGTTTACCAACCTATCAAAGGTCATTGACCTAATTGAAATGTTGACTAAATTGCAACTATGCAAGTTCAAAAAGTCACAATTGGATTTCAACTTTAACAATTACAATTCAAATTTTGAATTTAACATCAACACTTTATGGTGAATACTTCATTTATTCAATTTGCAAAACACATATTTGAAAAGGGATGAAAGCTACCAAAGTGGTTTAATATTCGAATTACTTAATCAATAGCATTAACACAATATGCATAACATTAGTTTAGTTTTGGAATGCCCAAAAAGTACGAATTTGAAAAAATATCCAACAAAATGCATGTCATGCTTCCATTAGGTGAATGGGTTTTAAAAGGTCATGCAAGACCATGAACAAATAGGGGCACATTCAATGATTCAAATCTTGTTACCACATTATCTATTACATCAATCACAAAAACCTCCCCATATAATAAAATAAAAAGTTTATGAAAACCATTTTCAAGTTGATCATACATCATTCATTATTACATATCACAATGGTGTGGTTTTAATTTTAAAGCATAGTGATGACATTAATGGTAAAATCTTAAAACAATTGCAATATGTTGGATCTTGAAATATATATATAATTACGGCATAATCTTCATTCTTGTAATATTATTCGAATATGTCTGGGGTTTCAAATGGCTTAAATCATTTGAATCTTCCAACATACAAACAAGATGATGTATTTTTTCTAATTTTGAACTTTCACCACATTTTACATTCGACCAATGAACTATTTGCCTTCCTTTCATTCCAATGATTAACATAATCCATGGTGTAAGATTATTTTACACAAACAACCTTGAAACATGCACATATTTCTTGACACATGTAAAAACACCTTAAGGTGGGCCAAAAATGAAACATGAAGAGTCTTCAATAATACATTTTTGCAATGTATTTTGACAATGCTAGAAATGTTACATTTTTTTATGTTCATGTTTGGGGCAAAATAATCATCTTTTCCAAAAAAATAATTACATGGGCACCTCATAAACTTCAAAAAATTTAAAATTTTGAATTTAAAAAAAAAACAAAACCACATCCAAAAGGTAAATAAAATTTCTTCCCAAAATTGCCTTTTAAAAGTCTTTACACTTCCATGACACTTTGAAAATGGTTCGGAAACCCCTATTTTGAATTGCTTATAACATACTAATTTTTTTGAGATTAATAAATGACTTCATGATTATAAATTTTGAAAATTGTGAGTCCATAAAGATAATGTTTATGTATTATTACACTACAAGCCATAAATTAAAAACATCTCCCATTTATATTATTTTTCTTTCTTTCAAAGGTAAATGTAATTAAAATCATTGCATTGAATATAGCCTCTAATATAATTATTATAACAAATGCATGCATCATGTATTTTAACCTTTAAAGGTGTAGTAGAAACCACCCTATTGAATGATTTTATATTTTGCAACTACACACACATATGGCATGAATTTATTATAGCAATTGAATGAACTTATAAATGGGATGGATGCACCAAGCATATACCAAACACACCAACAATCCCAAATAGTGTTTGTGCAAAAATGTTATCTAAATAAGGATCATTATTATTCAATGAATGAAGGCAATCTATGAATGAGGTAGGAAATCAAATATTCCCACCTATAAAGTATAATTTTATTAGTCCCAATTTGAATGCATGTGATTTATGTGCTCAACAAATTCAATTATGAAGAATATCATAACATTAAAATTATCCTTAAAATCATTCATAGTCCATCATCCCTTATTATGTACCCTTTTGATTGCATCACCCCCACTTTGATGTTATCCATAAAATCCCAAAAGCACTTGACCAAACACCAAAATACAACATCAAATTGCTATGATTAACATTTAATGTGACTATGGAAGGTGTGTTGATAAGCAAAGGCTGGTTTCTTACCTCAAGATTTATTTCAAGCACTATAATGAAAACCAAACTAGTTTTAAGACCTCCATATTATGACACCTAATTCAAATTAATTTACAAATTTATTGTTTATGTAACTTTTCAACCCTAATTGAACCTTATGAGTAATTTTGTCCCTATTTAAGGAACTTTACAAATAACTTTATTATTTTAGGTATTAGATGCGTGTGCACATGTAATCCATTTATAAACATCATTCCAAATGAGTTGCACCCTAGTCACAATTAAGTGGTAAGAAACTTGAAAATGATGGTTAGTTATATGTACATGCACAAATATACTACTATAATTAATGAAAAACATGTCATCCTTCCAATTGATTAACAAGGTCAATGAAAATAAACTACCATTCAATTTAACCTATGTCATATCATTCTAAATGTGTGATGTGATATCAACATAAAGTCAAGTGATTAATGTACATAGTAAATCCATCATCAAATTAATTCAATAATTCAAATAATTCAAATAATTAACATTATTCAAGTTATTAGTATAATTTACCTAAAAATCATCAACAAAAAAACCTTATGTTGAAGTTAGTTGTTGTACTTAGTTGGTTAATGTGGCTAGTTGACAACATGGAATTTCCAAATTTAAAAAATAATTATAGTTGTAGAAAGCTGAAAATTCATGTTAAGTGTAATTTGGTTGTTAAATCAAAGTTGTAAATTCATTATTGTGTGGTTTGGTTTTTTTATTATCCATCTTATGTTTTAAAAAACAAGTTGTGGTTGTTTCATTTTTTTTGTCTCATGTTTTTGCTTCGTGTTTTGAAACCATGAGATTTATTGGTTAATTTACTGCATTAATGTTAATTTACTTTCCATAAAAAAAATCTTCACCTTTGATGAGCAAAATGTTCCCCAATATTCAATTTAAACTCACAATTTTTCTCATTTCCTTTAAATTTTGTTTGCTTTCATTTCACATCATTTTTCTTTTGTGTAAATCAATGATGTGGTTTTTGTTTCGTTTTTGGGCAAAGTGTTACTTTTGGAATTTTCACAAACACATCAACGTATTTCATCAATTTCAATGTTTTTTTTGAAATATAAATTGTCATTTTTTTGCATGTGTGTTTTGTTTATCTTGTTGTTTTTTATGTTTAACTATAAATTATTTTAACAATTGTTTCATTATTCAAATTTGCATACCTTCAAATGAATTTGTTGCAATTAAGTTAGTAATTGATCTTCTTGGAAGAAATACCCAAAAGTTTGTTATTTAACTATGGGTGAAGAGAGGTTCATTTGAACAAGATAAACATCAAATAAACATTTTTCATGGGTACCTTAGATTTGGATATTTTCATGGTATAGAAGTTGTCATTTGTAAAGTTATTAAATAAAGGGAATGTCAACAATTATGACTTTTCATTGTGTATACATGAACTTGATGTCCATTTGAAGTATATGTGTGTGTGTGTGTGTGTGTGTGTGTGTTTTAATTCAATTAAATAGTAATTTTTATTGAACCTTTGATGTTTTAAAATTTTATTTTTATTAAATGTAAATACCATCAAAGGTTCTATGAGAATTGGAAGTTTGATTTTAATAATTGTATATATTTTGATCAGTAGCCACATGTGAATTGTTACATTATGAAGAAACATTCATTGAATAGTAATGAACCTTGAAAATACATATATGGTACTTTTGACCTTGATTTTTTTTCTTTATTCAATTTCAATAGTCTTGGTTCATTTTCTTATAATTTTGAATTATTATATTTGCATGCAAGTTTTCATTTTTTCTTATTCAATATGATGCTTGTGGAACATCCTTCATAGGGAATGCAATTGTCATGAATTCAAACCATTAAGAGATAATGATTCCAAATCTAAATGTGTGAAATAACATTTCAAAAGAAATTTCAAAATTACATGATATTCTAGATGTTGCATTTTGGAATGCTAGTGAAGGTCATTTGTTTTGATGAAACATGATAGGACGCTATTGATATTGATAGTACTTCATGTTGGGGGTGGTTAGTTGGGGGGCATCAATTTCAGGTTTTAACACATTGCAAATTGATGCATTATGATTTGGTGATGTAATAATATAATTGTTCGCAAAATATCTATAATTTGTTAGTGGACACATGGCTTAAGCCTATGTAAGTTACGTGGCACATAGGCCACATGGCATTTCAGCTTAGTCGTAGGCCATGTTAATGGCATTTAGGCTAGGTTTAAACCTAAACCACATGACATTTAAATTAGGCGTAATTGACCTAGGCCATATGATGTGCTCCCAAGCTCCTTAATAAACTCAAATGTAAGTTTAAGGTGAAAACAACGGAAAAGTAAGGAATCGGGCCACGCTCATTGGCTCGCAACATTTCGAGGGTAGAAGAGTGTGTTAGAGCTCCGGGATGGGGATTAGGAAGATTGAAAAGCAGCTCAATTATTCACATGGACCTACACAAATCAAACAACAAGTTGGTTAGTGCATAGCTGGAACATTTTTGGTGCATGGACTCATCATAGGCAAACACAAATTCACAAAACTCACAAGACTCATCACGGATTGGACTTGGGGGAAGCCACCACCTTCCCCTTTATAGTATACTTTATGCTTGGCCACGGGACCAACACCCAAATGTCATTTCGTCCCGAGACTCCCAAGTGGGAGTTCCGAAATTCCCAAAATTGGGACTCGCACGACTTTGGAAGCTCATAACATTGTGTGCAAACCTCCAATTGAAGTGACGTTTAAATCAAAGTTGTAACCCTTGTCAAGAGCTTTTCAAAGGTATGTGGCACACCACCTCAGCATAAGGAAATTAGGGTGATTCCCAACTTTTAATGGTCAAAACTCAAATTGACAATTTGACTTCCGGCCCTTCTTTTGACCATAACTTGTGTTTTAATTACCCAGATGGGTCATGCGAGCCCATTTTTAGACATTTAAGTTCCAAGAGCTTTCTAACGATATAATGAACCTTTCAATCCAATGAGTTTTGACCCCTATAATCGCTTTCTAAAAATTCAGGAGTCCATTGGGACTCCAACTCCCAAAATGGGAGCTCATTTGGGAGTGTGAAGGTTCATTCCCTCACATTCCCTTGCACTCCCAGGCGCAGGAAATGTGACTCCCGCATTCACTCTTGGCCTGCACCTTCGCAAGCCCTTGCTTTAGTCACAAGCCCAAAGTTAAGGTTGCGACACCATATGGCACCTACGCTAGGAATAGACCTACCTCACACCATGTGCCACCTAGGTTAAACCTAGACCTAGGTCATACCATGTGGCACCTAGGTTATGCCTAAATCTAAACCACCCTAATTAAGCCTAGACCTAGGTGGTTTATGTGGCACCTAATTTAACCTATAGCTATGTGATTTATATGGTGTATGTAATTGACTTAAACCAAATAGCCCACATGTGGCACCTAGGCCATGCCATGTGGCATTTCAGCTAGGCCTGAACCTAGGCCACGTGGCACCTAAGCATACTTAAACCCAAGTCACATAACATGGCATTTAGGCTAAGCCCAAACCTAAGCCATTCATGTGGCACCTAGGTTTATGTCATGCCACATGACACTTAAACTTAGATCTAGGGCATGCCATGTGGCACTATATTATGCCATGCCATATGGCACCTAAATTTAGACCTAGGGCATGTAATGTGGCACCTAGGATTTAGGCTTAGTCCTATGTAATTATGTGGAACCTAGCTTAACCAAAGGCTAGGTAACCTAAGTATATAATTAGCTTATCATAGCCTAGGTATGTAGGTAACATACTTTAGCCTATGTAAGTTATAGCCTAGCCTATATACAACTATAGACTGTTTGTTGGATATTAATCATAACAACATGAGGTGGTCATGCATGTGATTAAAAGGGTTTAAAACAATTTACTTTAATGAAAAACCATCCATGTCTATGTTTTTAAACACCATTAGTTGCACAATAGTTATATAAACAACCATATTTTTTGAAAATTATACAAATACAACTTTTTAATTGCATGAAGATCCAATATAGTTGTTTTTCATTTTCAAGGTTTTTAAAATTTTGTTTCACATTTTGGTATTCCACTTTCTCATATGTATGCTTCATTTATGAAAATTTTAGTGCATATTAAATTTTGACCAATATAAATGCTAAAATTTACATATTTACTTGAAACTTGAAATTCTAAATTTTATTGAAACAATAATGAACATAAGAATTGAAATGAAAACAATTGGACATTAGTAAAGTTATAAAGTATGGATAATGTTTTTTTAAAAATGTAAAGTGCAAAAAAAGAAATGAAATTAAAAAATATATATAAACCAAACAAACCAATAAAATGAAAAAAATTCAGAACATAAGAACCCACTCTTGAAAGGAAAACATTCCCCACTTTCGTAACAATTAAAGTGTGTTTCATAAAGTGCCTTCTTTTAACAATAAGAATTTCCTCCCAAGTTTATACTAATGTTAGCAGTTTTTGCTTTTAAAAAACAAATTTTCCTGATTATTAGAAAGGGTTTTAATACTGATTTTTTCTTTTAAGAAAAGAAAAAACTTAGAAACCAACTAGGGCATCAGTTTTTGAAAAAAAATTACTAAGTTGATTCTCAAATAATTGGCTTCTAATAAATTTTAAAACAATTGCTTATCTAGAAGGCAATTATCATGATAATTTGGTTCTCAAGTTTTTTTTTCTTTCTATTTAACAAAATTGGAAATTATTTTGTAATTTTTAAAATTAAAAATTGATGAAGATGCAATAACAACAATTTTTTTGAAAATGTTTTAATTCCGCACTTTCATCCCAATTTGTTTTTTCAATTTTGTGATGTACCTCAAATGGCAATCATTCATAAATATATTTAGCCAAATTTGGAAATATTCCAAACTATGAAAAATAGAAAATCTTAAGCACCTTTCATGTTGGTGGCAACTGTGGCAACTTTTTGTGATCATTTTTTTTAGAAATAATTTGTGTGATAGAATCTATATATATTTCATTAAATGGAAAAAAATTGTAATAAGAAATCAATGTTTCATCCATCTCAAAGACAACTCCAAATTCTTGTAATTTTTATAAAAAAACTCTTCCTTTGCCATAACAAGGCACACATTTAATGAGAGTTATTAGTTTTTGAATTCAATTAATGGTAAATTAACCTCAAATTTTCTGAAATAAGAAAAGTACTACCTTAAAATGTGTGCCTTATTTCTTACTTTTCATTGAATGACCTTTCCAACCTTGCATCTTGACCTTAATAAATATAGGTTCATTGGATGACCTTTCCACCTTTGTATATTGGCTTTAATAAATATGAGGTACATTATACATTGGACCAATTTTGAAATAAGTATGTGATCTTGAAATTCAAACTTGGGTAAACTTTTATATCCTTCCCAAATATCAATTTTTTGAAAAATATAAAAGGGAATTGAATTTCATTTGGGTTATTTTGTTGGGTTTCCACTCAATGTTGCTTAATTATTTAATTTTCAATAGAACCTACATCCAAGGTTAAATTGTTAAAAAATAAGTATGGAACCTTGGGAAAAGGGTCTAAACAAGTTTTGAATTATGTAAAAGATTTGGATAAGTTTCTTGTTGTTTTTCGGAAACATGACAATTGTCGAGTATAATAAATTTCATTTGTTGAAGGGTAGGTGATTTAAGTTCTAATTTAAGTGTAGGGTTGTTGATTAAAACAACATAATTAAAGAAAAATATAACATATGGAGTTTTGATGTGTATGTGTGTAAGAAAAAAAAAATAGAAAAGAAAATTGGGAGAAAATAAGGAATTGAAAAAAAAAAAATTAATTTAAAAAATTTGTTTTTTGAAAAACTTGGTAGGGGCAAAAAGTGGAACAATAAACTCAAAGGGAGCCAAAAGAGGGAATGGGAAAGTTAAATGGTAAAGAAGAAAACTCAAAGGGGCAAAAAGTTACAAGTACAAAATTGAAATATAAAAATACCTTAAACCTATTTTACAAAAGGTAGGGTTAATGGTGGATTTTTTTTTTTAAATTTAAAATTTTCATTTTAGGTCCAAATTCAATTCTAATTTCATGTTTGGTTTGAAGCTATAAGTTCTCATTGAGTTTGCAACATTTTGAACATGACCCTTTGGTTTTATCATCCTCAACTAAAAAACCTTTCAACATTGGTTTAAAGTTTGAATTAGTATTGTGGGGAGGTCAAATTCCCCACAAACTCCTATTTGTTATAAAGGTGGTTCTTTAATTTCATAACTATTATTTTTAAATAATAAAAAAATAATTTTGATATATAATTATCATTCAAAAACTCGGAGAAAAACCGCAATTATTTGTTAATTCTTTCATAAAAATCATTAGTCTTTTGATGGTTAGAACCCATGTCCTCCAAAAATGTGAGGTTGGATTGGGCTAGGATAAGCAAGTTGATAATTACAAATTTTTTGAATTCAAATTGTTATGGTGAGTTAGTTGATCATCATTTTTCTAGTCACGGAATCCAAAGAGAAGTTGTGCCCCCATATATAGGCACACCCATAACCACTTGGATTGTGGCATTTGGTGGAGAGATGAAGAAGATGTGCCTCCCCCAACCATGTTTGACCCTTCACCAAACTAGATGAAGTCCAAAAAAAATTTGATGTTTGATTTTTAAATGTTCATCATAGACCAATGACATAAACCAATGCAAAATAAATAAATCTATGGTCATGGCAAATATTGTGTATGTTTAAACCTCAATTTGTAAGTAATGCTACCATATCAAGGTTATCGGTTATGGTTATAGGCTTGGGAGGAGGTCATGTTCTTGCAATGCAACAACAATTGTCTCCCTCCTCCCTTCCTAGTCATTGTGTTTTTATCATTATTATGCAAGCTTGTACTCATTGCTTGTTCATGTTTAGTAATTAATTGTTTGTTGTCATCACCTTCCATGAAATAATATCCATTTTTTAATAGTATCATGTAGGTGTTGGTTGTAAGGATGGTAGGGGCAAATGCTCATAATTTTGGTCATGTTATTGTTTTGGAAAACTTGAGGTTTGTGGGTGATCTTCTATGAATTGATTTCTTCTCATCATCCTTTCCAACCATCTAATCATGTTAAATTTAATCA
>Ga0116231_10009152_pt1 | contig 16898 bp, 13 predicted proteins | sample S1TSphgellanicum_2_FD_89695 | JGI IMG/M metagenome (GOLD analysis project Ga0116231, IMG submission 89695) | Host-associated microbial communities from peat moss isolated from Minnesota, USA - S1T2_Fd - Sphagnum magellanicum MG | ecosystem: Host-associated > Plants > Peat moss > Unclassified...
AAAAAACCAAAAAAAAAAAAAAAAAAGCACAAAATTTAAGAGAGAGAGAGAGTGAGAGAGATGGGACAAAAAAAAAGAAGAAAAAAGAATTGGGTAGTTGAAAAAATATTACAAGGAAGAGGTTACTTGAAGTTTGGAGAGTATGTTGGTCTTTGTGTGTGTGTGTGTGTGTCTGTGTTTTTGGGTAGGGAGTGGCAGAGTTGGAGTGAGGATTACTGTTGTTGTGGGTTTGGGGGGAGGGGGAGGGAGTGTGTTATTATAGGAGCAAGTATGATTGATTAGAGCCAAGTCATCTGCAAAAAGATCACTGGTAGAACCCTAAAAGCTTTAGTTGCTTTGTATGCACAATGCTTTTGTGTAGTACCCACCAGCAGCAGCAAAAGAAATTGTTGTTTGAGCTGGAGGAGGAAGCTGCAGTTTTGCGCATGATGAGAAAGAAGCCTTGAGAAAAGAGAGAGAGAGAGAGATTGTGTGTGTGTGTGTGTGTGTGAGAGTGTGTTTTGGGTGTTTTGGGTTGGTGGGTGGTTGAAGAGAAGCTCAGCATCAGATGACAACAAAACAGAAGATGAGCTTGATTATGGCTAATCAGCAATTGGCATGTCAAGAAGGAAGGAAGGAAGGTTGTTGGGTGGGTGGGTGGGTGAGTGAGTGGGTGCATATGAGAAAAGGGGTCAAGGGAAGGAGGCAAGTTCGTAAGTAAGCACACAAGCTTCACTCTCTGAATAGATAGCAGGAGGAGGAGTTGAAGAAGCTCTGATGGGTAATTAGAGTTTACAATTTGTTTCTGAGTTTTTTTTGGAAATGAGGAAAATCTAGGGAAGAATGCATCATGTGTTTGGAAGAGTAAACTGGATGTTTGGAATAGAAGTTTGAGGGGGAAATTTTGAGTATGCTCAATGAAAACTGTTTGAGATTGGATCATATAGAGTTTCTGCTTTGTTGGGTTTTTGAATGTGGCAGAAGACTATGCCCATGTGCTCTTGAAAAAGTCTTGGATTGCTTTCAATTGCTGTTTGCTTTGACCCACATGCTGAACTTCTTTGATCTCCATTTTTTTTTTTTTTCATGTTACTTCTTTCTGCAGGAGATCTCATGCAAGCACCTTTCAATACAGGAGGATGGAATCCAACATTTTTAAGAATCTGGCCAAGTAACCAGATGGTAGATTATTGCAGAAAGATGGCAGTGTAGTAGAGTGGTAAGGATGGACAGAAGAAATACAAGAGGTTTTTTGAGGGTATATAGAATTGTGGAGAGGAAGGAAAGAGTGAGAAGGGTTATGTGATCAGAAGTTTGCATAAGGCAAACTGGAAGCTTTGGAATGAGCATTTGGCAGATAACCATTTCCGGATCAATTATGAAATTGGTTGCTGGCTGCCATTCTGAATCAGGGAACCCCCCAAGAAACAGAAGGACTGGATTAAATGCAATTTTCAGTAGCTGACTGCCTGAATTCCAAGTGCAAATCTTGATGGAACCTTTCATGAGAGATATGCACTCAACTGCATGTGGTGACGTTGTGGCTGGTTTGTTTGCTGTCCCAAGCTTTAATGGATTATCTGCAACCAACACCACATCTCCTCCTCCTCAGCTGTTTTAAGGTAAGAGCAAAACTACCGTTCAAGGAAACAACTGCCTTGGGGGGCCACCTCCTCATGACAGTGGGAGTTTTTGAAGTGCTCGGCAGTCATCAAGCTTCATGGGAGTGCAAAACAATAGCTTTATGGGAGTGCAAGACAATAGCTTTATGGGAGTGCGAGACAAGTTGCATGAGACAAGTTGGGATCTTTCCAATAAGGCTTCTTCGGTAACCAACTCAAGCCAGACCTTGTTGACAGGGCCAGGTTTTGCATCAACCCATTTGCATGCTTTGCATGGAGCTTCCATTCCACAGACCATGGGTCTTGTTCAGCACCAAAGAGGAGGAGGGACACATGGCGAAGATGTTCATGTTGTGCATGACACTAACATGATGAAATGCATGGCCACTGAAAGCAACTTTGGGACAAGCTCCGCCACACCAACAATAGACCGTATTCTGGAACAACAAAGACCCTCATCCTGCTTCGAGATGTCATCTCATAGAGTTCCATCCACATTCCCTTCCTTAGACTACAATACCACTCCCCAATCGAGCATGAATCTTCATGTCTATTTTCCTGGCAGCATCAGCCCAAGTTTTTTACCAGAAGCCACTGTGGAGTCTGCTGTTTCTGGCATCACCCAAAATCATGCAAATCAAGAGGGAGGAATAAGCTTAGTTGAGAAGCCTTTTGGGATGCCGGATGATGTTGGTGTCCTTGAAAGGTCACAGCAGGAGGGCATATTTGACCTTAATCAAGTCCCTGGTGTGCAAGACAAAGTATCAATTGTCAAAGCCAGGAAGAAGTACACCCCAAAAGTTGCAAAGGATAAGCGCTGTCCTAAACCTCGTACAGTGAGCAAAGTGGGTAGCCAAGAAAAGAAGACAAATGGAAGAAGAGTAAAGAAAACATTGAATGGTGGACATGGAAGTGGTAAGGCTACAAACTCTGCAAAACAATTCTCTGTGTAAAAATTGAGATTCATGTTTTTTGGGGAAGTGGCTTGAGCTTTACTTTGTGATTGAGTGCCACAAACCAATGTTTCAGAGTATCTAGATTCTCTGGTATCTTTCTTTCAGGATGAAACTTTTGTACTAGTCAGAACATGATGATTCTCCAGGAGTTGAAATGATGTAGACTGCATGCATGCATGATTGACTGACTGAGTACAATTTTGAGCTTGTAGATGTTACCTGTGAGGGAGGAACAGTAGCTGGAGTGGTACCTTCTGGAGTAGCTGCTGTACCTTCTTCAGTGGTGGCTAACAGTGCAAGTCTGAAGAGGAGCTATACAAAGTTCTCTAGTCATGATGGTTGGGGGGGATCTGAGGAAAATCTGGGGGGGATCATGGAGTACAATGCTTGTAACAACAGCTCTAATGTCATTATGGTTAATGAATCGTTGGTGAAGCGCTCATTGTTAGGAAGAGCAGAACCAGATGAAGCAGAACCATTGATGGAGCATCAATTGAGTGTCGGGTCTTTGACTTCCGTCACATCCTCTATGAACAATGTGCATGACAGACCAGTTGCTTCAGTTGGAGGAGCAGGAGGAGGAGGTGCTGTCATCTCCACCTTTCTAGAGCAACACTCAACTGCTGCAAATAAGCTCAATGTGTTGTCTTCCTCCTCCAGGCTCTCTCAGGAACCATTTGCAAGATCTGATGAGATGAGAAGAGGGGTGAGAGCAACAGAATCATATGACACAAATAGAACAATAATGTTGCAATCTGACGACGACAACAACAACAACAATAATGGGTGCAGTACAAGGTCTCCAGTAGGAGGGAATACCTTTATGAGTCAAAACTCAAGCTCAGGGTTGTATACATTTGACAAACCCTTACATTCTCAGGGCCCTGTGAGGAGGTCACTCATGGGACAGTTCAACAACTCTGAACCCGCATCATCAGAGGGAAGGTTATACCATAGTGAATATTGTGCAGCAAATCAGTTCCAGGAGCTCCCAGCAGAGGAGAATGACAACAACAGGATGATTAATAGTATACCCACAAACTTTGTAAATGATTCCAACAATTTATTTTTCCAGCCACGAACAGACAGTCCAAGTTCAAGGTGTAGATTTGTGGAAGCACCAATAAATGTGCCGCTGCCATCCCAGTTGCAGCAATCACATGAAAACTCTATTACTACAACTACTACTGTATCTCACTTCTCATCAGCAGCAGCACAACAGTGGATGTCCTCTCCAGGAGAGAATAGATTTACTTGGAGAGAACAACAACAACACCAGCAGCTTGTGTCAAGGCTCAATGTGATCAGCAATAATGATGGTGGACAACTTGAGAGTTTGGTTAGTGACATAAAAAACCAGGAAACTGTGTACAATGAGCTGGACAATTGCACAAGAGAATCTGGTTATGATGTCAATCACAGTAGTGCATTAGTATCAGTTTCCATGTCTAGATTTGAATGGCAGCCTTGTATGATGATGGAAAGGAGGAGCAGCTTCCCAAGGATGGATTCGCTTGTTGAGAGTCTCTGTCCTCCTCAAGAGCTTCTTGTTCCACCACAGCAGATGATGGATGATAAGCAACTCCTTTGTCATGTCAGAGCTTTGATGACATTACCTGGCCTTTCGTTGTCACCCATGCTTGTGTTTCACTATGTCCTCCAGCATCTCCCCGAGCATGAGAAAGACAGATTCATGGTCCTGTGGTCCCGTTTCTTTCAGTCTGATCCCTGGGCATTTGAAGATGTGCAAGATCAGCAGCTTGTGGAGGAGTGCAAGCTTCATAAAACGGAGTCAAATGTTGTTGTTCAACAGCAACAAATCTCCAATTCTTCTTCACAAGGACAGCAGCTGATGGTACTGGATGAAATGACCTTGGGGCTGTCACTGCCAGGCCACCTTGTAAAAACAAAAGCAGTGAAACAGAGACACAAACAAAAACAACAACAACAACAAGATGATCAAGCTGGACTCCAGATAGTTCCATATAAGGGAAAAGAGCCCCGAGGGTTAGTCCCTTATGACGGTCCCTTCCTTCCTTTGCGCAGAAGGAAGCCAAGGCCCAAAGTGGTCCTTGACACAGAGACAATGCGAGTCTGGAAGCTGTTGATGGGAAGGGGTGGGAATCAGGAAAGTGAGATGGATGCGGACAAGGAGTTGAAGTGGGAACAAGAGCGGCGTGCAATGAAAGCTCAAGCAGAAACTTTCATCTCCCGCATGCACTTGGTCCAAGGTGACCGGAGTTTTTCACGATGGAAAGGCTCCATCGTGGATTCTGTGGTAGGAGCATTTCTGACACAAAATGTCAATGATGTTCTCTCCAGGTGATGATGACTTTCTTGGACTGAGTTGAACTGTCAATGTTCAGATTCCATTGCTCAATGAGAAACCCTAAAACCCCACTCCTGAAAATCACCTCCTCTGATTGTGATGTAGAGTGGAACACAGCTGTAGTAGAAAATCTTAAAGAAAACACAGGTGGCAACTGAAATGGGTTTAGGGTATAGGGTTTATTGAACTGATATTGAACTGTTCCTTGTTTTTCCATGGCACTGTTGCAGCTCAGCTTTCATGTCCATGCGAGCTCGATTTCCAGGCCGAAGTTTCAGAGGGCCCTTGAAAACTAAAGCCCCAGAGGAAATGGGTGATGAGCCTTTGGAGAATGGATGCTCCAGGTCGATGCAGCAGATGATGAGTGACACTGCTGACATTGCTATTGCACCACCATCTTTGAATCTTCAAGAGCAACGGCTTGCAGATGGAGGAGCTCAAGAAACACTTGTTAATAATAATGGAGTCGTTGACGATAAATTTTGTGGAAGTCTCCATCCCCATCACAGTTTGAACAGTCATGAGGAGCTGAAACAATTGCCTGTTCAACAACAATTGGCTGGTCCTAACTGGCATGAGCCTATGGTGATGGTGGAGGAGATGAGTGAAGCTTTGAATGCCTACTCCCAAGACTATCAGGAGAGCAATCCTCTGCCTGCATTGGAATCTCGAGTTGCAGAAGAACAATCTTCTTGCAGGGAGCAGATGCACATAAGCTCACTGAAGTTTGCAAACTGTACACAAGTCCATCTGGACAACACAAAACACCAGGCTGATGACAACAGCAGCAGCAGCAGCAGCAGCATCATCATTCAGCAACCCATTCCAGCATTTTCTGTTGGCTCATCATCAATTGTCAATGGAAAGGAAAGTGGACTTCCAACTCTTCACAACACAAGCACTGCTGCTGCTGCTGCTCCGATTGCAATTACACCAGAGAATTCACTTGAATCCAGTTCATCAGAAGCAGTCTGCATCAATGCACAACTGGATCTACTCTCGTTGCAACCAATAGTAGATCAGAGTGAGACAAACAGAGAACTTGTGAATGGAGGTGACCAGGTATCAAGAGGCAAATACAACCCAAATGGTTTGACGGGTGCAGATAGGGCAAGGTTGGAGGAAAGCCAAGTGTCTTCTAAAAAGACTTTTGACTGGGAAGCTCTGAGATCTCAGTTTGCGGTGAAGTGTGAGACAGTTCATGAAGATGGCAGCAGGACAGAAGCACTGCCTGCACGCACGTGCATGAATGAGGATGGTGTTGATTGGGAGGCTGTTCATCATGCTGATGTTGAAGTTGTTGCAGGCGTGATTAAGGAACGTGGTCTCAACTGGATTCTTGCTGGTCGCATCAAGGTTGTTTCTTTGCTTCCAGTGTTTTTGATCATGCCATGGCCTTTTCAAATCTCACCCATATGTGTAGATCTGCATTATATTAAGGTCCAGGGTGGCAGATTATGTCATTTCTTCTTGACCACATTATACGACAGAATCTTCTGGTGATGATAATATGCTTGTAATAGTGATCCAAATGTGTCAGCTGAACATGAAATTTCTTTTTGAATTGTTAAATCTGCAGCATTTTCTAACTCTCCTTTTGATGTTGTTGTGACTCTTGACACTTTGATATAGTTTATTTTTCCCTTGTTTACTACAGATGTTACAATATCTCTGTGGCCTCTTTGTAGTTTGTGTTTTTTTGGCATGATTCTACTACTGTGGAGACTTTGATTGTCAAGGGACTACTATGCTTTGCAGGCATTTCTTGAAAGGATTCGAAAAGAGCATGGTGGCATTGATCTGGAATGGCTGCACTCCCTTCCCACTGATGATGCAAAGTAAGGTGTTTTTGCATTCACATAAGCTTGGTGCATTTAGCATGCATTCCTGTCATTCTTTGTCATTGAAATTTTATTTCCATGTGGCACCCAAGTTTTCCTCAATGCTAGTATTTTTTCTGAAGAGATATACTATCATTATGGTCAACTGTCGGGAGCACACAAAATTTTGTGCAGACTGACAATTTTTTCGGCTTCTTGACAGTTAATATGGGTGGGTGCATTTTTCTTTGTGTGCAGAGAGTTTCTTCTGAGTGTTCGGGGACTGGGCCTCAAAAGTGTGGAGTGCATTCGCCTTCTCACTCTCCACCAGCTTGCATTTCCTGTAAGTTGAAAGACACTGTCTTGGAAACCAGTTTTGAGTTCTTGCTTTCACGAACTCATGACAATAATAGGATGTTGCAGATTGGAAGCACATGAGAAGACCCATCAAAAGAGCCTAATCTGTGCTCTTTTTTGAGATCGTATTCCAGGTGGATACAAATGTTGGGCGTATATGTGTGCGACTGGGTTGGGTGCCACTTGAACCATTGCCAGAGGAACTTCAATTGCACCTATTAGAATTGTAATTTTGACCCCAACCCATTATTCTCAATTGATTTCTGTTTCCATAGTTAGGACAAGTGACGATCATTTCTAACCAAATTGACTCCAAGCTTTTCAGAAGGGCTTAGGGTTTAGGGTTCAGTCTTCTTTGTGTCTCCCTCATCAGCTCTAGGAAAGGAGCATACTTTTGAACCAAAAAGTCCAAGTTTTGACAAGTGGGTGTACAGTTTTCCAAGTCAATGTTTTTGTTTTTAATTTTTTGAAGAAATGGTTTGCACCACAAAACTTCAAACAATTACTGGATTGTTTCATTAGGGACATAATAAAAATTGCACACATCCTTTGTACCAATTTCCAATGTTTTTCCTCTTTCACTTTTTACCTGTTCAGGTATCCAGTACAGGCGACTATCCAAAAATATTTGTGGCCCCGACTTTGCACACTCGATCAACAGACTCTGTAAAGTATCAAATCCATATGTTCTCATGAGAGATTATGTTTTCTTTTTCTTTTTCCCCTGTAATTGTAAATTTTTTTCTTGAATGATTACAGACACTTGAATGTTTGGGTTCCATAGGTACATGACTGATGAGGAAATCTTGCAGGTATGAACTCCACTACCAGATGATCACATTCGGAAAGGTCTCCTCTCTCTCTCTCTCTCTCTCTCTCTCTCTCTCTTTTCTACTTTCCTCTCTGACTTGTAGCCAAATTTGGCTAATTCCTCTTGTAGATGATCACCAGTGTGGCTACATCACAAAATTGAAAAAATATAAATAAAGATAAATATTTGTTTTTTTAAAGGGAAAAAACCCCTGAGATATGCTTGGACTGAACTTTGCAGGTCTTTTGCACCAAGAGCAAGCCCAATTGCAATGCATGCCCGATGAAGGCTGAGTGCAAGCATTTTGCCAGTGCTCTTTCCAGGTGCACTTCTGCTCCTCAAAAGGGTAAATTTATACAGTAATATTTGAGGCAATTGTTTATGGTGTTTTCAGATGGTTACCTTCTTCCCAAGTGCCAAGCATTTCCACATGAGCTTTCCTTAGGTTTTACAGAGTAGTGATGAGATTTTCAACAGATACCGGAAGTTAGCCAATTTTTTTCTTATTCAGTGCTGATGGTCACAATGATGTGAACAGTGCTAAACAGGCATTGCCTGCTCCTGAGAAACCAAGCACCTCTCCAACGTTAGCATTGCCACAGGGAACCAACTCAATGGCCACTGAAGCTGCTGCTACTGCTGCTGCTGCTGCAACAGAAGGCCTTCAATTGCTAGTTCAAAGCAGTAATGTAGCTGGCTCACAAGGTTGCTGTGAACCCATCATTGAGGAGCCAATGACACCTGAATCTGATGATGTGTGGGACTACGATATTGAAGATTACCCACTTGCTGTAGAGCTTGAGGATGACAGACTAGAGTTGTATATAGATGACAAATCAAACACAGCAGGAGCTTCTTCACTGCTGCACCAAGACAACAACGCCATCCAAACAACTGCTTACAGTCATAGTTTGCCCAGCCCTTCTTCTTTGTTCAGCACTACAGCATCTGCAACAACAGGGTCAGGCCTGAACAACAACACAACATTACAAGACTTGGGGAACAGTTCGTCACCATCTGAACCAGCATCTACTTTGACATTCACAAGGACGGACAGCTCAAAGCAAGATCTATCACCAAGGTCAACAATCATGACAATTGTTGATGTGCAACTTGGGGCATCTGAAACAAGTCTCCAGAATCTGCCAACATCCTCTTCGTCATCATCCAAAGTTCTGGTGCCCGATGTAACACCACCACCATCTCAGGAGCTTGTACTCCTGCCCCCTGAAGCTGCCTCTATACCTGTACCTAAGCTGAAAAACATCGGCCGCCTACGAACTGTCCACTATGTGTACAAGAATCACAACCCATATCTTCCTACTACTCCAATTAATTATGATGCTCTCTTGGGTTTCTAGTCATGCATGAATCATCTCTTTCAACCCAACCCAGTTTTGGATTTCATTTTGTCCAAATTGTTTTGAGAAAAGTTGTGCATGATTTGCAGGTATGAACTCCCTGATCACCACCCACTTCTTGAAGGCGTAAGTTTTCTTCTTCTTGTCTTTTCTTTTTCTTTTCCCCACTCTTGAAAGATAACTTTTTTTTGCACTCTTTGCTTTGCACTATGTGTGATTTTTATTTCTTTCAATTTTTTCTGTTTTTTTTTTTCCCCTTTTGTGACACTTTCATTCTGGGTTTTGGACAACAGATGGATGAAAGAGAAACTGATGATCCTTGTTGCTATCTTCTTGCAATTTGGAGCCCAGGTTTCATTAGAATCCCATACCCCCCACCCCCCCTTTTCTCTCTTGTTGGAAACCTTCATCTTCACCTGTGTTGTGGTTGCACAAAAATTGGAACATGCAAATTCAACTATACTTGTCAGCATTTACTTGAGCGACCCTTCAGGCCAGACTGCTAATTGTGATTGAGCTGGTGGATTATACAGGGGAGGTTCCTAGTTCCATTCCAAACCTGGATGACTGCAATCATGAAGACAATCCTTTTGCAACATCAAGCTTTGCCAGTGAAGCTGATTCCATCAAAGGCACACTCCTGGTGAGTCAGGATTCTTTTGCAGAAGCCAAGTAGTGATGTGATCCCATTGCTGGGTTTGTCAAATCCCAAGCAGTTACAAAAGAACAAATATCATTTTTGTTAATCTCTTGTTTCTGGGAGTTTTTACAAAATGGGTTTTGCAAAAGAAATACTATTGAATTTAACATCTCCCTTTACCATATGATGAAGAATCTGGCATCAATACTGGCAGACTCTGGCATGTACATTTAAGACCGAAAATTGAAAGCTTTCTTTTGAGCAGATCAATATGAGTTAGTGAGTCATGAGTGAGTACATATAGAAAGTCAGCTGTGTATCTCTTTTTTTTGTCAAAATCAGGTGCCGTGTAGAACTGCAATGCAAGGCAGTTTCCCTTTGAATGGAACTTACTTCCAAGTGAATGAGGTACCAATCTCTCTTAACCCCTGCAGGTTTTTTCCCTTACAGATCACCAAGAGGGGTAGCTTAGTCTTTTCTAGTGAAGTTCAGCTCATTTTTCTTTCTACATTTTAGTTGTCCTTAACCAGTTTCGCCAAAACAGGGGACTAAATGAGAAGTCGGGATGAAAAAAGTACACAGGGGAAAAAAGCAGGGAACCGAATTAGTTTTCTAACCTAAATTGGTCCTAAGGGGAGTTTCACCCCCAGTTTTTTTTTGTTATTTTTTAACCTTATCCACCTTGACTGCTGCTTGTATTCTTCTTTAAATCAAGCCCTTGAAAAAATATGATCCTGCAAATCTTCTGAACTGATACCCGGTTTCATGAAACAGTACCCAATTCCACTCCTTCTACAGATACACTCCAATCAGGGATGAAACAGGGTTTAGAGGGTCAATCTAGGGCCCAAAGACAGGGTTACCTTGCAGATAAGTCTATTGTCCTTCTAACTAATCAGGTGATCCTTTGAATCCTATTCAGGTTGACTCAAAATAATAAGTGTATCGGAGAAATTCTCAGTACTTATAAAAGCTACTTTATTTCTTGACTTCTTATGGTTGATGGATGCGGATCTCAAATTAACAGGTAATGGGGACTGGACAAGGCTGGAAAGGGTTCAGAAAACCATCCCAAATGTTTAAACCCACCATCAGAATACCTTAGTATTGTGAAACGTCTGGTTTCTGGCAGGTATTTGCAGACCATGCAAGCAGTTTGCAGCCTATTGTAGTGCCACGGACATTGCTATGGAACTTGCGGCGCCGCTTTGTCTTCTTTGGTACATCTGTGACAAGCATTTTCCGAGGTCTGTTTACCACCAGAATCAGCTGCAATGGGGAATTTCTTTTTTGCTATCTACAACTGACTGTCCCCCCTTCTTTGAGTTTCTGTACAAATTATAGAAGTGAAAAATCTTCATTTATAAGAACTTGAGATCCAGAGAGGATATTCTCCTTGTGCTTTGGACGTGTTTTGTAATCCAGATATCACTGTATGTAAACCATATGGGAGTGCACAGTCATGTGTTCCAAAGAGATTGAATGAATTGTGCTTTTTGGGTTTTGTGGATATCTATTGTTGTACAGGTATGACAACACAGGAGATTCAAGCATGCTTTTGGCGAGGTATGTTACACTTCTTGCATGCCTAATTTTGTGTTTCTCTGTCTCAATATATAGTTTCATTGCTGCAGAATTTGAAGTGTGTGCTCTCATGAGAAATGAAGGATGGGTTGATCCCACCTCTCCAATTCCTGTTGCCTCTTTGCCAAAACCATTGGTTCAATGTAAACAGTGGTACAAATTTAGAACCTGAAACTGAGGAAGTCCAATCGCAACACCAACAGTTTCAAGGACTTGGGTTTCCTAACCTTGTCTTCTGTAGAATGGTGCAGTTATCAGTTCTTCCAGTGCATGTTTAGGATTTAGGGTTTAGCTGTTAACTTCTGGAACTAAAGACCCACGGACTTTAATCCATGTCCAGTAGACTTGAACAAAACATCAGAAATTTTTGGGTGTAACTTGAAGTACAAATTTAATTTTGGTCCTTCAGGGCAGTAGCCTTTTTATAAGCTAAGAATGAAGGACACCCATGAAGTTCTTTTTCCAATTTTTAATGTGCTGTTTCTGCCTTTGGAATTTTCAAAATGAGTATTTCAAAGGACTTCTTAATCCTAAGTGGGTAGGCTTTCAAAAACCACTTCATTCTCAAAATGGTGTTGCTCTTGAGGTTCTCCACTGTGTCTCTCATTATCTTTAACTTTTTCTGGTTTAGTCTTTTTTTTTTTTAACTCTTACTTTCTTAATTTTGTTTCGGGCTCTGTTCTTTTCATAGTTTCATTGTTCTCCTTTTCTTTTAGGTTTTGTTGAGCTTGCCAGCATCATGACTGAGTCTTCCTGTTGCCACTGGTCTTGTGAAAGAAACTCTGTATGTTGGTTAATGTATGACATTGACATTAACATAAGCCATAAGTGTAGGGTAATGCCCCAGGGTGGAGACATTCCAAAAATGAGGGGCCCCGGAATGTTCCCCACACCCATGGGCCCTACCCAACATAAAGCATGAGGCAAACCTTATCATAAGCCTAAGCATATGGAGATCACAATTTGGTAGGACTAGGAGGGATCTTGGACTTAACCATTAGGAGCAGGAAGGTCCTTATGGTTATAAGTGTAATGAATTCATGGCTGAATTTTCCCAGTACTGCCAGTCTTGTGACAGAAGCTCAGTGGGATGGTTTAATGTTCGATAATAATATACACCCCTTGCCTTGAACCAATGATGAAGTCATTGGGGATGTTATGGTATGTGGTCAACAGTCGATGCTATACATGTTGCTGCTGCAATTTGTCCTTGAACATGTGTATGCCTTTTGCTGTCATTGAAACAGCTCCTCAATTTTTGTTTTATTGTCTTGTTTCCTCTTTTGTTTAGGGTTTGGGTTTCCTTCATTTTCATGTTTGCTGTTCTGTTGTCAAATCTGAAATAACCAATAACCTTCTTATTGGCACATTCTCTCGATTCTTGTCAGGTTGACTTCTATCATAAGTATTGATGAAGTCTTAGTACTTATGAAGAAGATGTAAGAAAAAAAACCCATTGATGGTTTGTGTTTGTTATTTAGGGCAATTGTGGGTTGTAATTAATTTGCCTCCATCTGAGCCCTTTATGTGGGTGGTGGACATTATGCTTACTTCTGTGTAATTTAGATGTAGTAACATTTTTAATTGATGTCCAGAACCATGGAAACCATCTCGAAATCACATACTATCAGGGAGCCATTTCAGTCTTCTATTTGTTATGTGCTTTTTCTTGCCCTTCTATTGCTGTTTGTTCCATAGTATGTGGAGGATCATAGCTGCAGTAACTATCCAGGAATGTTGACTGTGTGTTGATGGATGTGGGGATGTGTGCAGGATATGTCTGTGTGCGTGGGTTTGATCGGACCTCAAGAGCACCTAAACCTTTGGTGACACGGTTACATCTCCAGCCCCATAAGTCCACTCACAAAGGAGGAGCAATGGAAGAAAGCAACGATTGAAACTCCAAAACTTCCCCAACACCAGATCAAAATTCTCCATGGAACAATGGTTTAATCTTGGGTTAAGCTCTAGACACAACGTGTTGTGAGGAGGAGGGTTCAGCTTTCTGTTGTTGTGGATGGGCAGGTGGGTTTGTGGGTGGGTCATTGCTGTTTGCAATGACCCACATCTGTAGCCATCCAAATGTGCCCTTTTGTTGTTGTGTTATAGAGACGTGTCAGAATACGTCTCAAACCAATTGATCTTCAGAGCATTGTCTGAAGGTTTGCTATTGAAAACACACACTAGTTTGAGTAGCACAAGTTGATAACAACCAGCAGAAATCAACTTGCCTCCAACAGGCTTGGAAAGGCAATAAGATACTCGTGTCAACCCTTTCCATTTAGCAGATTTATTGTTTTATGTTTTCTGAAAACACTCATCTGTGCTCACATTTTACATCACTTTCCAACTTCTGTTTTCCTTGCCTTATATTTTCTTCTATGGAGTAGTGAGGCACAACAACTATGGTGGTGAGCTATGACATTCTTTTCAGTCTGAATTTCGTCATTACAAGCACACCATGGACATAAAAATCATGAGTTTATCTTTTCTCAAATTTTCACAAGAAGAATGCAAACTTGTGATCATTCTTTGGGTTTAAACTCCGTTTATAATAAATGTATTGTTCGAGTGCATGATGCAAGTGCATTAGATCCAAAAGAGATGTGAGTGAGGCAAAGTACCTTAAGGCAGTGTTAAGTCATATGAAAAGCAATGTAGGTCCAATGAATGTATGTTACATCAATTGAGAATAGTTGACCATGTTGTTGAGGAGCGGATTTACATTTGATAGAAGCGCTATTCATATTTTTACAAGAAGATGGAGTGTCTACAAAGGCGACATTAGGCATCAACATTTGGAAGAAGCAAATCATTGAGGTGGGTGGTCTATGCCACAAAATCCTGATTTGATTATGCATCAGTTGTGTCATGACCTTAATCACATTCAATGTTTTCCAAGTGCATGCACATTAAAATAATTTTGGAAGTTCCCACAATTATTTGGTGGAGAATAATGCCATCTTTGTGCCATATTTGTTACATTGAGCTTTTGAACGTCATTAATTTCCTTTCTTGTTGGTGTTAATTCTTACATGTGGGTTTCAATGTTGGGTTTTACTAGCATTTCATCTCAGTGGACAGTATCTTGATGGTGCAATGGATAAGGATAACTTGAAAGGTCATTGGTTTTGTTACTATTCTCAATGTTATCTCATTCCTTTCAAGATTCAAATTCCATGTTGAAATCTTATATATTGCATGTAAAGCAATGTTTTCCTCATGTTTATAGTCATAAATATGTGTGTCGGTTCATTAGTTAGTGAAGGGAGAAAAGGTTGGATGGAAGAGCAAATGAAACCCTTCATTGACATTAATTAATTAAAGCTAATGATGTTGTTAAGCCATTAAAAAGGGAAGATTATAATAAAAAATTTAAATTGGTAATATTCAAGTTGTTAATTTGATTCTTTGGGTTGACATGGTTGCCATTATACCAAGGGTAATTGAATTATTGTCTTGTAGTTAACTCATGTATCACAATATTTCACCTACATAGTGTAATGCATTGAACAATTGTTAGGATCCTTGCTATAGGTTCATGTGAAGTGTAACTGAACAAGTGCAAATGAATAATTAGATCTTGGGACTTTTGATTATTAACTAGGTGTCAATCAATGCACATGTCATGACCATATGTGTGTTAGCTATAACCTATAATGTGCTATGGTAGCGAGTAGTGCTTACTTAAGGTTTATAAGTTTAGGGTTAGAGGAGAGTGGTTCTTCTAGTAGGACCCACCCTCATGTTGTGAGTGGGGGTATAAAGTGTGAAAGAGGGCTTAAAGAACTATGTTCTTTGAGTTGAGCCTAGAGCGTTGGGAGTAGTTGGAGTTAGTGAAACTTTGAACTATGATGTCCCGTTAACATCGACCTAGATTCTCTGAATGGAGTGGGCTTGGCTTGATTATATGTGTTTGCATTACGAGTTTTATGATAGTAGATCTTTCTCGTGCCATTTTCACTCAAAGAACTCTGTTTTTTTTTTGGAGTAGTTACACCATGAAAATTTTGTGATTTTGTTTTTTGGTTGTGTGGTCGAATTGGGAGTGGATGGTGTCAAAAGGAGAGCTTTCAACACACCAAAGAATGTTGGATTTCGTTCAGCGGATCAAAAGTTATGATCATTTGAAGTTGCTAGTTTAAAGTTTGACAGTTTTTAATGACGGTTTACCAGCAACATTAATTTCTCAGATAAGTGGAAATTTCCTTGAAAAAAGTTGCTGAAAATTGGTAGGAGTGTAACTAAAAAGTCGATCTACAATCTAGCAAAGACAAATTGTGCTTTCATTGAGCGGATTATGCGTTATGTTTGTTTTTGTGGTGATGGTTTTTTCTGGTTTGTGCACACCTAGTGCCGAAGCATTGTCGAATTTTTAGCTAAATAACTAAGGAAGATCAGGTGCTGCAATTTTGTGAAGTTGTTGCTAGAAGGCTGAATTGCATCTAGGAATTGTTTGGGATTTTTTTTGGTAAAGCCAATTGGGAGTATTGACCTTCGAAAAATTTCAAGTTTGTGTAGATTTGTGCCTAGGTTTTTTTCAATTGTCTTTCGTAAGTCATATCTCAGCACACAAACCTTCTTTTCAGTTGAGTTTTGGAGGGAAGGAAGATTTAGTTGTCCTCTACATTCTGGTCAAAGTAGATTAGCATTTGGTGTAGGAACAATGGAGATATGGTTGCTTAAATGTTCACAGCCCAATTTCGCAACTTTTGGCTATGGCAAATTAGGGATTTCGCTGGAAATTGAGCTTTTGGCTAGTGGGGAGCACATTTTACGACTTGTGGTGGTGGGCCGGTTAGACAAGTTGAGCCGTTATTCAGCTAGGTGGTTGAGTTGAGTACTCGTTTCTGGTAGCAAATCGGGCACGAGGTCGACGGTACTTAGTGGTGATTCAATTTGGGTACTAGGTTTGGTGATTGGGTCATCACAGAGCAGTTTGGTGGTCTTGTGGGGGACCATGGTGGAGATGGTGGAGTTACACGTGGTGGGTTGAAGTATCGATTACCTTCACCCACATCATCGGTTGTTGAGGAGGATGAAGTTATCGTGAATAACAAGTCTTCCATATTATCGTCTAGTATTGCGACCCCATTGATTTGGGATATGGACGAAGGTTCTAGGGCCATGAAGGGCCCTTGACGTTACTCGGGTGCAATGGGCACCATCGAGTTGGAGGATTTCATTCAAGAGTTTGATTCTTGGTGTGATATGCAAATGTTACGTAATGCCAGATTGTTCTCACCTTTCTTAGCATGGAAGGGATTGTTTCAGCACTTGGAGGGTCCTCTGATGGATGATTATCATGAATTTCGGAGAGATCATGCTACTGAGATTGAGGAGTGGAGGCAACATTGGTCTCCATCCTATGTATCTATTACTCACGGTGGTGTTACTAGTGGTGGTACTACTACACCGTCTACTCCTAGTACGAGCACA
>Ga0116231_10009153_pt1 | contig 16898 bp, 22 predicted proteins | sample S1TSphgellanicum_2_FD_89695 | JGI IMG/M metagenome (GOLD analysis project Ga0116231, IMG submission 89695) | Host-associated microbial communities from peat moss isolated from Minnesota, USA - S1T2_Fd - Sphagnum magellanicum MG | ecosystem: Host-associated > Plants > Peat moss > Unclassified...
ATATATATATATATATATATATATATATATATATATATATATTACAGTTACACAAGGCCGGTGTAAATATTTGTCAAATACACTTACACAGCCCTATGAAAGTGTTTTGGGGCCTGTAAGTGTAAATACTAAAATTATTCGTAAAGTCACCACCCTGTCTTTGGGCCTCCTTTCACCTCAAGCCCTTCATTTAGTGGTATCCATAAAGTAAGGGAATTTTATTAAATCTGGGAATGAAATGCTGAAAATTAGCATGTAATGCACAAGGTTCAAGACTAATTATAGTAGCTTTACAAGTAGGGTCAGTGAAATATATGCAGCAACGGTGGAGGCGCTAAAGAAAAAGGAAAGACAGGGTGAAACTCAGTTCACCAGTGTAATATATGCAGAACGCTGGAGGCGCTAAAGAAAAAGGAAAGACAGGGTGAAACTCAGTTCACTACAAAAATCGAGTTCACCAAATGCTAATGTTTTTCTTTTGGGTAGGTGTTTATTTTTTTGAATCTCACCCTATTTATGGTCAAACTCAGGGTTTTAGTGTTGTTTTCCTTACTTTATAGATAATTTTATTATATACTTTAATGACCATATCTTCTTGCAAAGTCATATTAGGTGATTAGTTGTGGGTGTATCTTTTGATGCTTTTTTTTTTGGCAATGCGCCATTTTGTTGGCTTATCATCAAAGACATTATGAAATTTCCCCTCCTCAAGTAAAAATCACATTTTAAAATTATTTTATATTTATTTTGTTTTACATAAGCATGTAAAATCATATATATATAGACACACACACACACACACACATTTACACTGTTTTATATGACTGTGTAAAGTTATATAGATGTATTTTTTATATATACACTTACACTGTTTTTACACAACATAAAATAATTTTATATAATTTTACATTTACACATTTTGTATTTTACATTTACACTTATATGAATGTAAATGAATATATTATACACGTACACACAACACTGGTCTAAACCAAACATATTCACACCCAAACTTGGTTATCAAAAATTATATTTTGTTACTTTTTTATTTAATTTTTAAAATTACCATGAGTTCTAGTTTCTAAAAGTATTTCACAATTAGAGGATTGTCGGTTTTCAGCTTTTAAAAAAAATTTAAAAAATCACTGCCATAATTCATGACGGAATGGGCCATTTTTAGGGTGGTTATTTGAACTTTGTCAAATTTGTTGAGAACCATGGATATATATTGAATCCGGGTATTTTATTTCTTTTGAGAACCATGATTGTACCTGTAAAGAACCTCCCCTGATACCCTGGGAGTCCGGCGCAGTTTCTAATACCCACCTGACACTTTATCACGACGTGGGTGGGAATTTGATTTTGCTAATAACCGTCGGTTCCAGTTTTTAAATATTTGAAAATCGGGAAACAGTCAATTGTGATGTTTTTGGAGAAAAAATTACAATTGACGAACCATTTGTCATGCCCAAAACTGTAAAGAACCGGAGGTTATCACAGAAGGACTAGTAATAGCATCATCGGCAGTTCATAGGTGGTGGTTATTCGAGTTTTTTAAAAACACAATCCTCGACCAACTCTGGTTAAAGGTATCACAATTGGCTCTTTGATTGTCCGAGAACCGTGATTATGAACCTTAAGTATTGCCAATATAATGGTTACCATGATTATGAACCTTAAGTATTGCCAATATAATGGCTACTGTGATTATGAACCTTAAGTATTGCCAATATAATGGTTGGGTCGGTTCTTGTGTTTGATAACCATTTGTTTAAATTTTTTTCTGAGAACCATGGTTATGGTACCTAGGAAGTTGGAGCCTCCTCTGATACCCTGTGGGGGTTGAGTACAATTTTCAAAACCAGTTCTTCACATTTTTTACCTTTCAGGTTATATACTAAGGTTATCTGTAAAGTCACCCTCTCTTTCACCCCCCTATTCCCCTCTTTCAATGGTATCCACCAAAGTAAGGAATTTTTTATTAAATCTCACTATGAAATGCTGGGTGAGTTTCAGCATTTAGTGCACAAGGTTCGAGAGTAGTTATAGTAGTTGTACAGGTAGGAGCAGTGAAAATATAGGTAGCAGCAGTGGAAGCGCTCAGGAAGAAGGAAAGACAGGACGAAACTCAGTTTACCACCAAAATTGGTGTAAAAACTAGTTTGGGTCCCAGTTATTTCCTTTTGTAAAATTTTCATTCCCAGTTTACGCACACGTTTGATGGGCCTATTATGCCCAAACTGGCCGTTCTCGCCCCCTTAAATCATATGACTTTATGGATAACTCTAGTTTTAGTGTATTAGTATACAAAGAGTTCAATGTGCAATAGCTATTTCCAGAGTAAGCACTTTAAGAACCGCCCTGATAACCTTCGGTTCTGTCCTTGTTTTTGATATCCGTCTGACACTTGTAGGTGGAGGAGGGGCAGGGGGTGGGCAGGTTTGGGTAAGGAACAGGGCAGGGGCAGCTAAAGTTGAAAAAGAAATGCAGGTACAAGGTAATAAATTGCCAAGCTTGCAGAAACCCTAATCTGTTGGAAACCAAAAATGTCCACTTCTTTGCTTTCTCTGCGCACTCCCTCTCACGTCGGAAGCGTCGAGTGCTCGCTCGCGCAGCAGCCATGCGGCACGGGGATTGATACTCTTCTTTTTCTTCTTCTGTTACAGCACTTGTAGTCTCGTGTACCCATCCAGCATTGTACTCGCGTCTTCTTCTCTTAGCTTCTGCATGGTTCAGCTTCTCTTTGGTTCTGCATAATTGTAGCTTTTACGTGACCGGGGCTATACAACAGCGTCGGGTTGGTGTTGGCGACTGCGAAAAAGGAGGCAGAAGCAGCAGCAGGACGATGACGACGATTTGTTGGAGAATGGGTCGGTGGGAGTCGGCGGATGAGGAGGAAGAGGAGGAGAAGGAGGCTTGAGAGATCTTTGTCTACCCATGGCGCACCAAACGTCTCGTCTTCATCGTCTCCTTACGCTTCTTGATAGTATCCCTTCATACTTCTTCATCATGTGGTTTTGTTTTTGGTTTGATTTTCCGTCTCTTCTTTGGGTGGGTGTGGGTTTGGGGGAAAAGGGGGGCGTGTGGGTGATGGGCTTTGTTGCTTTATTGTCCCCGTTTTGAACTTCTGGGGTTGTCTTTTTTGTTTTGGACAAGTGGGTTGGTTTAATATTTTGAAAATTTTGGCCTACTCAAACGTTTTGGTTTTCTGAACATGAGAGAGAGAGAGAGAGAGAGAGAGAGGCAAAGAATGAAGGAAAGGAATGAAGAAAGCCCTAGGGTTCCAATAGAGTGGCAAAGGAACATTGCAAATAGATAGTGTGACATATAACCCTTGACTCTGAGGAAAAGCTGGATCGACTCCTGGAACGAGGAAGACAGCAGCCCGGCAAATTGGTGAGCTAGCCAAGCTACATCGTGGGGAGCTTCGTCCCCTTCTGCGACGGGTATAGTTTGTTTACAAAACCCAGAGTGGACTTAAATTGCTGGTCTCTTTTTTTTCCCCTTTTTTAGGGTTTCAGCTGAAACTAAATTGATCCAAGAGGATAATGCACATCTTCAATGTAGGAGCTGATTATGGGTTGTGGAGCCTTACTGGTTATGGAAATGACAATGATGACCTACTAGTAGAGCCTGGTTTGTTGGGAATAGGTAAGGCAATTTTTGCGCAGCAAGAGCTGGGATACAAGGGTGGCAGCTGCACAGGCCATAGGTGCGATTGCAGAGAATGTGCCACATGTGACAGTGAGGGAGGTTTTGGCCAAAGCAGAGGCAGCACTTGCTAAAGATGGTGTACCCACAAGTCTCTTGGAGGCTCTTGTCACCAGTCAAGAAGCAGAAAGTGAATCTAGCACATCTCTGGCCTTTCGTAGGTATGTATACAATCTGATTGTTGGTTCCCTGATATAACCTGTTCTGTGATTTGTCATGAGATTTAGGCTAAATCAGGGTTGTGCAATAAGCTTTGTTTTGCTGCCAACAGCAGTTTCATCAGGCCATCATCATAAATCTGTCCTTGGAAGATGGAGGCAGATAGAAGATTGCAGGTCCTTCAGTGGCACACATCCCCATAATGTCCAGCTTGTATCACGTTACCCATGTCATTGTGCTGTGAGAACCACTGTTTTTATGGGGGAAGATCTCAACACACACCACATCACCATTGGCAGGATTGGAGTACCACCTGGGAAATTAGGGTTATGGTTCTTTCTTGCCATGTGAAGCTATGCCAAAGAGTCAGGATGGGAGGATGAATGGGAGGATCCCACCTGGTCAGTGTGTGAAGTGTACCTCATTCATAATCATAAGGACATGAAAAATTGACAGGAGTTAGGGATTGGATGCAGCTTTGACATGCAGAGGGTCCTGGAATTTGGAGCACAGTTGTTGTCTTCTGGCGGCCAGGTTTCTGTCAAACTGCATCATCCCGAGACTGTGAATTGTGGGGAGCAAACTCTTTTTTTGTCATACTCAAAATCTGTCTTCTCAGGCTGTTAAGGCTGAAGGCAATTTTGATGATTGTGCAGGAGTATGATGTGGGAGTTGACAACACTAAAACGCCTGCTGAACGCTTGGCTCGTCAAAAACAGAATCTGCGTCGCCGCTTGGGTAATTTCTTTCCCATTGTTTATAAAACTTCTTTCTTTGAAAAACTCTTCCAGTATCTATGTGACCCTGTAGTGCAACTGATGTCAGGAGTTTGGAAGTGTTAGGTCAATGTATTGTAGTCTATCGAGTCTCCTTTGTTTCACCTGTTAGAACTAGCTCTATCGAATAGGTCTCTTGTTTGGACTAATCTGTCATTAGTCAGTCAGTAGAGTTACCTTTGTTTCAAAAACCTTTGTTGCACTTGGTGAAGGATGAGAAACCCAGTTGCAATGGGTGCAGGATTGGACGGATGTGAACAGTTCATGGATGTGAATGACATGATTCGAGATGAAGATTTGTTGAGTCATCGAGCAATGATCAGTGGCGGGGAAGCACTAACCCGGGATTACTTTTCACAGCCAGAAGCAGCGAAGCAGGAAGTGCAGGAATTGATGGCCAATATGATTCCTGGAGGGCCTCTTTCCAGAACTCTCAGTGCAAGAGAACGGAACATGCTGAAGCGCAAGGCTAAGGTTGTGGTGAAAGATGGAGTCAAAGAGTGGGGAGAGGAAGAGGAAGTTGAGGAACCTTCTTCTAAGCGACCCAAACCTGTTAAGTCTGTAATCACAGAGCAACCAGGAGAGAATAAGGTACTGCTAAGCCGATACCCATTTGATATTCAAACTCTTGCTTAACGAGTTTGTTTCATTTAGACATGTGTATAGTTTGAGCTTTGATTTGGTCTAGTTTTGTCTGCACAAGATATAGTCTCTTTCCTCCATTTGCTTGAAACACTAGATGAAGGTAGGCTTGCTGTGATCTCTTGGTTGCATGTGAATGCTTTTGAGCAGTCAGGTGCTTCTCAGTCCTGACAATATTTGTTGTGTTTAAACTAAGACCTTTGCACAATCTATGTTAAACTATACATATATATAAATAAGTGAATTGTCACCTGTAGTGAATTCCTACCATATTTGTGCAGGTTGTAGTAGATGTGGCATTAGATGATGACAATGAAGAGATGGATGGTGATGGGGAGTGGCCCTTTGCACCATTCGTGGAGCTTCTTATCCACGATATGTTTGATCCAGGTTATCTTTCTTCCTCCCTTGTGATGAATCTCTCCAGTTCCTGGTGGTCTTTTTTATGAAAATTTCTTGAACTCCCAGAAATCATCTGTTTTGCAGTTTGGGAGATTCGACATGGAAGCATGATGGCATTGCGGGAAATACTAAGCAACCAAGCAGCGTCAGCTGCTGTTGTGGCCCCTACCATGGATTTTCATGCAACTAACCCAATTGTGATTGATTCTCATGCAACTAACTCAATTGCAATTGATTCTCATGCAACTAACTCAATTGCAATTGAATCTCATGCAACTAACTCAATTGCAATTGCTCACAAGGATGAGACCTCACTACCTGAGGCTCAAAAGGAAAGAATTATTGATCTAAATCTAGATTGTCAGTTGGAGGAAGAGAATGGAGATTCCAAAAAGGGAATAACAGACCATGACAGTCACAAGTGGACTGGACTTCCAGAGATTTCAAATGCCAAGCTTGGCTGGATGAAATCTGATCATCCTTCAGTGAAGACAGAATTGAGTTTAGGCTCAGTAGGCACTGAGGTGAAATTTGGCATTGTGAAGCCTGAGGTAGAAGCAGGCAATGTAAAGCCAGATTTGGAGTTAGGTCCGTTGAAACCCAGTTGGGAATTTGGGCTTGCAAAGCCTGATTGGGATTTGGGTCCTGTGAAGCCAGAGTTGGAGCTTGATCTGAACATGTCAGTTAAAGAGGAGGTAGTTCTGGGAAAAGAAAGGAAGTTAGGTTATGATGGGATCCTCTCAAATGAACTTTTGCTACATCAAGAACAGGATACTTCAAAGCAAAGTGATGAGCTGAAGGTTGTTGTCGCTGCAAAGAAAGCTTGGACTGCCAATCTGGAGTTTCTGCAAGACTGCATCATTCGCCTCCTCTGTGTGTTTGCTCTGGATCGGTAAGGTGCTTATGCAGTGAGGACATGATGTTTATGTAAACATCACAATGGACTTGCAATTGTAACTCAGCTGATCTAACATGATGGGTTTGACTTCCTCCAAGAAAGCACTTATTTGCATTAGTGCTTACTGTGCTCCCTGAGGGAACATAGTTCTGGATGGATGCAACATGCTGTAGGTGCTGTCCTTGGGGTTGAGGAGTTCTCTGGAAAGTCATTTATAAGTGTGCATCACAAACATACATAGTCCTTTTGTACAGAGGGTGGATGTTGCATAATTTCTTTGCTTGTGAAGGCCTTTGAGTTGTCTTTATCCTACAGGTTTGGAGATTATGTGTCAGACCAGGTAGTGGCACCTGTTCGTGAAACTTGTGCACAAGCCATGGGAGCTGCAGTGAAGCAGATGCCACCTCGCTTTGTTCATGAAACTCTCAGTGTGTTGCTTCAAATGCAGGTAAGTTGCCATTGCTATTTGAATCCTACAAATTGTTGATCAGAAAGTTTGATTCTTGCCCAGCTGCTGTTGCCCTCATGTGCCCCCCAGTTTCAAACAAAAGTGGGTGCTGGTATAAGTTGTGTTGCAGAGTCGTCCAGAGTGGGAGGTGCGACATGGCAGCTTGTTGGGCATCAAATACCTTGTTGCTGTTCGCCAGGTATCTTAATTTGACCTGGACTTGCTGCCTGTGTTCTCATGCGATCAATATGCCTTTTCTCCCTCCCTCTTTGGTATTCAATTGACATGACTTCATATATTGGGATGGGATATGCTATGAGGTTTGACTCCCTGTAGAAATTTGCTGACAGGATATCTGCACAGACTTCCCTCATTTAAGATAACAGAAGGATTTATGGTCTTGATATTGACATTTATTACAATGTCAGCTGTTGTTCCATATGTGTAATCCAAAGTTTTTGCTGAATTTCCATTCAATTATGTATGGTGTAACAGGAGATGTTGCAGGAGCTGCTGCCTAGGGTGCTGCCAGCATGTATGGCAGGCCTGGAGGATGCAGATGATGATGTGCGGGCTGTTGCAGCTGAGGCTTTAACTCCAGCTGCTTCAGCCATTGTGACATCTGCAGGCCATGCAGTCAACACCATCCTATTGTCATTATGGGATATTTTACTTGACTTGGATGATCTCAGTCCTTCCACGAGTAGGTGTGTATGTGTGTTATGGAATGCTTTGATTTGTGGTGCTTTCCTGTTACAAATGGGGGATGTGACTGAATGATGGGTGCTTTTGTGTTATGACACTGGGAACTTGGGATGTCTCTTGGGCAGTGTAATGCACTTGTTAGCAGAACTGTACTCACAGCCAGCAGTGGTGTCCAAAGCTGTGATGGAAAAGCCACCTTTGCTAGACCTCAATGAGATAATGGATTTGGATGACCCATCAGGCTCTAACACCATGAGTGGTGGCACTGAGGATGATCCTTTCTTGCTGTCCACTCTTGCACCCCGCTTGTGGCCTTTCATGCGCCACAATATTTGCTCTGTACGCCTTGCTGCTATTAGTACCCTGGTATAACAGCTCTTCCCACCTTACGCAATCTGATCTCTTCTGCATACCATATTACTCATCTCATGAAACCTACTTTGCTCTTAAAATGCAAAAGGATGCAGGTCTTATGCAAAATTAAGGATGGGGAGAGAATACTTAGGTTAACCATTCTCATGCTTGTTTGAGCCTTACCACTCATTGGGCAGGAAACGAAGTGTGAGGTTCTCTTGATCTGTTGTCAAGTATCTGTGACTTGCTTAGAGCTAATGCTGGGCTATGCAGGAGCGACTTCTTGAGTCAGGGGATCATAGAGCAACTGGCACTGCTGGGAGTTCTTGGGCTGTACCTATATTGGGTGATGCCTTACGTATAGTATTCCAGAACCTGCTTCTGGAATCTAATGAGCTTATCCTTCAGTCTTCTGAACGTGTGTGGCGCTTGTTACTCCAGGTTTGGAACATTCTCGAGTTTTAGTGCTGTGGTTTGAGGTGCAGTTGAATGAAAAACCTGCAATGTGAACTTTCTCTTCACTAGTTTGCTATGAATTAGCTGGTTTATCAAAGGTAAGTATACACTGGGAGCATTCTTTGGATTTGAGAATGGGGTTGTGCATGTTTTGTGAGGGACAGTGTCCACAGGCAGATTTGGCAGAAGCAGCCCGGTTGTATTTCTCATCCTGGTTGAAGCTAGCAAGCACACCAGCAGGAGCACCTCTAGAGACCTCCAGAATGTTTTCTCCCACCTCGTTGCCCAGGAAGAGTCAGGTCAAAGCCATGGCCAAGCTGAAAGCTGCCAGAGGGGGAGGGGCCTTGAGCACTGCAGAATCAAGCTGCCAAGTTCCACCAAGGCCCAACAAATTCCGTGAGCAGTCTGTTGTTGTAGTTGGAGCTGATGGTGAAAAATCAGTAGTGCTCATGCGTGTTGCAACTGCAAATGCTCTTGGCATATTGGCAGCAAATATGCCATCCACTGCTTTTGCCTCTTTGGTGGATTCGCTTGCAGAGCTACTGTCTTCTTCACTAGGTACCCAGCGTCAGGTGAAGTTCATGTCTTCTTTCTTGTGTATCATGGAAACTGTTGCCAGAGTACTGGATTTTGTCTGCCTGTAAAAGACTCCTGAGCTAGACCAGTTTTGTATGCTGACGATGTTCATTGTCCAGGTAGCATCTATGGTGGTTGTGTCCTGGTTCAAAGAGTTCAGACTATTGCCAGGCAAGGCAAACATTCCAGAAGCAGTGGCTGCAGCTCAACCAATAATGGGCCGTCTGCTAGAGCTTCTAGCATGCGGGGATGCAGGATCCCCAACACCAGGGTCCAATCTGCCATATGCAGAGCTTCTCCGGATGTTTGCTAAAATGCGCACTGAAGCTAGTGCTCTCATCAAGCATGCTGAAACCATGGGTTCCTTTAAGGCCTCATTTCTTGCAGGGTTACCAGCAACTACAGCCATGAGTGCTGAAGCTGCAGTTGAGTTGGCAACAAAGCTGGTGCTGCCACCAAATGATGCACATGATGGTGAGACTGATGGCAAGTCTAATGCAATTTATGATGCCATGGAATCTGCCCGTCAACAGCTGCTTGCTACTGCTGGGTACCTTCTGGTTGTACAGGTCTGTAATAACATAGCTGTCTCTTATGGGTTTGTTTTGTCTATTGTGTTTCTTTATGCCAAGTTCTTCAGCTTTCATAGTTGTGTGCTTCATTCGTCTCTTTCCTGACTCCATGTTTCTTACATTTGGTCATATCCTGAAAATTTGTACTGCAGGGCAACTTACATATGAGTGTGCTGGCATCACTTGCGGGTGCTGTTGTGTGGATGGCGGAACTCCCTATAAAGCTCAACCCTGTGATTCAGCCATTAATGGCAGCCATCAAGCGTGAGCAGGTCAGAGGGAAGCATGTGTAAAAGTAGGGTGGTGTTCAGAAACATCCAATACCAAAAGAATCCATTATATGCTGTTGTGTAGGTGGCTACAAGTATTTTCTCTTTGATATGTCATAAGCAAAGCATATTCTGCCTTCTCTGAAGGGTTTTGTGGTGGCAAGGACTTCCATTTATTGGCTGACTAGTGCTGATGATAGTTGATGTCGGCGATGTATTACAACCTCTGACTGATATGAGCATTGATGGAAAATTGCAGGAAGAGGCATTACAGCAACCGGCAGCTGAGGCACTAGCAGAAGTCATAGTGCAATGTGTGGGACGCAAACCTAGTCCAAATGAGAAGCTCATAAAAAACCTTTGTGCACTGACATGTGCGGATCCAGTAGAGACCCCAAAAGCTACAGAGGCAAATGCAGCAACAGTGAACATTGAAGACATTGAAGCAACCCCAGTTGGAAAGGTTGGTAAAAACATGAAATTGCAGCTCTTGTCAGCCAGTGAGGAGAGGTCGAGGCTGGAAGGGGCAATAACACGGCGTGGGGCAGAGTTCAGCTTGAAGTCACTATGTGAGAAGTTTGCAGACACATTACTAGAACAGCTTCCGAAACTGTGGGAGTGCTTGACTGAAGCTCTAGGGCAGCCTTCAGCTGTTGCAATTCCTGGTTCACTCCCTGAATTGACAGCTGACCCCCAAGCACTCATCACCAATCTTCAGGTACAGTTTCTTGTCTCTAGTCCTCGTGCAGATGTGAACTTTCTGTGGGGTTTTTGTTTCTGTTCACACATTGACTTTGTTGCTGGAGTGTTCTGTCATAGATTATTTTTTTGAACTTGTGCTTTGCTGAGGGAAGGAAGAATGTTGGATGTAGGTGTAAGAGTGTTCCTCCTAATAAGGCCCAAACAGATCAACATCATGATAACTGTAAGTGGGATTGTGCAGGTTGTGCGGTCGGTAGCACCAGTAGTGGATAAAAAACTTCACCCAAAGATGCTGTCATTATTGCCAGCCATCTTCAGCTGTGTGCGGCATGAGCATGCAGCAGTCAGATTAGTGGCTTCCCGATGTATTACTTCCATGGCACGGGTAATGACAGAGCCAGTTATGGCAGAGGTTTTGAAATTAGGAGTGCCCATGCTGGGTGATATCACGTCTGTGGAAGCAAGGCAAGGGGCTGGAATGCTTGTCACTTCACTCGTCGATGGTTTAGGTCCAGAGCTTATCGCATATGCCCCATTGCTGATAGTGCCCTTGCTTGGCTGCATGAGTGATTCCAATCTTCTTGTTCGTCAAAGTGTTACCAACAGCTTTGCTGCCCTTGTTCCCCTCCTCCCACTGGCTCGTGGTGTGCCTGCTCCAGGAGGCCTTGATGAGTGTCAGGCTTCCAAAAGTGCTGAAGACACTCGGTTTTTGGACCAGCTCTTGGATAACAGTCAGGTTGAAGACTACAAGTTAACGGTGCCCATTAAGGCGACATTGCGCAGGTGCCAGTTTCTCAGCATTGCCGTGTCTCTCTCATAGGATTGTATGAGATCATCATGCATCTGTAATTCTTCATATATCTTCTCAGGGTGTTTTTGAGGGAACCAATCTCTTAGTATCATGGGTGTAGTAGACATGTGAAAATTGAGGAGAGTGAGAGATCTGTCTCCTGGTGCATGTTGGAGTCCTTTTGCTTCAGAAATGGTCAATTGCATGCTGTGTTCTATCTTGAACAAGGTGATAACTCAGTCTATGTGGTGGGTTTTGAGAAGCAAGCTTGATTCTGCCTGTTCATTTACTAGGAGTCTGAATGAGGTGACAGGGGAAATTGTGTCCAGTAACAGAGATTGATCTTTGAATTGCAATCTTTGATCTTGTTCTGTTGTCTGCACCTTCAGTTGGCAGCTACTCACAAGTACCCACTTTTAATAATCTCAGTGGAAATCTCTTCTTCAACTCAGAAGCACACAGGATATGCTGAATGTGCAAGTGGGATAAGATGCAGGTATCAACAGGAGGGTATAAACTGGCTGGCATTCCTGAAGCGCTTCAAGTTGCATGGAATTTTGTGTGATGATATGGGACTTGGTAAGACTCTCCAAGCATCGGCAATTCTGGCGTCTGACACAGCTGAACGATTGAAGAATACTGAGGTGGCACCTCTTCCATCCCTAGTGGTCTGCCCGCCCACTTTGGTAGGACACTGGGCATTTGAAATTGAGAAGTTCATACCTAGTGACATCTTGAATCCCTTGCAATATGCTGGATCAGTTCCTGAACGGGCCTCCTTGCGCACAAAGTTTCAGAACCACAATGTCATTGTAACGTCTTATGATGTACTGAGAAAAGACGTGGACATTTTGGCTCAACAAGTGTGGAACTATTGCATTCTTGATGAAGGCCACATCATCAAGAGCGCTAAGTCAAAGATCACTCAGGCAGCTAAGCGCATCCAGGCAGATCACCGTCTTATTCTGACCGGAACACCAATTCAGAACAATGTGCTTGAGCTCTGGTCTCTCTTTGACTTCCTCATGCCTGGATTTCTTGGCACCGAGCGCCAGGTACTGCACTCAAACCTGTTTGGGATTCTCTCTAGTGAGCTTTTTGTTGGAAATAGGCAGCTTGATTGCACCTTTCTTTGTCGAAGGAGTCAGTGGAAAATAGGCCCTTCACCATAGTCTCTTGTAGTGAAACAGAAACAAAGGATTTAATGGAGATTAATGCTCCAAGCAAAAATTTACCTGAGCTGTTAGGTCTACATTGAGAGCAGCAGCAGCATCCCTAGCAATCCACAACAGTTATCACCTTTTAGAATCAACTCATTAGAAAGTGGGTATCTAGTGAGAAAGCCTCGCCCTTTTTACAAACTCTGCTGGTTTCGAGTTTTGTAGCAAGTTTTTCTAGGGAAGCCAACTGAGGAGCCCGAGGTTTGTTACAAGGTCGGTTTATTGAAACGTGGTGCGTGGACAGTTTCAAGCCAATTATGGGAGGCCATTAGTAGCTGCTAGGGATGCCAAGTGCTCAGCAAAGGAAGCAGAAGCTGGGGTTCTAGCTATGGAGGCTCTCCACAAGCAGGTACTCCCAAGCTTCTTTCTTGTATTGGTTCAATTGGGTGGCACTCAACTGATGAAGTTGAGCTTCCATACCACACATGGTACTGTGTTACAGGCATATTTATGTTATAATGTTGTCATTTGTCCTCTCATAAGTCTTGTTCTTTCTTGTTCCTGATGCAAGGTTGTGTATGCTTTTTGTTTCTCCTGTTATTTTGCTGGTCCTAGTTCTGTTTCCTCCTGTCTATTTGCAATCTGGCAATAACTCTTCCTTCATTACTACATGTCTTTGGTGGGCATATGTGTTGCTAAAGTTCTAAGTAGTGGATTGGGTGTGGTGGGTGAAGGTTATGCCGTTCTTGTTACGGCGGACAAAGGATGAGGTCCTGGCAGATCTTCCTCCTAAGATTATACAGGACAGGTACTGTGACCTCAGCCCACTTCAACTAAGCCTGTATGAAGACTTCTCACAATCAAATGCAAAGCAGGAAGTTGCAACTCTGGTGACCTCATATGGTGAGCATGAAGTTGCCGAGGCTAATAAATCCGTTGGTGGTGCATCCACTCATGTTTTCCAGGTACTGTGACATATCTCTGCATTTGCCAACTGGATGATAATGTTATTTTCACTACTGTCACCTGTCTGATCTTTGTCTTTTGTTTTTTTCTTCTCTTGTATTCCTGTCTGTCAGCCATTGAGCATTTCTGCTCTTGACTCATGTTTGGACTGGATTAGTATCAGATTGGACATGATGTTGCTTTTATGAGAATGGGTTGCTCTTTGGTACAGCACAGTTGTTTGTCTACCGATGATTTACAATCTACAGGCATTTCTATTCTATGGATCCTGGAATGTCAGTCAAGGGATAGCAAGCATGAGAAAAGTTAGAAGTGGTGGATTGGAATTGGGGGTGTGTTTGCAGGCACTGCAATATTTGCGGAAACTTTGTAGTCATCCATTACTAGTGCTAGACCAGGAAGGACAGGGATCACGACAGTTGGAGGCTCTTGCAAAAACTGGCAGCAAGGATTTACATGATTTACAACATGCTCCGAAGCTTCAGGCTCTCTGTGACATTCTTGAAGAGTGTGGTATCGGTGTTCCAGCAGCAGCCAATGCAACTACTACGGAAACCCCGGCAGTTGCAGAAGGGGGTCAACACCGTGTCCTTGTTTTTGCCCAACTCAAGGTGTTATTCCAGATTCTGACTGTTGTTTTGTCAGTCATCCTATGCTACAAATCTCTTTTATTTTCATATACATCATCTTTTTTAGTCTGTTGGGAAGTGATTAGTTTGAGTCATAATGTTGCCAGTGAATCAATCAATCAATTTGCATCAAAAGTGTTGTGTTTCTTAATTTCTCGAGTGTGTGCAGAGCTTCTTGGACATCATTGAAAAGGACCTGTTTCAAACGCATATGAAGGGGTACAAACCTTTTGTCTCATAACTCTTGTGTGCATGTTTTCTTCAGCAGTTGCATGTGGTTCTGTATGAAAAGCTGGAATGGGTATTTGACTTATGTGGGAGTGGGAACAGGGTCACGTATTTGCGACTAGATGGTTCTGTGGAGACAGAAAAACGTTTTGACATTGTCAAAGCATTCAATGCTGACCCCACCATTGATGTGCTCCTCCTCACTACACATGGTGAGTGCAGAATACCCACAAGATACTGGGAGTACAACAGCTGAAAACTGTGGAAACCAGACCTTATTACTGATTTTTTTGCACAGTTTGAAACAAATGTGAAACCCTACTTGATTAGGATGATAGGAAGGGGTACATGTATGTATCTTCACATGTGTAGAGTCCAATTCCAATGCTGTGCAAATTGAACAATATGTCACATCAAGAAAAAACAGGGTGGTGTGCTGGGTGGTTCCAATCGAGTGAATCCATGCTATAGTCCAATTGGACGACAAGAGTTCTTTAAGAAAGAAATGTCTGCAAGTGAAATTTGTTCTTGTTTTCAGCAGCTTAAGAGGAATATCTATGGTGTGGTTGTGGCAGTGGGGGGCCTGGGGTTGAATTTGACAGCAGCAGACACAGTTGTCTTTATGGAGCATGACTGGAACCCCATGCGTGATTTACAGGTGAGACTTTCACTTTCTGCTATTTTGGGTGTGCTCATTCTTGCCCAGTAACCATACCCTCCCCATCTTTTGAGTGGTGATAAAACAGCATTGGTCTATATTTGCATAACCATGAGCTCAAATGGTGTGGTGGACAATGTTTTGGACTTCAGGGGAAGGCCTTTGCTTTCGATCCCTTTGAACAATTCTTTATGTGACAGCTCATCTAATGACATGCTTGCCTTTTTCCAGGCCATGGATAGAGCACACAGATTAGGGCAACGGCGGGTGGTGAATGTTTATCGCCTCATTATGCGTGGCACTCTGGAGGAGAAAATTATGAGTCTCCAGCGTTTCAAAATGTCAATTGCAAATACGATTGTAAATGCTGAGAATGCTAGCCTCAACACAATGGATACTGCACAGCTCCTTGATCTCTTCACTGTTTCAGGAGCTCCTGGAAAGGTAACAATTTGTGATGAGCCTGCTCTTTCTTGTGGTGTGTAAATTAATCAATGCATGTCATTGGTTTCAGGAGTAACCATCTACCTTCCAGTAACTCCCATGTGTTATATATGTCGGTTGAACTTTTAGAAGGAACTCTGTCAAAAACTCTATGGAACGAGAGCCCACATGAACTGTTGGTTGCATTTGTAGGTGGGCATGTCAAAAAAGAGCAGTGAAGAGGAGGGTAATGCTGTGGTGACCGGGCTAGGAGGCGGCGGCAAGGGCATGAAGGAGATGTTGAGCACTTTGGAAGAGCTCTGGGATCAGTCACAGTACACAGAAGAGTACGATCTACGGCAATTTGTGGCACGCCTGAGCTGATAAGTTCAAATGTAGAGGATCGGGGTGTCATGATTCAGCTTGTGGCAAAGACTGGAAGATAGAGAAAAACCCTTATGTGTAATGTGTAGGAGAGAGGGAGTGGGGTTGTCTAAGGAGCATTCAGTGCTCCTCGTCTTGTAACAATAACCAGGGTTTGCGACCTTGTTTCTTCCATATTTGACACATGCGCTGGAGATGTTATACCATATGGCACACTCCCCTGTGATCCTACCTTTTCACATTAAATCCCATAATGGTGAGAACCATAGAGGAAAGGAGTACAGAAAAGGGAATGTAAAATGCCATCAACAGCATGTGGACTTTCAAGGGTCCACTACCCAGCCCAGATGGGCTGATTGAAGAGTCAAATTTTGTGGTTCCAGAGGATTTCCAAAAGCCCCAATTCTCCCTCTTTTTTTTCCCCCCTTCTTCCTGTCTTTTTTTCCTGACAACTTTCAATTTCATTTGAAATTCAAATCCTTTTTTCCTCAAATCACTTGATTTTGCATAATCCTCTCACCCCTGTCTATTTGTATTCTCCATTGTCAACAGTTTGCTTGTGCCACTTCTGACTCTGTTTATGGTTTGCAGAGTATACAGGTATGACATGATTCTTATGCCTTCATGTTCATTCCAATATCTCAACTACTGCCTAGTTGGGAGTTATCAATTGTCAATTTTACAGGTTTTTGAGGCTTTGTAGTTGAAAGGATTTCTTTCTCTCAGATGGTCAGTCTTATTGTCCTCCTCAAGAGTAAAGTTTACCCTTTTAAAATAGGAAATGAAAATGAAACTACAAATGTTTGAGACATTTATAATTACAGTATGCACAATGACTTGAAGAATTTGGAGATGGAGACGAAGAAGAACAACAAGCAGCATAAGAAGAATAAGAATAAGAACTTCTTGTCTAGTGATCCACTTGAAACTCTTGAAATGGGTCTGCACGATCATGGTGAGGAATATAGTGGTGATGATGATGATGAAGAT
>Ga0116231_10009154_pt1 | contig 16896 bp, 17 predicted proteins | sample S1TSphgellanicum_2_FD_89695 | JGI IMG/M metagenome (GOLD analysis project Ga0116231, IMG submission 89695) | Host-associated microbial communities from peat moss isolated from Minnesota, USA - S1T2_Fd - Sphagnum magellanicum MG | ecosystem: Host-associated > Plants > Peat moss > Unclassified...
AAGACGGTAATGATTTTTATTCAATAATGGAAGTTGGCTTTTGTTGGGCTTCAAGCATTGATGGAATGGAATTGGAATTTTGCACCGGTCTGCACAGGAAGATTGGATTCTGCAAGATCCAATTGGAGAGAAAAAGCAAGCTTAGTTTTTAGTTTCCGAGCATGGAGAAGGTGGTGGAATGTGCGGCTGGTCTACTGGACCTTCTCATGCTTGCGTCTGGCTTTCAAAGCAATGGCCTTCCCATGGTGTGGACCGCGGAGGATTTGCTTGGAGCGTTTACTTTAGCCTCCTTTTTAGAAAAAGTAAGTAAAAGGAGCGCTCAAAGCTGCACGAGTCCCTTCTCCCTCCGTCCCTTGTGTGCCTAAACCCTAAACGGAGCTTGAAAGCTTTTGGAGCCTTTAGTCTCTCGTCAGTCAATTTGATCTCCAGTTCCAGCGATGTTGTCTAGGGTTTCCATTTGTCCTGTCAAGGTTCCACCATCATGCGTAGAATGTGAAGCAATTGGGTGACATTCTGTGCGAGGGTGATATGAACTGGCATTATGAGGGTTGGGCTGTGTGATGTCTGAAGGTGGTAGCAGATTGGAATTCCAAGGAGGAAGGAGCTATGTTGATTGCAGCATTAGATGCTTCGCTTACAGAACTCATGGCTTCCTGTCCTGCTCTGCCTCCGGTTTGTTCGTTCTCCATCTCCACTTGTTATCTCTTCACTTCTTCTCTCTCCAACCTATGAGGTTTTCTTGGCACTCGTGGTCTCAAGGTTTAAACCTAATCCTGCCCAAGGTGCACAGGCCCTATACTACCACCTCTGCAAGTTTTGTGAAACTCTAGGGCTTACTTTGGTGTGAGTTAGGATTAGGATTGATCAGACTTGGCAGATGGATGCTCATGTGATTGCTTTTCAGGTTTATCTGGAAACCCCAAATGCTTGATTCTTTGCGTGTTAAAGTGCACAATTCTTTACAGAGCCTTTCAGAAAGCATGCTGTGCCATCCTTCCATTGCCTTACTCCCACTCCTGTAACTGCTCGTTCTCAAACTGGGATGTGCAGATTCTCATCCAGGGATGAATCTAGCAGCAGTAAGTTCTTCAGACCATGCTCTTTGTACAGTGTACTTACACATTGATTTTTTAGTAACACTGGTTTGTGTGTGCAGTTTTTGCCACATCTTTCTTCAACTAATTTGATCACTGCAAGAAGGCTTCTGATTAAAGCACTTGTTCATGCTGTGGGGTTGGAAACATCTTCCATTGTGGGTCTGCTTGCCTCTCTTGCAAGCATTGCTTCAAAAGGTCAGAATCAAGCTTGATGAAGTTATCAATTCTTGTTATATAGTAGTTTGCAACCCATACCATTTGAGACTTCATGGTTTGTTGGTTCAGGTTTGCAGGTGATGATTTGTGGGCAATGGTGATTGAGGAAGTCTCTCTAAGGCACCATACCCTCATAAATATGGAGTGCCTCCAAAGTCTTTTTGACATGGTAGGTGAAAAGATCATTCCAGAGATGGATGTAAAGAGCTGCCAAGAAACTTCCATTTGGACATCTGATGTGCATTTGTCAAGGTACATGCACTTTTCCCTCCCAGAAAGAAACACCTACTGTAAACTAATCTGTGATTTGTTTCCACATTACTGAAGGTGGACATATACAGGTTGGACATTACTGGGTTGCCAACTGAAGGTGGACATTACTGTGTATATACTTTCTGCAATTTATTTGATCACACTGAGCTGTGAATGTGCTCTGAGAGCATTTTTCTTGGATCCATATCACCTTTTGTGATGAGTTTTATCATACTCCCCTTGAGATTCAGTGTGTGGAAGACCTGTAAGTCTGATGCAAACTGAACTGGTGACACAGGACCGAGAACCCCATGAGCTCAAAATTGAGTGATACTGTGACTGAAAAATGGGCCAAGAATGCAATGACATATGTAATGGCATCAACCACAGTTCACAAACGAGCATCTGCAAGCTTGATATTTGATGCAAGCAAGGTGAAATGGACTGAGGTTTTTGAGTCATTGCAATTGCTCCCTCCCATGGGTACCACAGGCAATGTGCATAGCAACATCACAGAAATTGCTGTGAGTACTTTCTGCATTATCACCACAGAAATTGCTGTGAGTACTTTCTGCATTATCACCAGTGTAAACCCATGAATTGAATAGTAGGTTGGTCTTTGTGTAAGGTCTGATTGTACCACACAAGTACCCATGTGGATTGTCAGATCTGAGATATGCAGCATCATGATGTGAACTTTCAGTGATTGTGTTATGCTTGTTGGAGTAGCTATGAATCTCCCCCCTCCCCCACCCTACAGAAGAACACTAGCAAGTTGTTTGGAGAGAAGTGGTAGTGCTGTTCCTCTCATGGAAAACACTAAAACTTGAGCTTTGGATTCTAGAATAAGGCTCAGGAATGTATTTGGTTTCTGAATTCAGGAATTGTGTTGCCTACACCTGGCTTCTCTGAATTGGAGTGACCTGCCATCCAAAATACTTAGAGCTTCACATGTTTCAGCACCTAGTAGAAGGCAGTTGCAGGCTTCACAAGTTTGTGAGCAAGGCAAGGAAATCCAAGATTATTTGATGGTGTTGTTGAATACAGCAAAGGTGCTTTGGTGGAAGTTACCTCCTGTACTCTTGGCTACAGCTTCCATATACAGGTGTGGTATATGTTTCCAGATATCTATAATCTTTTTCCACCCTGTTGTGTTTTAATTTCAATGACACCACCTCACTGTGTGTCTATTTAGTGCTCTCTGTGGAAGTTCCAGTACCATGACCATGGGGATGCCATGGGTCTGTTGGAACAGAAATACTCCATGCCATTTTAGATAATGGAATTTCTGGCTATCCTGTCACTTGAATATGGCATGTAATGTGAGTTTTGTCATTGGAAATTTTCTAACAGTCTGCTGTGCATTTTTTGCATATTTGACCAATTTCAATGATTGTTGAACTGCTCATCTTTGGCGCTTTTAGTTGAATGAATGCCATACTTGACTGTTGCAGCTGTGAATAGCTCACAGGTGTGGTTGTGGTCTTGGGCAGGACATGTTTATTCAACTCGTATTTGAGAGTGCTTGCAGAGAAGTTCGTCACAGAGGCAACTATTTGCAAATGCCAATGCCATTCTTTATCAGATCTTTGTGAAGGATGTCGAAAATGCTCACACTCCATCTTGGAACGGTTATGGTGTTTGCGACTACATAGTGATGTCTTGGGAGATATGAGCAGCAAACATGTTGAAAACTTGTGGGGTCTTCTCAGCAATGGGCAAGTAAAGTTGTGATGCCAGTGCAGACATTGCAAACAAATCAACATTGGTTTAATATGCTGGTATGAATTGCACCCTGCAGCCCCTCTATTTCTCAGACAATTCATGAATTAGAATGCTCTAACAGGTCCCACCTGTCTCTCTCCTGTCAGGCTTTACTTTCTACTGGATCTACCACTGGATTTTTCCCAACTGACAGTCAAGTGTCTGCATATATCCATTAAAAGTAAACCTTGCTTTTGATGCACCCAGATGCAGCATATTCTCAACCTTCCTTTGTAATGAGATGAATAATGTATCCATGAAATGACTAGTGCCTTGCACAGGAATGTGAACAAACGTCCATGGCAACTGTTTTTCGACTGTATACTAGTTACATGTGCAATGCTTGTCATTTTATCTCCAGTGTCTCAATGACTGAAATGTCCAAATGTTGACATCATTGATTCCAGGAATGCTTTAGAACTGCTATGTTAAATTGCTCATGGAGGTTCTGGAGTTATGGATTTTGTTGTGAACTCTTGTCATAGGGAAATTTATTTTACAGTTGTGCTCAAACAGCACCATTGAACCCAAATCTCCCAGATTGGAGTTAGTCATTCAATTACCTACACTTCTTGGGTGAACAATCTGGAGTTCAGGGTCAACCATGTCTGGTGCTCGCATGACACCTAGTTTGCACAGTTTTGTATGTTGTGTTATTAGATTAGCACTCAACACCATCAAAGTCACATAAAAGTATGCATATGAATCAATGACAATTAATAACAGAAAACTGATATTCTGAGAACTACTTAACACCTTTGAAATCCAACAACTTTGTGCTTTCTTCACTCTCACCTCTAGAGATGTGGTTTTATCTCATCGCTTTGCAGTCTTTTCCTGCTTGTCGATGTTAATAGCAAGATCTGAAGTGTTTGATACACATACAAAGATATGCTAGTTTCTCCACATACACATGGAAAGAAACTTGTTCACTTTGGTTTTGCCAGAAAATACTCAGTGGTTGCCTTCACATACTGTTGTCAAGTTTTACATTGAAACTCGTGAATATGCATATTGGCAAAAATGCTTGTTTACTTACTAGCTCCATCTAAAGATGTAGACTGAGAAAAGGAGGAAACAATTCTAGAGACAGTTAAAAATGGAGAAAACACTGGTGAACCTTCCCCATGAAATTGGAACAAGACAGTTTGTCACACTAGCTCAAAAAAGAAGAGTTGGAGCAAATGGCATTTTAGCCTCCAAATACAATTTTGAAAATATACAAGTATTAGTAGAAGGCACTCCCACTTTTCATGCAAGAAGCTAAAATACACAAGACCCAGTCCCCTCTTACATCTAGAGAGGTCTCATCTAGACCTTGGCCACTACATCCGGATCTAAACCTTCAACTCAGAGAAGTTGTGAGAATCTAGAATTACAACCCCAGAAAAAATGGCTTCTGGAAGACAAAATTTTGGAAAACAAGCGAAGGTTCCAACATCAACCTTCCAAAAACTTAATTGCATTTTGGTCAAGCAAACTGATAGATCCTTTGCCATCATTTTCTTGTACAGCTTTAAAGCTCCAGTTCACTAATGGGCAAGGGCCATCAGGGGTAGTCTGAGCCCGGCCACCTTTTGCACATCGAGGACACCGTTTCCCATGTGTGACAAGAAGACAGTGCAGATCAAATTTAATATCGTTAGGTACTCGCTTGTTCAGGTGAAGGTATGCCTTCTCACGATCAGCATTTGGAGGCACCCAACCCAACATCTTTGATAACCGATGCACCTGCAGTTCCATCAGTAGCAGTGAGACACTACATTGCTGTGTGAGCTGGGAGTTCAGGGCCTTTATTCCCAGAACAGCCCTGTTCTATGTCCTTATCCATTGTAAAGGACCAGTAGAAATTTTCTCTTATAAATGAATGGCTGTGATTCACTTGAGAAGTGAGGAGGAACCTTTCAAGTTAGGTGCCATCCTCTGTTGAGAAAGAAATTTTACTGAGGGTTAGGGTGCCCTCCAAATACACTAGAAATATTCCACTGGTTCTTTACATTTACAAGACAAGCTATGAACTCTTGGTCTCACCATGTCTAGCTCCCTACAACATCTTTGATGATTCATTGTATGAAGAGGACACTTCATCTGTGAAGGCCAACAATATATGGTTCACAGCATGAGGGTCAACAGAGCACTGGTCACTACTGCCACAAATGACCCACCTCCTGACCAGCCACCTTATTTCATATAGACTCTGACACATGTGGCCATTGAAAAAGCAATATCCTACAAGGTCCAGTGATAGAGAAAAGGTAGATTACATGGGTGTCAACTGGGAATTCATTATGCTCCAAATGGAACATCAAAACGCAAGCCACCTGAATCCCAGAGGAAAAAAAATGATATCGTCAGAAGAATATTTTTTTGACAATAAACATATGTTGAATCAGCTCTGATGATTAACATGTTCAGACAATAACATTGTAGGAGAGAACACTCTCACCGTTTTTGGACCCACACCCTTGAACCGGGAGAGCTCTGCCTTGATTTGATCAGATGTCATATTGCGCACATATTCCAGGCAGATAGAGCCCCGTTCCTCCAATAATGTGTTCAAGATATTGGCTATCCGTGCAGCCTTGATCTGGGCCAATCCACCACACCGTATTGCGTCCTCAACTGCATTTAAATCTGCCTTCTGGACCTGGTTTGCATGCAACAGATTACTCAGGCACAACAGGATTCATGTATGTGATCAGGGATGCCTAAGCCCTGAGTCTCTGGTAATAAACCATGTAAGATATTATTCACAGAATATAAAACAATGTATGGAGTCCTAGAAAAGAAAATTTGAGGAGAGTAACAATATACCAAGCATTCATCCCAGTATTATGAAACCATCAAGGTACACTACTTTGTTTCAAGCTCACAGTTGTGACCATGCCTCAGACAGACTGACAAGAGAAGCCATGACAAGATAAAAGATGAACTAGCAGAAGAAGTGAAGGAGAGACATGGCATACCTCCTCCCAGGTAGGAAAAGCTGTCTTTAAAGATGCAAAAGCTCGTCGGGAGTTGTTGTCAGTGGTGTTTTGTGACAGGATAGTACCTATTAGTGAGTCAAGCACAGTATGGCGCTCTGATGGAGAACCAGTCAAAACCCTAATTCTACCTTGGTCCTGTTCCAGTTTCCTAGCCAAATTCAATTCCCCAAGTTCCTCATCTTCCACAACTCCAGATTCCGTGCACTCTTGAGGAGGAAGATACTCCAAAGCCAGAATCTGAGCACATGAGAGGAAATAAAACAGCTCAATATGAAAGAAAGGTATCCAGAACCCATGCCATGCATTTCACATTCACAGAACTTCAATTTCACATGCTGCACAATTGCAAAGAAGAAGCAACTAGAACTACTAACCTCATCTGGGTCTCGAACGGCAATGGGATCTATGGTTGGACATGAGCGAGGCCGCACATACTCACCACCCAATCCATGCAATGAGAGTAAGCGGTTCCGTACTTCCCAACATTCCTCAACCGATGGCCTTGCAAATGTTGGATATGGACCTTCTAGTTGCATGACTGCCATTTGGTTTCCTGTTTATCCAGATGAGTTCTCAGAAATGCAGAAGAGCAAATTTGAGTGCTAGATACAATGGTTGCATTTGTGGAACAGTTAGGTAGTTGACAGAGCAAATCTTCAAATCCATTTCTACAGTTGTGAAGAACCAGAAGCTTTGCACAACCTACATTACGTTGCTCCGATAGGTAGTCGACAATTCTACCTCTGAAAACCCCTGATTAAAAAGTTCGCGAAAGAGACAAAGACCGATATCAATTCAAAGCAGCTTCAAGCAACTAAGAGGGAGGAAAACAAACACCTGTAATGGGAGATCTAGAGGCCGCTTCCAGCGCCAGAAGCTCCACCTTCGTGCCACAGCCTCCGTCATCCCCCGGTGTTTTGCTTGAGGAAATGACTCTCCGTTTGCCTCTGCAGGCCTGGCTCTCCGCAGCATCCTTAGAATCGGCCTTGCTCACAGACTTCTGGTAAGGTTTTATTTCAGGTTTGTTCGACTCTTCTTTACCTTGCGGAATGTCGAAGTTTTGTTTGGCTTTCCGTTTTCCCCGACTCTTGGACGGAGCGGGCCGCGCGTCTCCTTCTTCCACAAAGGCTTCTTGTTCATCTTCTCCTTCTACTGTTCCTTCTTGCTTCACAGAAAAGCTCTGAGCATTCATCAAGTGAGAAGGAAAAGCGCGACGAGAATTCTTCTCTTGTCCTCCTCCGAAGCTCAGTTTCCGCTTGCTCCGGAGATTAAGCTTCTCGCTTCTACTTTTGTCACGTACACGACAACCGTAAGGCGAAGAGCTCCGCTCAAAACTCTCAACGGAAGAAACCACCGCTGCCGATTCATCATCTTCTCCATCTCCTTCTCCTTCGTCTCCATTCTCCAGCTTCAATTCCGCCGCAAGTTTTTTGGCTCTCAACACAACGAAACTCGCAATTCCAACAGTCCCTGTAGGAGTAATAGACTTCCGGTCGTTGTTACGCGAAGGCAACAAAGCTGCTAACCGCAAACTCCTGCGACAAGCATTCATCGCCACTCTATGTACAGACAATACAGACAACACTCTTCTCACAAACATCTACCTACAAACAAAACCCCGGGAAAACAAAACGGGAAACGATGAGAGACAGAGAACATGATGAAGCAGAACGGAAGTTGTTGAGAACGGGAATTGCTGCAACAAAAACAAAACAAACACGTAGGGATGTATTTGGCCGCCACAGAGCCACAAACTGTTGGAACGAGAACTCTCTCTCTCTCTCTCTCTCTCCCTTCCAACTTCCCTCCAATTTTTTTGTCCTATGGACTTGACTGTCTCGCGTGTGTGGGCCCGGGGAGGAGGGCGAGAGAGGGTTTGAGCGGTGAAGCTCCTCCTCGCGGCAGCGATGCCGCCGCGGCCTTCATTCAATACGTGGAAGAGCGTGCGCGACGGAGGACGGAGGAAGGCCCACTTTGGCGGCAACTTTACTTCTGAACACTTTTTATTTATTTATTTTCGTGGCGAATTTTGTCCATTTTGCGAAAAATACTTGGGAACGGGAATATTCCATTGCAAATTCTCAGTTTTTTAAACAAAAAAATTCGCCAAAAAAAGAAATTTTCATTTAAAAATCTCCAAATTTGGCACAGTTGCTTACCAGACGAGGAAAGGGTGCAACCGATTTTCTATTTTCATTTTTTATTATCGCCAAATTTGGCTAAATGCGTTTTTTTTGGGGCATATCACGACTTGAGCAACATCACAAAATCGAAAAATAAAATAAAAATCACTGCTTAATGATTTTCTTAGGAATTTTTGTTTGTAGTCAAAGTGGCGATCTAGAGAAAGAGGCAATCGTTCTTTAGGAAATTTTAGCCAAAATCTGGCTATAAACCAGATATGAAGTACAAGTCTTTAATGATCTTTTAATAATTTTGGCCTGAAAACCAAATATAGAAATCTGGGAGTTTTTTTCAACTTTTTTTTCTCAGTTCTGGCAAATTGAAAACCTCCAAAATCAACTTCATTTTAGAATTTTTACATCTTAATTTCACTTTTTGGCGAAATTTCGCCTTTTAAAAAACCTGCCCGTTAAAGTGATTTTGGAGGTTTTCAATTGGCAGAAGTGGGGGGGGGAATAAAGTAAAAATCACCAGATTTCTACATTTTGGTATTCCCCTCGTGTGTAGCCAAAAATATAGAAAAATAAAGATGAGTTTAAAGATTTGTAGTTAATATTTTACTTATAGCCAAATTTTCCTAAATATTTAGGGATGATAGCCACTTTTTTCTACATCTTCTGACGGATGATTGCCACTTTGGCTACAAACCAAAATTTCTTTAAAAAAAACTCGGCTTCACAACTAGTTCAAATCCTTCTTTTGGTGGGCCAGAGTAAACTAGCCAGCACCCACCAGCGATTTTTTTGGAAAAAGTGGCTAGGAATATTGAACGAAATCTGGCTATAAACCAGCTTTGAAGGGCAAATTTTTTATCATCTTTCTACCTATCTTTTTGGCTACATATGGAAATGAAAAATAAAGATCCGGCAATTTTTATTTTTATTTTTATTTTTCTGATGTCCGGTAATTGAAACCCTCGAAATCACTTTTTCTTTCTTTTTTTCTTTTCTAATTTATTTTTTTGGCGAAATTCTGGCCAGTTAAAAGATGGCTGACACCCAACAGTCGACAAATCCAGTGTTTTCTTTTTCAATTTTTTGATGCTGCTCAAAGTGGCAATCGTCCATAACAATATTTAGCCAAATTTGACAATTTTAAAAATATGAAAGTAGAAAAATCTTAAGCACCATTTCAAGTTGGGCAGTTGTGAGAATTTTTGGCCAAAAAAATTTTAATTCTTTTTCTGGCAAATTTTTTTTTCAAAAAACGGAGAATTTATGACAAAATATTCCTTTTTTCCAAAATATTGGCAAAAATTCACCACCAAAAAAATCACTGTCACCATCCACCGGATGACGATTATGACACAGTTGTGGATGAACTTCTACTGAGTTAAAATCTGGTTTCACCTTGGTGACTTGTTCTGTGAGAAGTAGGTCCTACATAGGTATAGGTAGATAGGTATCAAAAATAGGTGACTATTAGGTCAGTATAGGCCTTCCCCCTATACTTTCTTTATGGACTTTTGGGCTTAGCTTTTGGTGGGTGCCTTTCATTCCCTTACCGAAGGGTTTATTGGGCTTGACTACCATGGCAAGGATATTGTGTTTGGATTCAATATATAGAGTATAGTAGCTTAAGGGATTTTGGCCCCTAGGTAATAATAATAGGTCTATTTTTATATGAGGATTTTTGAAAGATGATATTTTGGCTTGTGTTGAAACTGGAGATTAGTTATAGAGTTACAATACCTTGAAGAGGATTTTTTGAAGATTATATTTTTGCATGGTGAAATATTTGAGTTTTCGTAATTCTTCTTTTGCCTCAGGATACTGTTTAATGTAAATGGCAAGGCCACGGTATGACACACCCCCTTGTTTCTTAGGTTTACGCAAATGGGCAAATTTCATTCCATTTGGGCAAAATTTTCAAATTTCGTACCTGTTCCGTTTACATATGGGACTCTTGCACTTTGGTCAATTTGTCATCAAATGCAAACTTCTTTTTGGAATTAGGTTGCTCTGGACAAAATGTGCTAACTTTTTTTTATCATAAAGCATTTATCAATTTTTTTTTTCTTTTGTATTTTGGATACCCTCACTGGCAATAAGATTGCTAGTTTTGGTGCAAGCCTTTCAGGCTAACTTTCACTTGTCAGAAATTACCCACCATCCTTCAGGGTAACTTCAGACTGATGGAAGTTACCAGCCAGCCTGTATATCGTTAATGTTTTTTTTTTTCCCCCCCTTTGTTGGGTACTTTATGAGGGAAAAAAATCTTTTGTACTTCATGGAGGGGAAGGTTTTGGATATAGGGCCTTTCGGATTGGAACCGATATCGGAAAGGGGTCAAAAATTCAGAAGGCCTACTGAAAACACACTCCAAATGTGAATCGGTGGTTCTAAAACCTCAGAACAACTCCTTAGTACCAACTAACTAATGGAATGATGGCTCACTCTCTGCAGGGCTTATCGTGTTCCTGGTTAAAACTTCTTCTTCCATGTGCAAATCAGCATTGGTGCCATCGCAACCCGATTTCTCACTCACAAAAATTCTTTTATTTGGCATGTTCCTTTCATTTTGAACCTTCCTTTCAAATATACACCAAGCAAGAACAAAGAACATGCAAGCACAAGAAATGAAGAAAATTGAATGCAAAGAACATGAACGCTTCACAAAGAAACACCAACCACCAGGAGGAAAACTTAACAACAACAATCATTACCAAAAAAACATTGACACAATTCATATGGCTTGTCCATGGCCATTCCAAGCTATGTTTTTTTCACCATAATTGATGCTTTGATACCATTTTACATTCCAAAAAGTTTCATTGTCCATGGCATTAATACACCTAGTTTAGCATTAACTAACATAATTTTGCAATGGAACTTCGTATAGTGTTCAATTGCCTTGTGGTCTATTGTAGAATGTTGATGCACTTGGAGGATTCAACTATGAAAAAGGACATTGATAAAGGAAAACATAAGAAGAGAGAGAGAGAGTGCGGGGAAATGAGAAAAAAGGAAGATAATGATAGCAAACAATGTCAAAAGCAAACATAATGACATGAAAGAAGATCAACAAGCACTAGGGAATGACATGTGGAACTTTTGTGGCAATTTGTGGTTTTGCAAGACAAGAATTGTAGATTTAAAATGTCAAGGACACTCCTTTGGGAACATTGACTTTAATATTTGTTGAAACAATCATGAGTTAGTACCACCTACGAATGTTTTGTGTCATTTTCTTCAAGTTCCATTGTGTGTAACAACTCTTGTGTCACATCACTTTTTGAATGTTATGCAAGTTTTAATTGCCATCAAAACAAGTCCCTTGTTACTTATTGGACCAAAAGATGTAGGTAGGTAGGTGTTGTGAATGAGGTTGAATGATGAAGTTTTGCATCTTGCAAATTCATTAATAGTCGTTACCATTTATTTTTCTTGATATTTTTTCTCCACATAATGTCATAGAAATTAAATCGATAAAATTAGAAGAGCAAGATATGTTGTGGCATTGTTTTGTGGTTGAAATAGGAAGAAGATCTGACTGATTTGGTGGTTTTGCGATGGTTAGATTTAAAACAATGAAACGTTAGAAATCACCAAATGATGTTATTACTTGTCACATTTAGATTTGAATGTAGGTATGAATAAAAATAAATTATGTTGCATTGTAAAAATAAACTAGTTTATAGAATATTTGTTTCATTTCTTGTTGATGCATCACAACATCAATTTTTACATTTGGAAGGAATTGGAGAGAAATGTAATGGGGGCTTTTTTTGAGATAAATGTTATGAATTGGAAGCTATTGCATATTGGCAAAAGTTTGTCCAATGCAATTGCAAACTAATGATTTTATCATTTCATTTTCAAATGACTTGTTTGTTTTGCAAATCATTAAGTTTTACAAATCAAAATCTAATTGTCACACTTTGTTTTGTGTAGGAGAGAAAGCACAATCAATGTACCTTGACATCACATCTATTAAGCATAATGTTATATCCATTTGCATTGGTGATTTGCCCATGTTCTTTCCAATTGACAAAAACAAAAAATGTGCACAAAAGGTCCATTAATTTGTTCCTTGCATCACCTCAACTACTACAATTTTTTTTGGCTCAAATGGAACAAACTTTGAAAATTAAAATGTCCCAATGTGTTATGCCATAGGATAGCTTCTTCAAAGTTCTTAACCCAATTTAGTTCTACTTTGAAAACATGAGTAATGAACCTATAAAATCTTAATTTTTATCTTTAACCCGTCTACCTCCAAGTTTTGGTTTTTATTTTTTTTGTGAATAATTTTTTTTTAAAGTCAAATATTGTTATTAATATGGCATTTGTCCAGATTTTTACATGTTATAATTTTCTATGAATCCAAGCACATAAAGAACATTATTGTTTTCAAAAATTTATCCATTTGAGAAATATAAATTAATATCACCTTGCCCATGGATAACATGGGACTACCCATCAATAGTTTGCATACTATATTGGTTTACTAGTTGTGTAATTTCATTTTAAAATCTAGGAATTCTAGTGGCATGTGTATTTGTTCTTGAATGAAAAATTCATGTGTTGTTTCTAATTTCTAGAACCAATGTTTACAAATTAGTTGTTGTAAAAAGTATGTACAAGAATATTTAGTTCAATTTGTTCATTATTATCACCACCCCCATCGTTTTCACTAATTAAAAAATAAGCAATTTGCCCCTATTTAAAGTTTAGATTAATAATTCTTTGTTCAATGACCATATTTGTCACAATAACCACAATAATTAGGTTTGAGAGTAGAGTTCTTGGGCCCTTGGGTGAAAGCAAATTAAGTCCCCCAAAAATTATAATCACAAGTAAAATATTTATGCAATTAACTTTTTTGTAACATATGGACATCACACCTTGGGTTAGTTGTGTTTTTTCATTAGTGTATTTGATTAGTTTTAAACTTAAGTTAGTCAATTATTTTAAAAATTTGACAAACATTAAAAAACTTGAATGTATGGAGTATATTTGTGACATAATATTCATCACAAAGTCTGAAAATTTGCATATTTATTTCAAAATTAGGATTGTGGGTGAAATTTTTTAATGAATGCTTTATAGTGAATGATATTGACATACATCAATTAAATTTATGACCATTTAAAAGTTTAAAGTTTTTAGATGAAATAATATTCAAAAAATGTGTTTTTTTCTTTTTAAAAAGACAATATATGCATAATAATCTCTTATTTTTAGGGAAAAACTATTATCATATGAAAGAGGAAAATTTTTTATAGTTGGGCATTGCATTATTTTTTTCAATTTTTATTTTTTTTGGTAATCATTCATAAATCAAAAAACACAAAGCCTTATAGTTGTTGAAAAAATGTAAATTATATATTCTATGTATATTGATTTTATCCAATCCTTTTAATTTAATCATTGGATCAAATAATTTTGACTCCAAATAAACTTTGGTGTGTTCATGTAAATTTTAAATTTTTTACTTGTGTTTAGGATAACCAAAGGATGCCATCAAGATTTCAATTTATTATGTACTATGATATTTGTTATACATCCTTTTTTTGAACCAAAATGGTTCACCCTTAATGTGTTTTCAGCCCCTTCAAAACTTCCAACGTGATTATTGCCATTCCTTTGGTAATGACCTCCATGTGGTCCACCTTGTATTTGTTGAAATACCCTAATTATGAAACTTGAGAACAAGAGCTTTTCATTGTAATGATGATTGCGATTTACATTCTTGTTTTCTTCTAGTTCCAAATGCACAACAATTTCTTCATGCATCAACATGTCTATCCCACTAAAAATAAATTTAATCAAACTATCAAAACTAGGTGATAAAGCATTTATGATTTGTTCAAAAATGATTCTCTTTCAAGGTAGCTCACCAAACTAACTTAAGTGTTGATAATGTCTTGATTTCACAAATAAAATCTACAACACTAAATCCTTCCTAGCCCATTTGAAGGTTTGAAAATTTCTTTTGAACAATCAATTTTTCGACATTGTTAACCATTTCAAAATGTTTTTAGAATGTATAAAAGACATTTTGATCTTTCATAGTCAACATAATTATAAACAAGGTTTTTGTGTTGGATCAAATTATATCCTTGGGATAAAAAATAGCAATGAGCACAAAAGATGAAGTGACATCCTTTTATAATTGTACAAACTTTCATAAATCCTCTTGTTTTAGAATTGTACGAATTAAAAATTTCCATGAAACATAGTTTGATTCCCTTCTAGTTTGTTGTTCTTTTAGCATGACATGACAACCTTTAAAAAATGATAGAAATTCTCTAAATTAAAAAAATAATAATAAACACTAGCAACTATTTTGTCCCTTAACTATAAGCAACAATAGTGTATGACTTTTGCAAGTCTAATTATATAAATTCAAAGCAATCTCTATCAAATTTTACACAATTACTCTTGCAACTTTTTATCATATTTTTCAGTACCCTTTAAATATTTTAATGCTCAAATACCAAGATAAAAATTATTTCAACAAATGCATTGCCTTTAAAATTATTTCTAAAACCCAAAAAAATGAATATAAACATAAAAGCACCACCACATGTTTAAGAGAACATGTCAATGACATTGACTCCTATTACTAAGACAATTATTACTTTAGATCATTTCAGAATGGCAACAACACCTTAACAATGATGAAACCTACAAAAAAAAATATTATTTTAGAAGTTACATGATCGAGGGTGTATTTCTAATGCATCTTGCAAATTGCAATTCAATGCTCTTCAAATTTCCCAAAAATATTAATCGACTGCTTGATGCTTAAGATTTATTCATTCGTTGCCCAAGCTTTTGGCCCCAAAAAAAATTGCACTCAATGTTTAGGCTATTTAACAAAAGGGGTGTGTTTGGTTTTATGGTTCTTTGAAGCTTGAAAATAACCAAGGGTTTTTTCAACTACATTTTGAAAAAAATGTGAACAATTTATAGTTCATGTGTGCATGTTTTAGAAGTGAGCACCCCTTGGCTCCACCTTGGGTAGGTGCCTACTTTAAATACACCTTGTTCCAAGGGTGTTACTCAACATAAAAATTGGTTTAAAATTATCATTATTATTGATCTTGTCACAAAGGGGTGCTAATCTTATTCAATTAAAATTGTTGTTATAGAAAGAAATTTTTTTGTTGTGATCTCTACACTAGTTAAAGCCCTCATACAAAAGCATTGCCAGAATCGTGGCATGCATTTGATTTTGCCTTGTTGAAAAATATGTTACACATCTTGTTGTTGATCATATTTTTTTATCTCTCTATAAATAGAAGAATTCCATGTAACCAAATATATTATAAAACATGTTTACATCATAAAAGATGACTAGTGTGGCCTATGCCATTGGCCCAAGTGTGAACTTATTACAAAATAGGGAAATTCAACATGTGAACATTGTTTTGCAATGTATGTATTGATTTTTTGAACAACCAAACATGAAAGGAAGTCATGCTTGAATTGAATGGTAAGCCTGCAAGTGTTACCACACTCTCAACTGATTTTTCTTTCCAAAACCTGAATTTTTGGAATTTATTTGAATTTTCAGTGGCAGAAATCATTTAAAAATCAATATGTCCCCTATTCTGAATCCAAATCTTACCAAATAAATTCCATTGAATCCTACTCATCAAGATCTTTCCAACAACACCAAAGGCACATTCCAATTCCTCTGAAATTTTCAGCTACAATTTAATTTAATTTTCAGTGAAAAAACATGTAATATTTAAGAACTTTTGCACTGCAAGTCCAAACATCATGGAACCAAGCCGATCGATGCACCCCTCCTCCTCAAGAGCTTTCCAACAAGACCAAGAACACAATCTAAAGCATCCGGGTTCGGTGGATCTCATAAGTACAAAACAAAACAAACAAACAACCTTCCTTCCATATATTGTTGCATAGAAATCGCATTAGATAATTATTCAATAATAATGCCTGTTGCAAACTTGAGTCATGTTAAGTCCCTGTAAATTATATTGCCACTATGGTCAACATGACAATGATTAAATAGATCAACTAAATGTGGGAATACTCAAATATGCATATAAATTGTCTATTCATTTATACAATTTTTTGTCAGATAATAAAGTAGAGATCTGCACTACTCTAAAAATTCTACACACATAGGCCCCTTATTTTGGTATTGGTTGGCAAGGTAAAGATTTCAGACCTTCTACCACTAAAAATCTAAACCCACTAAAACGCCATTAACTACACTAAGTGGTGACCCGAGGTTGTCACCACTAGAGGATGAAAAAAAATGTTAACTTAGAGGTTGTCACAACCCGAGGATGAAAAAAAAATAGTTAACTTAGAGGTTGTCACAACCCGAGGATGAAAAAAAATAGTTAACTTAGAGGTTGTCACAACCCGAGGATGAAAAAAAATAGTTAACTTAGAGGTTGTCACAACCCGAAT
>Ga0116231_10009157_pt1 | contig 16893 bp, 9 predicted proteins | sample S1TSphgellanicum_2_FD_89695 | JGI IMG/M metagenome (GOLD analysis project Ga0116231, IMG submission 89695) | Host-associated microbial communities from peat moss isolated from Minnesota, USA - S1T2_Fd - Sphagnum magellanicum MG | ecosystem: Host-associated > Plants > Peat moss > Unclassified...
GAACGTCGGCCGGGGTACTTGTTTATTGTTTTTTGTTTTTTGGTTTTATTGAGAGGGGGGGAGGTGGGGTGGGGATAGGTGTGGTGTTTTTAATCCAGGGGGGGGGGGGGGGGGGGGGTCACAAAAAAACTACACGAGTAAAAGTTAGGTCCCATATATTTGTTGTCATGAAAAATTATACTTAAATTAGTTATATAATAGGATTATGTTTATTCCCAAAATTAAAATAAGGTATGCAATTAAAAAATTAAAATATATATAACATGTGTACAAAAGACTTATAATAGGTGTTAGTTGTTATTAGGTTCCATTAATTAGATAGAGAGAATGTAAATTATCAAAGTAAAAGAGGTAGCACTAATGTGATGACCTTTATTAATGTTGTGTGGTTATTGGATTTTTCTATAAATACCCATTAGTTAAATACCCATTATAAATACCCATATACTCAAGTTGTCAACTTGAGTATATATCCACTTACTTTGTAGGGGTGAAAAAATAAAATTAAAAACCAATTTTGGTATAAAACCTTGCTTTTCAATTTTTTTAAATTAAAAAAATCTACAATAATCCTTTTTTGTTGGTTCTTTCATAAAAATGACCAATTTTTTATTTTTAAATTTAAAAGAATCAAAATTACTAATTATTTGCAAAATGAAATAACCACACAACACTAGTATTTACTTGGTCATGACAAGGAATTGATTGGGCCCATATGTAGCAACTTTTTTATCCACTTACTTGGGTTGTAATGCACACCTTATTTGCTTTTATTTTGAAACCCACAACAACATTATTTTTTTCTTTGTAAATTTTCCCATGTGAATAAACCACATCTTCACTATCCATAATGAATTTGTGAGTGAAAGACATGATTGTCATCATGTGAAATGTGACACACTACTAAAATGGTTGTTGAAATTAAACTTGAACATTTAATGCATGACGTTTCAACTTAGTCATACATAATCATCTTATTTCCTTCATCATTTCTCTGCATGCCTTCCACTAAGAGTACAACATCAAATTTGGGCTCTACATTGCTACACATTACCAATGAAAATTAACTAATTATCAAGTGATGAAAAAAATGAATTGAGTTTGTGAAAATGAAATTCCATTTGGATGAAAGTATTGAATGACATTACATGCACCTTGAATTGAATTAAAATTCAATTCAATTCAATTCATACTTAATTCAACTGTAGTCATATTCCTAAAGGGTCCAAGCAAGATAAAGTGGACACAAAAAGTGAGTGCCTTTAGTTTTATCCCACATCATACATATAAAACAAAAAAGTGGGTTCTAAAAATAAAATCTAAAATTCTTTATTTTTTATTTTTTATTATAACCAAACCTTTAGAATGTATGATCATTATATTTGAAAAATTATTTGAATAAATAAGTCCTAAAAATAAACTTAAAATATCTTTATTTATTGGATAGTAGATTCATAAATGAAGATTTTTTTTTTCCTTTACTTTTGAGGACATAAAGATTTTATTCTTGAATTTCAGTTCTAACAGAAAGTAGATTTTTTTTTGATACACCTTTTTTTGTATGTAGACTTTAGTAAGAAAAAGATGATTGCAATTTTTTTGCAAAGAATATCATATATGAAGAGCTTTATCACCAAAGGGTTCATGATAACCTTGTAGAAGAAAAAACTTGTGGGCTTTGAAAGTTAGTTTCGATAGGCCAACAATAGTGCAAACACATACAAAGACATTGTGACAAGGGAGTTTAGTGGATTTTATTACTCTATTGTTGATATGAAAATGTAAATGCACTTTAACATGGTGGTAGATACAAGAACAAAAGTTTCCCACATTGATTATATTAATGTGATAATGTTTTGGAATCCTAGCCAACCAAATCAAGATTGAACAATTTTGTCCATTTTATGAACAATCCTCATAGCATTTTTAAAATGTTGGGTTCAAATTGAAAATTTGGACAAGCTGATTTTTGTGACCAAAATTGGCCATGTGATATTCAAGTTAGTTGTTTGAAACATTCAAACTTGGTGGTTGTACTACATGAAGCATAATCCAATTTAATAGAGGAATTGGATGTTGAATTTGTGGATGAAATGGACCATGAAGAAATTTGAGATATCCCATGATTTGTTTTATGAGGATGGTGTGACAATTGTGAATTGTGTTTTATTTTTCCTTCAAATGTGGAGGTGTCTAAAGTTTCTTGCTTTTTGTTTCATAATAGTCAACCATATGTCCTTAAATGAGGACCAAGTGAATTTGAGGATGATGAATTTTTTTTGAATTAGGGTTCATACACAAAAAACTCTTCCATGTTTTTGGATTGTGAAACCTTCATCTTATTCAATTTGAAGATGCGTTTATGCTTGAAAGTTGGGGGGATATGATGTATATTGGGTGCTTTGTAGTGGCCCGAAATTGAAGGTTTGTTTAGCATTATGTGTATTTGAAAGGAGTTGGGCAATTTGGGATTAAAGATATGTCTATGTAAGATGGTTTGTTTAGCTTTGAAGGTAATTTGGTGTTTGGGTGATTTAAGGGTTTATCTATTTGAAGGTTTAATTGGGGGTTTGTTTGAGGGCATTTGGATGGTTTGACAGTTTATTCATTTGAAAGTTTTTTTTTGAAGGCTCCTTTTTTTGTTTTTCCTCCTTTGGGTGTTTATTTGAGGGAGCTTGGGTGATTTGATGTTTATTTTTTCATTGTGTATTGTTTATTTTTCTATCTTTGAGTATCAAACCATATGCTGAACCATATGCAATTGAACCAATCTAACAAAAAAATTTCATTTTGTTTCACATTAAGTTCACCTCCTTTAATTAGTTTTGAAGTTAGAAATAAAACAATGCATGTGTATGATTCCAATAAAATTTTGAAACTTTATGTTTATTGGTTGTTAATTTCCCTTTTATTATATTGGACATAAAAGAATTATGTATATGACATTATGTTAGTAGGTTTTTTTATGCAAAAAAATATTAAACCTTCCATTTTGATACCTAGATAAATAATCAATAGACATACATGGTCAAGTTTCTATCAAAAAAATTGTGATTTGTAAAAAACCTTGTTGGATATCAATTAAGGTTTTTGTTAAAAACATGGGAATGTATAACCACCTTTAACATATCCAACCCTTGGCATACATGCTTAACATTATGATCCTTAATACCTAGACCTAAGTTGGTCCTTTGAAAATTCTAAACCCATAAACCCAAACCTAGTTGGTTGTTTAAAAAAAAATTCTAACTCTTAACTTTGACTATTGGGTGAAAGCACACTAAACTCCCCCAAAATTGTAGTCGCACATATAATCTTTTTACAATTAATTTTTTTGGAATGTATAGACATCACAAATTGGATTATTTTTGTTTGTTTTAAGTATATTGATTAGATTTAGACTTCATCTAATCAATTTTTTTAAAAATTCAACAAACATTAAATTTTTTGAACATATGGAGTATATTCATGACAAAATAATACCCATCACAAAGTTTGAAAATTTGAATATATACTTCAAAACTAGGGTTGTGGATGGAATTTTTTGGTGAATTTTTTATATTGTATGATATTGATATACATCAATTAAAGCTAGGATAATTTAGAAATTTAAAGTTTTTGGATGAAATTCCATTCAAAAAATGTGTTTTTTTGCATTTGTTTAATAATGAATGCATAATAATAATTTATTTTTAGGAAAAAACCACTACCATATCAAAGAGGAGGAGATTTTATAGATGAGCATTGCAATTTTTTTTCAATTTTTTTTTGTTTGGTAATGTTTTATGAATCATAAACATGAAGTTCTAAGGTCGCTGAAAAATTGTAAGTTATATATTTTGTGTACATTGATTTTATCTGATCCTCCTCATCTAATTGTTGGATCAAAACTAATTTTGATTCAAAATGAACTTTAGTTCAAAAATATGGTTATGTATGTTCTAAAGTTTTTTACTTGTGTTTAGGATAACCAAAGGATGCCATCAAGATTTTAGCTTACTACATACTTTAATACTTGTTATACATCACCTTTTTTGAACAAAAATGGTTCACCCTTAGTGTATTTTCACCTTATTATCAAGAAATTTTTATGCCCATCCAACATTAGTTGCTTATTAACCTACCTAACTATTTACCTACTTAGTACCAACCAAATCAACAAAATAATTATGTTATGTAGTTACTTACTATTTGGTACCAACTTGTAAATTGAAATTTAATTACACTACATAGGCACCTAGATAGGTATTACCTACTTACATACCTACCTATTAGGTACATACCCAACAATGCTAGTGGGTGAACATCAAGTAGCGAATGGTGAGTGGGTGAATGGGCTCAAGTGAACAACAAGGAATCCTTATAGCATATTCCATGCCACATCATCAAATATTCTATGAATATTGTCATGCCATGTGGATTTGCTTTTATGATATGGCAAAATATTCTTTGTTGACGTGCAAAATATTTTGCCACATGGATAAGGCTCCAATTTCAAAACACAAACTACTTTTTTTTGGAGGTATTTATGGGTGAAAATGGTGGTTCAAAATTGTACCCATAAACATGGGGGTCTTTTAAAGATTGCAAACCACATTAGAAATAATCACCAAAACAAAAATTATTAGCTCATTAAAGGATGTGAAAAATGCAACGTATTCTAGAAATGATATTCATTACAACATGAAATCATTTTTCCTTCATCATTGTTGGAAGTTCTCCGCCAACATTAGCATATTGGATGATGAATAGTGAAAATGAAATAGGCATTCCAAAACCTAATGCAACTACATTTTTATTATATTGTCATTGGCTTTCAAATACTTTAACACATGCCAATAAAAACTAAACCTCATCCCAACTCCAAATAATGAATAAACTTTTCAAACTTGCCATAATACATTATGTTTTGTAGGATATGATGTAGGTGCTTACATTGCACCCATGTTCTTCGCTCGCCTAAAGAAGCTGCATACATGACAACAAAATATATGCAAAAACAACATGGGTAATTTCTAATTGTGACATTGAAACATTTGTGGCCACAAAATATGCTATAGATTCGTCCATACCCAGGGGGCAGACCAGTAGAGGATTGAACAATTTATCGACATCCTAATTGTTGGTGTGTTGTTGCATTAATTTAAACACCGAAAGCCTTTTCACCTTCTTGCCATAATGAGATGTGGGCCAACTACTTGCATTTGAAGGTTTGATTACATTCAGTGTGTAGGTTGAAGGAACCTAGAAATTACTTGAAGCGAAAGGCTCACCTTTAAATAAACTCCAAGGGTTGTTTTTCATGTGTTGAGAGTCAAACATAAAGTATAGGAAACATACTTTGTGTCAGCCAAGAAATGCCACCTTGAGAAAGTATAGGAAACAAATTTTGTGCAACACATGGCAGCCCACAGACGTGCAAGTCATCAACACTATTGGGATGACAAGCGAGAATGGCCACATGAGAACAAGGGGTGAAATCATGAAAAAAAAACCAAGTAATGTGTGGACAATCCTTAACAACTATTTTTTGAAAATTTGAAAAATCGCCATGGGAACACTATATATATAAATTTCTTATAGTTTCAAAGTTGCAACTACAAAATTTTCATGAAAATTCACCATGTTTCCTTTTATATGTGTAAAACACTTAGGAAAAACATGTGGACATGTGATTTTTTTTGTATCAAAATTCTTTTTCTCTTATCAAATGTTCACCAAATCATTTAAATTTTTTTGTAAACTTTTGATATATTCCACAAGAAGGGATCCATGTGTTCAAAACATTCAAAAAGTAAAAATACATATACCTTTTTAGATTTTAATTCTTGAATGTCCTTTTACACTATTACAATTTTGAATTTGTAATCATGGTTCAAAGTAAAGTTATAGATTTGACTATAGTGTAAGGATTGATGCAAAAAAAATTGAGTTTCTACCATGTTATATGGGTAGATGCAAACTATGGTGGCTCACTTTTGTTAAGAAATAGTGTTTTTTCCCTAGGTACCATTTATTCAATGCATAGGGTGATTAATATATCCTTAGATCTACTAATTGGGACTTCTATCTAGATTAATAATTTCATTATGAAGAGAATTGTGTGGTTATTTATAGAGAAAAAAATTCATCTGTTAGTAATAATGGACTTTTGAAGTTGAAAAATATGGATTACTCATTTGATTAGAACACCACAAAATGGAAAAAATTATATTAAGTCACATTCCAAACTTATTATTGGGATTCAATATGTAATGTTATACTAAATGATAAACTCATATGAGGAATCGTTTTTTTGAAAACCTTAACCATTTAATAGTTAGGGACTTTTGAATGGTTAAAATTTGACCATATTTTCATAAGTCCATATGAATTGCAATTTTTGTCTCTTTTTCAATTTCTTTGTCCCAAAAACATATTTTTTGGAAAGTTGTAGATCGAGCATTATTCCTTTAAACTTTTTGGGTTTTTTTTTAGGATTTTCCAAATTAAAAAATGACATTAATTACATGAAATATAAATTTTCACATAGATTTGGGAAAGTTTGTAAATGATTGAACATGTATTATTCAAATATTATGATAGTAGCATTTAAAAAATTAATAACCATGTTCATTCGATTCATTTTAAAGATTTTGTATGAACTTGTAGGGAGTGTAATTTTTGTCAATATTGAACCACCATAGCTTGCATGTCGCAACCCTACCTTGAGAGAGTGTGAGGATGAAATTCACACTCTTGAAATTGGGACTTGGGAGTCCTCCGAGACTCCTGAAACTTCAAAGTTCAATTGTAGGGGCCAAAACACCTCACATTATGGTGTTTTTTATATCATTGGAAAGATATCAAAGTGTAGATGTCGAAAATGGCCTCGCATGGGCCATTTGGACATCTGCAACACAAGTTATGGCAAAAAGAAGGGCCGGGAGTCAAATTAGCAGTTTGACTCCCGACCACTAAAAGTCAGGAATCGACCTGACCCTAATGTGTGCAGGTTGAGTGCAACACACTGTTGGAAATTTTTTGAGAAGAGCTACAAGTTTGTTTTAGACCTCATCCAAATCGAAGGTCTGAGCAAAGAGTTATGACCTCGCAAAGTCCCAGGAGTCCAAACCGGGACAATTTTGGGACTCCTCTTTGGGAGTCCCGGGACAAAAAGCCATTCAGATGTGGGTGCCATGGAGAGGCACAAAGTATAATATATGGGGGAAGGTGGTGGCTTCCCCTAAGTCCGAACCGTGGTGAATCATGTGAGTCCAGAGTTGTCCGTGGCTTGTCCTAGCACCAAGGGTGCTCTAGAAAATGAACTAACCAACTTGTTGGTTGGTTTGATGTAGGTTCGAATAAGTAAATAAAGCTTGTCACTCTTCCTAATCCCATCCCGGAGCTTCAGCATGCCCCTCTACCCCTTCTAGTGCTGAGAGTTGGGAGTGTGCCTCGAGTTCTTCACAATTCCACTATTGAGTAACATAGACCCAATTTGGGTTTAATTAGGAACTTGGGAGCGCGTCATTGCATCTACCTATATGTCATATTTGGGCTCAAATTTAATATTCAATTAAAAAAATTGTGTGAAAAATGTTGTATAAACTAATAGAAAATTGCCATGTGGGTGAAAGCATGGTAAAGTATGCTAAAAAAGTAGTCACATATGCAATCAGAATCACACTTGTGGCATAAACATGAAAAAACCTATTCAATTTTTTTAACTTCATTATGAAGCAATGGTGTACTCCATTGAGTTTATAGTAAGCTACACACAAAATGTGAGGAATTCTCATATCAGAAAAATGGATGAAAAATATATTTTAAACTAGTTGGGTTTTCAAAATTTCCAACATACTTTTACATGAAAAATTTGATAAATTATGACTATGATATGAAAATTTTAAAAACACATTGATACATATTAGTGCTCTATCCATTTGAAAGTACAAAAAATTCAATTACAATTGTACTTTCATCAATGTTATGCACATTCTCAACAAGATTACAAGTCAACATATCTGCCCACTCAATGTTGTTGAACTTTTGCAAATACCAAGAAGAGTGAATTAGACCAAAAGTGTAGGAACAAAAAAGATGGAAGATAAATCCTTGAACATAATATATGAAAGGAAATTTTTACTTGGGCCATGAACCCACCCCATTGTCTGACACAAAGTGCCAAAATGCAAGCTAGTAACCAAGTTCATGAACACTAGATTTAGATGCAACTCTCAACAAGAGCCACTTGGTGGTTGTGTCCTTGAGAAGGTGGGCTCCAATACATGGCCACCTCCATATATTAGTTAGGCCTCCAATGAAATTAGCCCAGTGTGATATCTTGGACAAAAAGCAATTGGAATAGGTGTTGAATTTTCAAATATTCATTACACACATAGTTTCCCCTAGCCATTGAGGCAAAGTAGCTAGGTCTGTAGGAGTCACAAAAGTAGTCATTTATGTGTCCACATCCACTAACATTGCTTAAAGATGTTGTGATCATTTCCAAATTGCACAATTTTGCAACTTGAGAAGCTTTGCAGCCCTATACATGAAACACGAATCCTACCAACTTCTAAAAGGCAATGCAATCAACATTCTTGCATGATCTTGTAGCAAAAGTGTTCAAACTACTAATAGACCTCCTTCAAGTTTACAATGCCCTTAACACACACCCAGGTTGGGTGATCAAAGTGACAAGAAATGCCAAAGCTGTAATTTCATGTGGTCATATAATAAACACACATCTTCTCCCTTGGTCTATGTGGAAATGGCCTAAACACCCCCCCCCCCACATTGTCTGGTTGCATTCTTTTAGAATAATTTGGAGCACTTTAGGCTATATATACACCGATTAACATCCAAAATCACATAGTAATGACACACAAGTAGACAAATAATAGACAAAAACAAGGATAAAAATAAAAGTTGACATATAGCTTATACACAAGAATTTGCCAACATAGATAGAAAATGGAATAGAAGGAAACCAATATTCAAACTTTTTTACAAAGATACCATAGTAGTGCAATGAAGAATACCAATGGTAGGGGAATAGGAATTGCACAAGACAACATATATACTTAGTAGCCATCCAATATTGTATACATTTGCACCCTGCAACCAACACCATTGGTCAAATTCTCATTCAACCAAGCTTTTCAAAGTGATGTGCACAACATTGTTATAATAACTTTCATTGAGGTTGTCAGTACAACCAATCTTTTCTTCAAAACATTTTTACACACAAAAGGACCGAAATCACACATAATTCATCAATTGAGGCACACATGTAATGTACATACATGGTGGGGGTTGACAACACGTTCTAGCAAAACAACAATCAACATTCATCAAAGTAAAGCAATCTGCTTCCTTCCTTCTCCACATGCAACATGACACAACTATTTTAGTGAAAAACATGTGTTGTGCACTGTTGTAAGGTTAGCAAGCAATTGGGAGGTAGAAACAAGGCAAATACAATATTTCTACATAGATAGGTACAACATGATCAAAATTGTATTTCAAAGACCTTATGTCATCATCCTCTTCCCTCCTTCATCTAGATTGAGAATTCAAGATTGCTAGTTTACAATTCATAAATTAAGAAGTCTAACACAATGTTAATTTGGATTTCCATGCAAATTAACATGATTTTATAGTAGAGAAAATGATGACATTGCCAAATAAGAAGAAGAAGAAAAATAATACAAATGTATAGAAAACAATCATAGTCCAACACTTCACAAATAACAAAAGTTTATCCTTTGTGTTGCTAGTATAAAAGTGTCAACATTCAGTCACCAAACTTACATCATCATTGCATAGTCTAATGATAATTAGTGGAAAACACTATTGTGAAAATCAAGAAGATATCATAGACAAGAAACAAGCCACTCATAGACTATGGCAACCAAGATTGTTATATAAAAAGGAAAAAAACAAACTTCCAAATAAGAAAAAAAGATATGGCTTTAGCCAAAAAAAATTTGAAATTTTTGTTTTCCCTCATCATAGCATCAACAACAAGAATGTTGGATCAATAGAAAGGGATGGAAAACCAAGACCTAACGAGAATTCAAGGAAAAGCAATAGAGACAGAAAAGAGGGGGTAGGCTCAAAAACATATCGTCCTTAATAGGGCATTTGAAAGGACCTACTAGGCCTTGGTTGTCATAAGGGAATGACAGAGGTGGAGAGTACAAAGAGTAGTGGTGCCATGGCATATATCAATTGATGGTTCGATCCTACCATAGCCACATTTTTTTTTCATCAGGATTTCAACCCTAAAAGAAATAAACAATTAAAAGAATTGATAATACACAAGTTCTATTCCAATGCTACAAAAGGCAAAAAACAAAGGAAACCAATAATGTAGCAACAAACTTGTCGACCAATCTTCCTATTCCTTTTCATGTTTTTCCTTTTCTCGCACATTGCAACTACTACTCACATAATTAATTCATACTAAATTGCCTTTATGTAATTATACACCAATAGTTTATTAAAAACTATTTAAAACATTATTACCTTATGACAAACTTAAAGTTTTCATGAAAAATATTATTCATCATGGTTGTTTTTGTTGTATGTACACAATTTCATGGATGAATTCTTTTTTAAACTAGTGTTTCTCAATCCCTTTGTTAAATTACAATCTTTATGACAAGTCCCTACAAGTTGAAAAACCACCTCAAATATGTGTTGCAATGAGAACTACAACATTGTGACTCCTTTTTGTCTACATCGTACCATGGAAACATGCACAATTGACACATGTTAACTACATGTAAAAAAATGTTATGTACACAAAAAAAAGGTGAGATTTCTATTACAAGGACCCAAATGGCATCATGTGCTTTATGCATAGAATCAAATATGTGTTATGAATCAAATACCAAATGATTTTGGTATGTTTGGCATTGTGTAGGTATATATACTTGATTACTATTCAAACCTATTTTGGGCAACTATGTGGGGGCAACTTGGCAATTTGAAAAATTTCCCTACATTACATAATTTGCACATAAAAATTAGAATTAAATATTAACAAAAATGTGAAAACTATCAAAATGGACTTTTGGATGGCCAGCATGTTCCACTATAGGGGGGGCCACTCTTATTTGAATTTTGTAATGAAAATAAAAATAGAAGGTCCCATATATTGGTTGTTGGGTTAAAATTGCAATCTAATTAATATATAAAAGGGTTATGTTTATTTGAAAACAAAAACATAACCAATGAAGGGTATAAATAATTAAAATTGATCAAAACATTAAATATATATGATTATGGTGTACTAAACATTTTCAAATACTAATTGTTAATAAGATGAATTAGTACATTAAAATCTATTAATTAACTTTGGAACTTTTATATATTTTTTCCATTTTTGTGTTAAATCCTACATCCTTTACTTATTATCAATGGAAGCCTTGTTTGATTTTTGATTATTCCCTTGGAAAACAAGTTTGTTTGACCTTGTTTTAGGTTGATAGTATTTGATTCATGTGCTTTTCTTTCATTTCTATTTTTCAAATTCATCATCTAGATTTGGTTTACTATTTACCTTAGGGTGGATGCATGGTAGGGTGGACCAAATTTGGAGTAACATAATCCATTTTTCTACCACCTAAATGTGATTTTAATTACTATTTTTTTTGTACATTATTGAATTATTAAATGGACTCGTTTCGAAATTACAAACTTCAATATATATGTAATGAAATGATTGGTATGAAAAATATATAAAATTATAGGATCTATGAACTTTTGAAATTGAAAATCAAGGTATGTAACACTAGCAACAATTAAATGAATGGACTTTGGTTTGGTTCTAGGATGGACTTCAAAAACATTTAGGGAATTGGTTTTTATTTCTAAATTTAATAATGAAATCAAGCTTGAAATGGTTTGATTCATATCTAATGAATTTTATGACCTATGGACTTTTATTTGGTGAAAAATAAGCACATTTTCTCAAAAGTCCATTTCATTTTGAAAAAAATGATTTAGTTTGAAATTTTGCAAGTATGTTTTAATTAATGAGATCTACTAGAATAAAAATTTTGATGGAAAAAGGTCACTTGGAATCAATGCATTATTGCTACCCAACTACAAAAAACATTTCGAAGCTCAAAAAAAATACAAAGGAAATGGACTTTCAATTTTGTAAATTCTTGCCGCTTTTTGGTCCACCCTACCATGCACTTACCCCTTATTGAAAAATCAATTATCGAGTTAATATATCTTTGTGAAATTTTTAAAGAGGTATGTGAAATAATGGAATTGTAATTAATATAAGCATTTACCTTCATTACCCCAAAAAATAAATAAGTAGTAAAAAGTCCCATCCTTCTAAAAGTCAAGAGAGATTATCAAGTTCATCAAGTTCAAGTGCACATAATAATAAAAAGTTGAAATTCTATGATTAATTATGGGTCCAACCACCCTTATAACTTTGATATGTGCACATGTAATGGTACAAATTTCAAACTCCCAATTTTATACTAAACAAAACATTTAAAGTTGAATAGGTTTCCATTACATCTTCAATCAATTGTTGATCCATCATTAATAAAATTAAAATTTATTTTAAGATCATTATTCCATTTTTTGAAATGAAAATTCAAAATTAATTAATTATTCAACAAACATGTGTCAAAGCTACCAAGGTACTATGGCATTTGGGCTTTTAGTCAACCAATAGGGTAAATGATTTATGTGCACCATGACAATATTTAGCCTGTTAAAACAAGAAAACTTTAAATATGTGTAGGTAAATTAGTGCTTAGGCTTGCATGTAAGTAGTACCAAGTTTGGGCATGCTCATTAGTGGTGTTGAATTGTTTTTCAATCTTTAGTAATAAATCCCAAAGCATATTTAATTATTACTAGAATTTAATGTTTCAAGGATAGAGATTTGATGTATTTTCTCAAGTTTTATTTTTGATTGAAAATAATGAGGATTCAAATCCTTTGAAGAACATTTTCCCAATAATCAAATTCCTTAAATGCACCTTGTGTAAAATCCTTTTCAATTATGAAATAGATGGGTATTGATTAAACAAAAAAATGGATGAAATTGGGGAAATTAGACAATGGATGAATTTATTAACATCTTTTTTTGGGCAAAATGTAGCCAATTTTTTCAATATGATAGAAATATGTTTTTTTGAGTATTTTAGTCACCAAATTCAACATTTCTTTGGAAAATTTGTCAACTTTCTTTATTGGGTTCTAACATGTAGCCAAAATTGTGAAATATGTTTTAGGTTTTTATCTTTCATATCTTATTTAGAGGCAAATTTGGTTGAATTCTCTTGCCCCTAGGTAGGTAGGTAAGTATACTCTATAGGTAGCCTAGTAGGTAGGTAGGCACAAAGTGGACCTAGATGCAATTTTACAAAAATAAACCATGGTCATAATTTTAAATTTTTCAGTTTTACTTTCGAGGTTAAGGTCCAAATTTAGGGGATTGTAAGGATACTTGCAACTAGGGATGAAATGGCCAAGTGAGGATGAAAAGGGGCATAGGATTGCGCACCATTTTATGGATATTTATAATATGTTTACATGTAAGTGCAAAATTTTGTGGTAGTTAAAAGTTACACGTGTTGAAAAAAGTGACTATTTTTATTTTTTAGATTCCTTACAACAAAACTACAAGGGAAACCATTTTGAAATTGAATATCAAAAAGTTGGTCTACTACACACACAAAAAAGGAAAGATTTTTTTTGTGAGGACTCAAATGGTTATATAATATCTATGTGTTATACAAGTGAAGAATGTTATGTGCATCAAGTACAAAGTGACTCTTGCACGTTGTGCACATGTTTTAGATGTGTTTGATTTTTTTGGAACCTACTTTAAACTATTATGTAACGGTTTGATTCACTGAAATTCCTCTAAAATTTAGGCCTTTCATCATGTCTATATGGTGCAACAAGTTTGAGGTTCCCAATTTATTATTAAACATGTTGAATGTGCTAACAATATGGGAATTTACATATATTTAGGTTTGGAATGAATATTTTTATATTGTGGAGTCTTTAAATTTAAACATGGCACCTTGAACCAATATTGTTACAATAATAAGTAAAAGGCTTTAGGCCACAAAAGTAGTTTTAACTTGGAAGGCACACATATATGGCCCCATAACAAATTAAGCTAAATAATTGTTGATGTTTGTTGGTAGAAGGTCCCCATCCTAATCAAGTATGTGTGCATTGTAGTATATTGGCTAAATAATCAATTATATCGATGACTGGCACATCAATTTTAGTGGGTTGTTGATTACCAAAATCGTTAAAAATGCCACAAAACCCTATAGCATTAATGGATGAAGCCACATCACCAAAAGCAAATTGGAGTAAAATCAATAGGGTTTCAAGAAGTCAAAAATATTTCTACAGTTTCATCTTTGATGGCACAAGAGGGGTACCATTTTTTTAAATCCTAAAATGATGCACAAGCTAGCAAAAATTAGTTACAACCCCCATCAATTTAAAATGCCCTAACAAAAAGTAAAAAATGAACAACAAGAAATAAATAGTAAGAAGAATTAGGATTTAAGGTTCTTGAATGACTTAGTTGCCTTGAACAAACATGAGTAGTTGAAAAACAAATCAAGAAACAAGATGCAAGAATCAAGGGATAATGTGGCCATGATTTATAAGCCATGAATCAAGGTTTTGGGTTTTTAATTTTTGAATGACTCAATTTCCTTGAACAAAAATGACAATTTATAAGTTGAATAGCAAGTAAGGATAAATATTGCAACTAGCATTCAAGAGCCAAGAATTAGGGTTCGAGGTTTTTAAACAACTTAGCTACCTTGAACAAAAACAAGTTAAACAAGTAAGGAAACAAAAGATATTGTAGCTAGCGGCCAATAGCCGAGAACTGAGGTTTAGGGTTCTTGAATGACTCAAAAGTTAATTGCCTTGAACAAGATCGAACATCATGTAAAAATTCATTAATTCCTAAGTCCTAAGTGTATAATGTACATCGTGACACCATCTGCAAGTGGCAACATTCAATCAAAATAAAAGATTAAAATACATGTCTAGACCTTGGTGGTTGGAACATGGAACTTCATATGATAATGCAACTTCAAGTTTTGATGTTCAAAACTATAGTCTAAAACGCCATCTTCCCCAATGTCCACTGCCCACCAATAGTCATTTTGTCATTTCACAAGTCCCCACCACATTCCAACATCCATTTCATCATTTCCTCAATCCCCGCCACATTCCAACAACCATTTTGCCACCTCCATTGCAATTTGTTATGAATCTAATTTCCAACAGCAAGTTGCCAATTGCAACAAATCATCAAGCAAGCTGCAATTTTAGCCTTCATCATTAAAAATGGTAGTGAATTACAAAATGCAGGTGCTAGTCCCAACAACTTATAAATTGTAGTTGCATCCCAATTGTTGATTAGATTTTCAAGGTACATACCTAACCTTTAAGCAAAAACATCAATGAATGCAAAAAAACCTTCAAAGCTTGTATTTAACTCCTCTAAGCTCTTAACAAATTAGCCTCTAAGGCTTAAACAACATGCTTAGCTTAGTGTTCATTGTCATTCATAATTTATGAATCACAACTTGTACAAGTCACATAATTTCAAAAGGTAAACAAGGTTTCTAGCGACGTCTTTTTGCAAGAAAAAGATGAAGTGGTAAAAGGAAACCTAAAAGAGGAGAGAAAGCTCACAAACAACCTAGATTCAACCGTGACAAAATGGTAAACAATCAATGGTGGAAATGGGCAAAATGGCAACATGTGGCGGCACTATGGCAATAGCTAGTGAAGTGGTGGCATACATCCATCACTATGAAGGCAATATTTTTTCCATCCATATGTAATTAAGCAACAACATGGCAACAAAATTTTAGGCTATATATATATATCCAAGCTTACAAGTGGACGACCTACTTTTTTTTTTTAAATGGCAATTTTTCATTAGAAAAAAAAACATTAGTTCCATATGACGAAATCATCAATAAATGTTGTTCGCAACAACTAGTCTTTTTTTATTGTATAATCATATTGTTTGGGTATCATTTTTTATATTAAAGCTTAGTATTTAAAAAACTAATAAAAACAAAATTTATGTAATGAAATAATCTCATTGCAAAAAATATAAACATATTTAATCTTGAAATACATATTAATATGATAATGCTTATGGAATTAAAATTTGATTTACTAAGTACCTAATATGTAACTAAGTAAATACCTATTTGGTATTTGGCTACTTGCATAGCTACCTAGACATAATGTACTAAAATATTGATTTAGTAAGTACCTAGTAGGTACATATGTAAGTAGGTGCCACCTACATAGTGTAACCAAATTTCAATTTGCTAGGTACCAAATAATATGTAACTACATAGTGTAATTACATTTTAATTTGGTTGTTACCAAATAGTTAGGTAGGCAAGTTAGTAAGTAACTAATGTTGGGTGGGCATGAATTTTTTTTGATAACAATCAAGTTCAAACGTTAGAATTTTTTTCCTAAAAACTAACCAGGTTTGGGTTTATGGGTCTAGAAATTTCAAAGGACCAAGTCAAGTCCAAGTATTAAGGATCATACTATTGGGCATGTATGCTAGGGGTTGGATGCGTTTAAAGGTGGGTATACATTTTTAGGTTTTTAACAAAAAAATTAATTGATATCCAACAAGGTTTTTTAAAAATCGCAATTCTTTGATAGCAACTCAAACATGTATGTTTATAGGTTATTTACCTAAGTATCAAAATGGAAGTATCTATTTGAAGTTTTTTTTTTTTTTTTTTTTTAATTTTTTTTTTTTTTTCGTTTTTTGGTTTTTAAACCTTTGGAAAAATTTCCAAATTTTTAAGATTCCCCCCCCCCCCCTAATTTACACATAAA